>Ga0310345_10000472_pt1 | contig 60177 bp, 46 predicted proteins | sample HC15DNA20500_MG_FD_204667 | JGI IMG/M metagenome (GOLD analysis project Ga0310345, IMG submission 204667) | Marine microbial communities from station ALOHA, North Pacific Subtropical Gyre - HC15-DNA-20-500_MG | ecosystem: Environmental > Aquatic > Marine > Oceanic | place: Pacific Ocean: North...
CGCCTTACCGTTTGTCTAACATGGTTTGACTTAGTTTGAGCCACTGCGGCTCATCGCACCCCGTTGGGGTTGATTCCTGGGAGAGAGGACCGACAACCCAGGGTTCGGAAACCCTGGGCTGAAATACGGAACCTTCTTGGGGTTGACCTTCTTGATGTTCGTAATCCAAGACGTCTGCAGAGGCAAAGGTAAGGGAACCTCGGCAAAACCTGATCAGGCTGTGAACTTTTTCATCTACCAAGAGTCTCTAGGAACCCTTGACTGGAATAGATCCTGTCCTTCGGCTAATCTGGGCCCGCCTCTTGAGCTTCATTGAAAGCCCAGAGGCATTATCTATCTCCAGCGAAGAAAATCGATGGCGCAGCGAAGAAAGACCACGGTCAAAAAGAAGAGTGGAAAGCTCCGCATCGGCGATGATTGGAACGCCATCACCATCATTGCCCTTTCCCAGAGCGATCCTCTCAAGGCTGTGGCTGAATTCGTTGAGAACAGTATCGATGCGCGCGCCCGCAACGTGATCATCACACGAGGAAGAGAACAGGGGGTCCACTACCTGAGGATCTCCGGTGATGGTGACGGCATTCCCAGAGATCCGGAAGGCCTCCCAGACTTCCGCTTTGTGGCCACCCACATTATGTGACTCCATATAAAAGGCAGCTCAAAATAAAAGGCAGCTCAAAATTCAAGGAGAGGAAGGGATTCAGAAAGAGTTCGGAATAGGCTTGTTGAGTTTCTGGACCGTGGGCGAAGAACTGGTGCTCGGATCGGCAGGATCAGACGGCACCACCTACCGGATGTACATGCAGAAGGGTGCTCCCAACTACCGGATTACCCAGAGCCGAAAACTCTTCCCCACTCAGGGTACGGAGCTGCCGATCAGGCCTCTGCTTCCCGGGCCCCGACTCTTCAGCGGCGAAAAGATCCAGTGGTACCTGGCCTCCGAGCTGCGGGATCGTATCCGTCGCTCCGGAGTGCGGATTCGGGTCATTGATCGAAGAGCGCGCAAGGAATTCCAGGTCGAACCCCGTCAGTTCACGGGTAGGTTGCTGCAGCAGCTGATTGCACCGAGAGTCTCCAAGGGCGAAGTATACGTTGAGCTCTATCTGGCTGAATCTGACGCCTCAAATCGAATCGGTCTGTACCGATCGGGGACCCGCGTCCTGGAAGATCTGACCCAGCTTTCCGGGTTCCAACGAGCCCTTTGGAACGACGGCCGGATTCAGGGGATTCTCGATGCACCCTTCCTCAATCTGACCCCGGGAACCCGAACCGGAGTCATCCAGGACGAAGCCTTCGCGGAGTTCTGTTCTGCCCTGGAAGAAACGGCGGACGCCTTGAAGCAGATCATTCAAGAGCAGGATCGGGCCGAAGAGGAACGGACAAACCGACAGATCCTCCGGACGATTCAGAAGGCGTTCAAGGAGGCCTTTCTGGCCCTTTCTGCCGAAGAAGAAGAATATGACTGGTTCGATATACGAGGTCGAGACGAGCGAGAAACTCCGAGACAGCCTTCCTCGGTTGCTGGCCTGGAGGACTCCGATTCCCGGGCAATCCCCGTCGACGGATCAGCGGATCAGGAAAAAGGAAAGGAGCAGAAGCAGTTTTTCGAGTACGCTGGGCCTCTGTCCAGTGCGGGGATTTCGCCTGCATCCTGTGTTCTTCCGGTTGACAAGAGCTGTCAGCTCCGCGGGATTGCAAGGGACCGATCGGGCCGACAGGTAGACGAGAACCTCCAATTCGTCTGGCAGATCGCCGAGGGAGAAGGAAGTCTCCAGAATGAAAACGGGGAGATCGTCACCTTTAGCGCGCCCTCGAATCCATGTCCCACCCGGCTGCAGATGACGGTCAGCCAACAGGGAGTTGTGGCCCAGGCCGAGGCCATGATCACGGTTACGGATTCGATTCTTCCCGACAGCAAGGAACCAAGCGGTACCCGGCAAGGGCTTCCCGGATACACGCTCAAGCGCTCGCCAGGAGAGCTATGGAGGTCACAATATGATCGCGCCCAGAACGTCATCGTGATCAACAGCAGACATCGGGATTTCGTCTTCGCCTCTCGCACCAAGGCGCTGAAACTCCGCTATATCATCCGGCTCTTTGCCAAAGAGCTGGTACTCAGTAATTTCCCTGGGTATTCTCCGAACGAGCTATTGGAACGCATGATCGAGCTATCTTTGTACACTGAGGAGCACCTGAAGTAGAGCCTCCTAACTGTTTCTCTTCTATAATGGATGTCTAGTGAAAGCTCGAATCACATCTTTTCGCGGCGGAGGACAGGCTTGAGAATTCTTGGATTTGTTTTCCCAGCTTTGATCGCAATCCAACAGGGTGTAGCGGCTGACTGGCCAAGTTGGCGAGGTCCGGGTCAGACGGGTGCCGGCATAGAGAAATCCGTCGTAACTTCCTGGGATCCGGGAGGCGAGAATCTTCTCTGGAAACTGAATGAAGGCGGAAGAACGACACCCATAATCATGGACGGTCGGGTGTTCGCGATCATGCCCGTGGGCGAAGGCCCAAGGAGCGGCGAGCGCGTTGTGGCCCTCGATGCTGCAACCGGGCAGAAGGTTTGGGAGCGGCGGTTCAACGTTTTCCATACTGACATCGTGGAGAACCGCGTCGGCTGGACCGCCCTGGCAGGGGATCCGGAAACGGGTCAGATCTACGCCCATGCGACCGGAGGAGAGCTCTTCTGTTTCAATCGAGACGGCGAGCAGATCTGGAAGGTATCGATGACGGAAGAGTTGGGCCGGATCAGCGGATATGGTGGAAGGCTTCACACCCCGATCGTCGACGAAGACCGGGTCATCGTGAGTTTTCTGAACTCGAACTGGGGGAATCACGGCCGGCCCCTTCATCGCTACGTAGCCTTCGACAAACGGACCGGTGAGATCGACTGGTGGTCCGCTCCAGGAGGTGCCCCCTTGGATACTACCTACTCGACCCCAGTAGTGGCGGTGATCGGTGGGAAAAGGATGCTGGTGGCCCCGGCGGCCGATGGAAACGTCTATGGCATGTTGGCCCGCAATGGACAGAAGGTCTGGACCTTCCGACTGAGCAAGCGGGGTCTGAATTCCTCGGTAGTCGTGGACGGTGACCACGTCTTCGTCTCGCACAGCGAAGAGAATCTCGAGACCTCCAAGATGGGGAGCCTCGTCTGCATCGACGGATCCAAGCAAGGCGATATCACCGAGACTGGCCTCCTCTGGCGACGTGACGGATACACCTTCGGCTATGCCTCACCCGCCCTCGCCAACGGAAGACTCTACGCGGTGGACAACAGTGCCAACCTTTACAGCATCGATCCCCAGACTGGGGATATCCACTGGGAGTACAGTATCGGTCGAGTCGGCAAAGGGTCCCCCGTAGTGACCCGTGATGGCGTAATCTACGTCGGATCACAGAACGGAGCCTTTCACATTCTCAGGGACGAAGGAGATCGTTGCGTCTCGCTCGACCGGGAGCTGTTTCAGAGGCCGGATGGAGCAGTGGAAGAGATTTTCGGTTCTCCCGCAATCGTGAATGGCCGGGTCTATTTCATGACCCGCTACGCTGTCTTCTGCCTGGGGAAGCCGGGTCAGACGGCGAAGAGCGGACAGCCGGATCCGGGTCCTCAGGAAACCGCCGTTGCCGAGCCAGGCTCCAAGGGGAGTCTGCAGCTAGTGCCGGCCGAAGTGACGCTGCCTCCCGGCGGGAAAGTCAAATTCAAGGCGCTTCAGTTTGACTCGGTGGGATCGCTCCCCACTTCGGTGAGTGTTGAGTGGTCGGTCAAAGGGGTTCCCGGAAAGGTTGGCTCCGATGGTACCTTCACCGCTAGCGGCGAGCAGGCGTACTCTGCAGGCCTGGTGACCGCCAAGGGTGATGCCGGGCTCAGTGCCACGGCACGGGTGAGGATCACTCCCAGCCTGCCAATCCACGAGGACTTCGAGTCGATCAAGACAGGCACGGTACCGCCGGGATGGGTGGGCGTTGGCGCCAAGACGCAGGTCGTTGAGCAGGACGGCAAGGTTCTGAAGAAGCTGGCCTCGAAGGCCCGCCCTTCTCCACCCTTCATGCGGCTTCGCGCATATGCCACGCCTCCGATTGGAGGGGGATACACGGTGCAGGCAGACCTGCTTGGGAAACTCGCTCGCAAGCGTTTCAAGCCCGATATGGGACTCATCAACAGTCGCTATCGGTTCATCATGATGGGGATGAGGAAAAAGCTGAGGATCGAAACCTGGTCTCCGCTGCCGCGCTTGCGGCACGATGTAGCCTTTCCCTGGAATCCCGAGAGCTGGTATCGAGCCAAGTTCGCGGTGAAGCTCGAGGGCGACCAGGCCCGGATCCGAGCCAAGGTATGGCCGAAAGGCGAAGCCGAACCCGATACATGGAACATAGAGGTGATGGATCCCCATCCGAATCGCGAAGGTAGCGCCGGCATCTACGGTTATTCAGTAGGGACGACATCGAAGAGCGATGGACCCGAGATTCTCTTCGACAACTTCAAGGTGATGAAGAATGATGAATAGGGTTCTGACCAGGACCGTCCAAGGTCTCTTGATTCTGTTGATTGCAACTTCCCTGGGAGGACGATGGGAGGGGCATCTCAAGGTGGGCGACTGGCCGATGTGGGGGGGCTCCCCGGACCGGAACATGGTCTCGGACGAGAAGGGACTGCCCCACAAATGGGATATCAAGACCAAGAAGAACATCCGCTGGCAAGCGGCCCTAGGATCTCAAACCTATGGGAATCCGGTCATAGTCGGCGGAAAAATCTTCATCGGTACCAACAACGAAGGCGGTCACCGGCCCGGGATTGGCGGGGATAAGGGAGTGATCGTTTGCCTCGAAGAGAAGACCGGGAAGCTGCTCTGGCAAGCCACCCACGACAAACTTCCCACGGGCCGTGTCAATGACTGGCCAGAGCAGGGGATCTGCTCCTCTCCCTATGTAGAGGAAGACCGGATCTATTACGTCAGCAACCGCTGTGAGCTGGTCTGCGCCGATGTGAACGGTTTTCTGGACGGTGAAAACGATGGCCCCGTCCAAGACGAGAAATACAAAGACAAACAGGACGCCGACATCATCTGGGTGTACGACATGATCGAGGAGCTAGGAGTCTTCCCCCACAACCTCGCTACCTCATCTCCGGTGGGGGCCGGCGACCTGATCTTCCTGTTGACATCGAATGGTGTGGACGAGGGGCATCTCGATATGCCGATGCCTGATGCTCCGGCTTTTATCGCCGTGAACAAAGAGACGGGCGAGCTGGCCTGGGAGCGGAGCGATCCCGGCGACAACACCCTGCACGGACAGTGGTCCTCACCCACCTACGGGGTCGTCGACGGAATCGCCCAAGCCATTTTCGGTGGAGGCAACGGTTGGTGCTATTCCTTCGAGGCGTTGACGGGAGATTTGATCTGGAAGTTCGATCTCAATCCCAAAGACGCCGAGTGGAAGCTGGGCGGACGCGGCAGCCGCAACAACATCATCGCCACCCCGGTCCTGTACGAAGACAAGGTCATTCTCAGTGTAGGACAGGATCCGGAGCACGGTGAGGGGCGCGGTCACCTCTATGCCATCGATGCCACCCAAAAGGGGGACATCACCAAGAGTAGAGGACTCTGGCATGTTGGAGGTGAGGACTTCCGCCGCAGCATGTCCACGGTAGCCATCAAGGATGGTCTGCTCTACGCGGCCGACCTTACCGGTTTCCTCTATTGTCTCGATCTCGCAACCGGCAGAAGACACTGGCGCTATGACATGTTGGCGGCAGTCTGGGCATCTCCCTATGTGGCAGATGGCAAGGTCTACCTGGGGGATGAAGACGGCGATATGGTCGTGCTCGAGCACGGCAAGGAAATGAAGGAGCTTGCCGTCAACGAAATGGGAGACTCAGTCTACTCAACCGCGGTGGCGGCCAACGGAGTGTTGTACGTGACTAATCGGAATACCTTGTACGCGATCGCCAATCCTTAAGCTGAAACTTCAACCACGAGGAAGCGCGGCAATCTTCGCCAGTTGACAGAGCCAGGCGCTTCGTTGAAGCACAGGATCCCACTCCCTCACGGTCATGGCTCTGTCAGGGTTGCTAGCGATGATCATGGCAGAGGCAATCCAATTTTCTTTCCCGAATGGGGCCAGGGCTTCCTGGGGGCGTGACTGACCTGAAACTCGGACAATCCTCTTTCCCTCTCTGGCAAGGGCGAGCATCCAGAAGCAGTGAAACGGGTCGAAGGTGGGGTAAGCTGTTTGCCGGGGAAGAAATTAGCCGGGGTTATCTCGATGCCTGGGCTCGACGGATCCCGAAGAGACCCACGAGGATCAGGAGTATCGCCAGGAAGAGAATCCCACGGGGGCTAAGGGTGGGAATGGTCTCTTCAGGGATGGGTCTGGATCCCACCTGTGGCGTGGGAGTCGCGGTCGGCGGGCCGGAGGTTGCCGTCGATGTCGCCGTAGCTCCCGAAATAGAGGTCGCCGTCGATGTCGCTGTCGGTACCGGAGTAGAGGTCACGGTCGAGGTTGGCGTCGGTCCCGCCGCCTGCTTAGAGAGACCAGCATCCCCCGTGGTTAGTTGCTGTCCTGTGACCAAAAACAACAACCCGCTACCTGTAATACAGGGATTCGTCAGAGGGGGAATCGAAGGGGGAAACCCAAGCGCTCAGGCCGCGGATCGCCTACATTGCGGATATTGCCTGTAGACGAACCGCTGACGACGAAGGCAGGGTTACCAGCCCCAAAGACGCTCCCATCCACATCGACGGTGAGGGTGACGTTGTTGCCGACTGCGGCAACGACAAGTGAGACGGGGCCGGAACCGCCGAAACCGTTTGAATGCGTTCCTGTCCAGTTGCCTATCACAAGCGGGGGGACCTGCCCCAGGAGGCTAGGATGTCGAAGCTGGTTTCTCGACAACAGGCTGACGGTCGTCTACCGATGGCAACCGTGGTCATGCGAACCGGGGAGCACGCAAGAGGCTGGCATCAACCACTCCCTCCCTCAACCTCATTTGTAACTCCATGGAAACCAAGCTCTACACCGGGAAACGCGTTGGTAGCGGCCCTGGGAGACAAGAGATTGAGCAGACGGTCATGAAGCAGGTCGAGGCCGTCGCCAAAGAGCGCGCCCAGGGACTGACACTCGACTCTAATATTGTGGAGCTGGGTCTGGATTCGCTGGAGAGGATGGATGTGATCGGCCGTATTGGATAAATCTATTCACTCCAGGTGCCGGAGAGTGTCCTCCCCGAGATCGAAACCTGTCGGGAAATCTCGGAGGCGGTTCTGGAACGGTTGCAGTTCACAGGCCCCGAGGACGACATCCCACTGAAGAGCTTCCAGTTCGAAGAGATGCCGGAATATCGTCAGTTGAAAACCCAGATCATAGCGGCGGCAGCAGAGGGTGAGGCCAACCCCTTTTTTGCCGTGCACGACGGGGTCAGTAACAACTTAACGCGGATCGACGGCCGCGAATTGATCAACTTCTCGGGTAACAACTATCTCGGCATGTCTGGTGATCCAGGCGTGACGCAGGCCAGAAAAGCAGCGCTGGACATGTACGGAACCAGCATCTCAGCGAGCCGGCTGGCTTCGGGCACGCGCCCGCTTCACAATGAGTTGGAAAGGGATCTCGCCGACGTCATCGGTCATCTGATGAGTCGTGGTGACCTGATCGTTCATGACGAACGAGTCCACAACAGCATCATCACCGGGGCACTGCTTTCCGGCGCGGATCGGCGTTCCTTTCTCCACAACGACTGGGAGTTGCTGAATGAGATTCTGAATCGGGTGCGGCGAAACTACCGCCGGGTACTGGTCGTCATCGAAGAGGTCTACAGCATGGAAGGCGACTATCCGGACGTGCCCCGATTCGTCGAGGTGAAGAATCGCCACGTAGCCTGGCTGATGATCGATGAAGCCCACTCTATCGGCACGATGGGTAGGGGCGGGCGGGGTATGGTCCAATTCTTCGACATCGAGTCGAGGGAGATCGAAATCTGGATGGGTACTTTGAGCAAGGCGTTCGGGGCCTGTGGGGGTTACGTCGCAGGCAGCCGCCCTCTGATCGAGTATCTGAAGTTCACCTGTCCAGGCGTCTTCTTCACGATTGGACTTTCTCCGGCTAGCGCAGCGGCGGCGAGGTACGTCATCCAGCACCTGCAAGACGATCGCGATCGCGTCTCCGCGCTTCATGCCCGTGCCGAGTCCTTTCTCTCCCTCTGCGAGCAACACGGTTTCGATACGGGTGCCTGTCAGAACACGCCCATCGTACCGGTGATGCTCGGTAGCTCGATCCATGCGCTGAAATCGGCGCGGCTGATGGAAGAGCGTGGCATCAATGCGCTCCACACAGAAACACAGCTGGCGACTACTATTGAAACTCTGGCCGCCGTGCTGGAAGAGATTGATCCAGTCTATCCGAGAAACCAGGCTAGGATTAGCCCCTCCAGGTAGAACTTCTTAGACGCCAGAGTCTGAGCCCGAAGAATGTGAAGCTGAAGGCGACCAACAAGAAGCAGCACAACAAGACGCGTGTGCTATCGGGAACGGGGCTGGATAACAGTTCGTCATACGCGACCAGGCATGTGGAGTTACAGCGAGGCTCACCTGCTTTAGCAGAGGGGGCAGCCAATTACAAGGCATCAGGCAGCCGCTGATGCCAGCCATCCCAAGAATCAGGAACGTGCCGACAATGGTCACCTGATGATCGGTACGCACGGTCACCGCAACCAGCAGTCCCTAAAGGGCAGCTAGAGAAGCAGACATGATGACCAACAGCAGCATCTCCGGTCGGTGACCAACCGGCATGCCAAAGAGGAGCCATCCACTAAGAAACAGCAAGGTTCCCTCTCAGCAGGAAGGCGAGATTCCACACAAGAAGAATTCAACGTCAAGAGTTTTTGTGAGATTTATCTATTTTTCTCGAGCTTGGGCCCACTACTGTCCAGTTTGAGATCGATTGGTTAGCGATCTAACCTACTTCATGCGGCAAGCGCCGCTGTCTAAGTGCTTGAGAAATCGGGATTTCTCTAAGAAGCGTAGCCCTCAGCGTGGGCGGGTCTTTGGTGTGGCCGGGGCCACAGAAATTTGCTCAAGGAGGTCAATCCCGTTGGGATTGACCTCGCTGGTTTTCTTGACAATTCCTATTTCCAGTCCTTTTGAAGACCCGGGACTGGCAACCTGATCCGGATCTAAGGGGAGGTCGAAGTTAAAGTCGATTCCAGCCCATCATGCTTCTAGCCGATTGACCCTAATCATGTTACGACGATGTCTAAACAGCGCAACCGGACACTAGCGAGGTGAGTCGCTTTCCGTGGACTGGGCAATGGGAAATTGGGGCTACGACTCGACCTGCAGAACGATCTTGCCGAACTGACTCTGGTTCTGGAGGAGCTCGATCGCGTCCCTGGCTTGGCTCAAGGGAAAAACTCTATCGACGACGGGTCTGAGCTTGCCTCTCGAGAGCAATCCAATGATCTCTTGGTACTCGTGCCGACTGCTCATGCTCGAGCCTAGAATCTCAATCTGTTTCCAGAAAATGAGTCTCAGCTCGGTCTGGGGGTGGGGACCCGTGGTAGCCCCGCAGGTCACGATTCTGCCTCCCTTACGAACCATTTTGAGACTCTGGAGCCAGGTAGCGGCACCAGGGCCTTCCACGACGACGTCGACACCCCGTTTTCCAGTGAGCTTGTATACCTCTTTTGCCACGTCGACGGTGGAGTAGTTGAAACAGTGATCGGCCCCTAGCTTCCTGGCCTGTTCGAGTTTGGATTCATCGGAAGAGCTGACGAAGGTTCGAGCGCCCGAGAGGACTGCGATTTGTAATGCAGCTGATGCGACGCCGCCTCCAATGCCGTGGATGAAGACATCTTCCCCAGCCTGCAGCCGGGCACGGGTCTTCAGCATTCGCCAGGCCGTCTGGGTTACCAGGGAGAAGGCTGCAGCCTCTTCGAAGGAGACTCCACTCGGAATCTTTTCAAAGTTGAGTTCCGGAGCCTGAAAGTACTCTGCGAAGGTTCCTACCGTATGCTCGCCCATCAGGCTGAATCGGACGCAGAGGCTGTGCTCGCCCTGAATACAGAACTCGCACTGGCCACACGAGAGGCCTGGATTTAGCATCACCTGGTCTCCGGGCTCCAGACGGCTGCCCCCCTGCCCTACTTCTTCTACGATTCCTGCCCCATCGGAGCCCATCACGTGCGGCATTTTCAACTGGACGCCCGGAATGCCCTCCAGAACAAATAGGTCGAGACGGTTCAGAGCCACAGCTCGGGTTCGAACCAAGACCTGACCCGGGTTTACCTGAGGACGATCGATCTCCTCGAATCGAAGCTCATCGAGCGTTCCATGTCGGTGGATGACGGCGGCGTGCATCTTTCCCATTATCGACTCAGACTCCCTTTACTTCCTTGATTTTTTGAGTCAAGGCGGGCACTACTTCCAGAAGATCGGCGACGATTCCGTAGGTAGCGATGTTGAAGATAGGAGCATTGGGATCGTTGTTGATGGCCACGATACAGCCCGAGTTTCTCATCCCGACGACGTGCTGGATCGCTCCCGAAATACCGCAGGCAAGATAGAGCCGGGGGGAAACGGTTTGTCCCGAACTACCGATCTGCCGGGACCGCTCCAGCCACTCGCTGTCAACCGCCGCGCGGCTGGCTCCGATCTCGGCGTCCAAGACGTCCGCTAGCTCCTGAATGATCTCAAGGTTTTCAGCCTCTTTGATGCCTCTGCCGACGGCCACGATGATTTCGGCCTTCCCCAGATCCACTCGTTCCTTGGAGGACGCAACCACCTCGAGTGATTTCCGGATCACCTCTACCTTCGAAAGGTCGACCGACCGCTCCGCGACTGAGCAACTACCCTGTAGGACGTCGTCGGAGCTGACCGCCCCCGACTGCAAAGTCACCAGCCGAGGTGGAGTCGAGTGGATCCGCACATCGGCATTGATTTTATTTCGGAACATCTGCCGTGTGAACAGGAGATCGTCCCCCAGCCTTTTGTAGCCAATGCAGTCCGTGACCAGCCCTGATTTCAAGCGAGCGGCAAGCCTGGGAGCCAGATCGATGTTCTGATAGGTGTGTGCCATCAGGAACAGATCTGGCCGATCTTCCACCAGAATCTGCCGCAGGCTCTCAGAATAGATGTCGGGTTGATACTCACCCAGCTGTTCGTGTTGGACCGCAAGAATCGAATCGGCCTTCCTGCCCCGGACCTGTTGTGCCAGGGCTACGGCATCTCTTCCCAGGATCAGTGGATGAAGAGAGCGTTCCAGGTCCTGGGCCAGCCGCTGGCCGAAGGCCAGCACTTCCCAGGAGATGGGCAAGATCTTTCCGTCACTGTGATCGAGTAGGGCGTAGATGCTGTTGGTCATCGTGTCAGGGATGAGAAAGGTTCAGAGTACCTTTGCCTCTTTCCTCAGCTTCTCAACCAGTGTCTCGGCCAGGGTATCGACGTTGCCCTCGAGCATCTCCGCCTTGGTATGAGCCTCGGGGACGTAGAGATCGACTATTTCCAGGTGTGGCATCGAGGCAAACTCAAGCTTCAACTCACTCAGCTGAACACTTCGGATTTCCTTCTTTCTGGCCTGCATGATTCCCCGGAGTGGAGGGAAACGAACCTGAGAAATCCCAGCCTGGATCGTGAGTACGGCGGGCAGGGGCATCTCGACCCACTGGAAAAATCCGCTCTCCATCTCCCGAAGCGCCTTCACCTTCCTCTGGTCGAGATCGACGTCTATCTGCATGACGATGGTGGCATGAGGTAGCCCTAACAGCTCTGCCAGGATCACACCGGTCTGACCGTAACCGTAGTCATCCGACTGAGTTCCCACCAGGATCAATTCGAATTCCTCAGGACCGAGCACGCCGGCTAGAGCCGCCGCCACGCTGTAGGGGCTGGCAAGTTCGCTGGACTCATCGACGATCCTGATCCCCCGCTCTGCCCCCATGGCCAGAGCCTTGCGCATCGACTTCTCGGAGCCCGTTGGTCCCGCGGTTACGACGACCACTTCGCCTCCGTGCTGCTCTTTCAGCTTCAGGGCTTCTTCCAGGGAGTACTCGTCGCACTCGCTGATGTCGTAGGTGAGATCGGAGTCTTGAATCCAGGGCTTGTCTGCCCTCAGTTGGTAGCGGCTTTCCCGTCCGGGAACTGCCTTGAGACAGGTCGCGAGCTTCATTTTTTGAACAGCCGCTCGAAGGCCTCTCGGGGGTCTGTTGTGGAAACCGGCTCGCTGCTGGTACTACTTTGGGAGCTGACGACCTTCTCTACCGCTGTTCTGGTTTCAAAGAAATTACACATGTTGCCCATGTCCTTCTTGGCTACACGCTCCGAAATCGGCTCCGTGCATTCGAAGCGAGCGGTGGGGTCGAAGTGGACACAGTTCTTGCAGCTATGGAGGTCTGCTTCACACTTGAGACACTGGCTCGTATAGGTGACGTCGGAAAGCGAAGTAGAGATGGAAGCCCCACACATTGCGCAGCGAACGACCTTGTGAAATTCGGTCATCCTGGGAGAGCGGGGACCTTCTCGGGAGGATGGGGAGCGTGGCCGTCGCTCTCTCGGGCGTCGCTCAGATCGTTCGGATCCGTCGCCATAGCCTGGCTGCTTGTACTTCTTCATCGGTCATTACCTCGCTTGAGAGTCGTTCGATCCTCTTGACGGAGCCGCCCAAGCGGATCGGGAGGTATCTTCTCAGGGCTGCATCTGGACGATGCACTCCGACACCATTGATCTTCCGTTGTACCCGCTTTTTTTTAAGTCTGTCTACACTCGCCGCCCAGTTGCGGGGTGTAAGACTTAGATTAGTTCAAAATCAGAGTTCGGCGCAGGTGCTTTTGACGCCGCCAATCTCCAGGGCATCTGATCCGAAATCGATGCGGCGGATAATACCCTGTTTGTCGACAACAAGCGTTGTCCTCTTCGAGATGCCCCGTTCGGGATCATATACGCCATAGGCTTGACTGACCGTACGGTGGGGGAAATCGCTCAGAAGGGGGAATTTCACCCCGAGCTGCTCGCGATATACCTTGAGCGAAAACCTGGCATCAACGCTGATTCCGAATACTTGCGTATCCTTGTCTTCGAAGTAGGCGATATCAGACTGATATCGCTGAAGTTCTGTCGTTCAGCCTCCGGTAAACGCCAGCACGAAGAAAGCAAGAACTACATTCTTCTTGCCTCCAAAGTCACTCAGACGTACCTTGTTCCCATCCTGGTCGGATAGTTCGAAGTCAGGAGCTACATCACCCACGTTGAGGTTGCTTGACTGGCCTTGGGCGAAGCCAAGGGTGAAACAACAAACCATGAGAGCTGTCAGAAGCTTCATATTCTCGATGTCAGGACGTTGATAGCTAGGAAGCAAATCAATTTCTATACTCGACCTGGCTGCCATTTGTGTGAGGACGCCCTAAGAATATTGCAAGATCTCCGAAGAGAATTCAAGTTCACTCTCATAATTGTCGATATTTCAGGTTCAGAAGATCTTGTTGCCCGTTACGGCAACGACATCCCGGTGGCGGTACTCGAAGGCCGGAGGATTTTCAAACACCGCACCGAGCGAACAGTTCTGCACCGCCTGCTGAGCCGTCTCTTGGCGTGAAAGGGCGAGCAGGCAAATAGCACGAATGAAGAAGCACTCTGCTAACCGGAGGGCTGTAACCTGTAACCTGTAACCTGTAACCTGTAACCTGTAACCTGTAACTTATGACCTGTAACTTGGTCCGTCTCACCCAAAGTAAATCGGCAGCGTCGGATCGGAGGGAAGTATGAAGATCTACACGGGTCGGGGAGATACCGGCCTGACTTCACTCTTCAGCGGGCAGCGCGTTGGCAAGGACGCTCTGCGGGTCGAAGCCTATGGAACCCTGGACGAGCTGAATTCGATTCTTGGGAGCGCCTTGGCCTTCAGCCAGAATGCTGAGGTGATCGGTATTCTAGAGGATCTTCAAAACAAGCTCTTTCGCTCGGGTTCCGATCTGGCTACGATCACCGGTGAGAGGGTTCGCCGTCTAGGTGAGCAGGATTGGAGGGGACTCGAAACCACGATTGATCGGTTGGAGTCCGATCTTCCCCCCTTGAAGAACTTCATACTCCCTGGCGGTTCACCTGCGGCATCTTTGATCCAGGTAGGACGCTCGGTATGTCGGCGAGCGGAGCGGTTGGCCGTGAGGCTGGTCAATCAGGAGGGCGATGTCAATCCGCATCTCATCGTCTATTTGAATCGGCTTTCGGATCTGCTTTTCGTATTGGGACGCTATGAGAATCTCAAAGAGGGTGGGAAGGAGACCCTCTGGAAGGAGGAGGCTTGAGGACGCTGGGTGAAGAGGGGTGCCAAAAGTGTAGAGGCTCGGGCTGGATCGTTGAGGCCGGGGCCGAAAGAGAGCAGGTGACCCGTTGTCCCGAGTGCAGTTCCAAGCTTCGGATGCAGCGGCTCCTGGCAAATGCCAAGATTCCTCCTCGCTACCTATCTCGCGGCTTCGACGTCTACTCCATTCATCATCCCCAGCAGGGTCGTGCTCTACGCCGCTCGATTGAATACGTCGAGGCTTTCCCAGCCGTTCCGCGGGGACTTCTCTTCCTGGGACCTTGTGGAGTAGGGAAGACTCACCTCGCGGTTGCTATTCTGAAGGCGGTGGTTCAGGCCAAAGAGGTTTCGGCGAGGTTTGTGGACGAGGCCGAACTGCTGCGGCGGCTGATGTACTCCTATGGCCCCGATTCTCCCGAGACAGAGAGAGAGCTTTTACTGCCCCTCCTTTCGGCTGATCTCCTGGTCTGGGACGACCTCGGCACAGGCAGACCCACCGAGTGGGTGGCGGAGACGATCCGCACAGTCTTGAATCACCGATACACCTATAATAAGCAGACCCTTCTAACCAGTAACTGGCGGGTCAAGGCTCGTGGAAGAAATCGACTCGGAAAGGAGTCGCTCAAGGAGCAAAATCTAGCCGAGCGGATTGGCCTGAGGTTGTATTCCCGCGTCATGGAAATGTGTGAACTATTGGAAGTGGACGGCCCGGATGCGCGAACTGAAATTCACAAAGCCGGGCTGGATTTTCAGCAGGATCACAAGCAGGGGGGGGCGATCAGTCTGCCTCCTGGGATCCTCCGCTGTACCAAGTGCGAATCACGACAGGTCCAGCCGGTTGACTATTCGCGTTCCCGAGGCTCCGGAGCAGACGAACACGTTGAGGTTTCCTGTCTCTGCGAGGATTGCAAAGAGCACTTCCTGGCCCGCTTCTTCTCTCAGGGTTCTCGGGTTGAGTATCCTGGAACCACGGTGTCGTAGGCGATTCAACTCGCTCGCGGCTCTGTCAGATTTCGTGTTATTTCGTTCGGCAGGCAGAAACCCGCAACCTGCAACCCGTGTGTCTCACGTCCGCCCCTGCTAGGTACCAGATTCATGGATGTGGACGATTTGGATCCTCGAGAAGACTTTTTTGGCCCAGGTGGATCTCTGTAGAGGGCAATCGGCGCCATAATGCATGAGCGTTGTTTTTTTCAGACTCTGTGCATAACATGATTAGATGGGGATCTTAGCTCCGTCGTTTGCAAGGAGGATTAATGTCCCAGCTTAGGTTCTCGTTAGTGCTTGGTTTGGCGACCCTGTTTCTGACACCAGGTTTCGGAGCCATCAAGAGGCTGAACGATCCGAACGCCTTCTCAGGTGCTTCCGTTACGATTGACTTCGAAGGTCAGATCGACGGTGCTGATGCCGCTAACCTATTCGGTTCATGGCATCTGACTTTTGGTGCGCCACAGCCCGATGTGGTCAGGATCCGCACCGAGTTCATCCTGTTTGCAAATAATGTCATCCAAAACGAGGCCTCGGGGGATTCTTCAGCCGGCAGACCACTCGTCATCAATTTGGGACAGCCCCTCAAGCGAGTTGGATTCGTGCTCGGAAACGGCGGCCCAGGAGTGAGCGCCACGGCTCGGGCCTTCGATGACCTGGGGAACCTCCTGGGTGCCGAGATCGTAGACGATCTGATGGAGGCAACTTTTCTCGGATTGGAGGATGAGGGAACCGCAGGTATCTCGAAGGTCACCATAGATTATGGAGCTGCCGAAGCCGAGGAACAGCTCGACGATTTTATTTTTGACTACGGTTCCGCACATGTATTCAGTACCTACGTTGCCCAGGTGGCCGATGCCCTCCAGTTGCAGACGGTACTCGTCGTCTCGAATCTGAGCGCCACCACCGCCGATGGGGAACTGAGACTCTTTGACACGACCGGTGCTCCCCTTGCTCTAGATCTAAGTGGCACTACTGCCAGCGTGTTTCCGTTTTCGATTGAGCCGTTTGGGTCCGCCACCTTCAACACCAGCGGGCTTGGTTCTACGGTGTCGGTTGGATACGCTTGCATTGAGGCCAACGCACCGGTGGATTCAACCGCTATATTTAGGATATTGGATGCCGACGGAAACGCGACCTCGGAAGCGGGAATCGGAGGATCCACCGGCAAGTACATCTCGGTGGGTGTCGTGCAGAGGCGTATCGACGGCGATCTCAACAGTGGCATAGCTGCTGTCAATATCTCCTCGGATGCAAACAGCAGTAGCATTCGACTGCTCAATGGGAACGGCGTCGAGATCGCTTCAGACCTCGATGTCCTGGACCTGGAGGGAGGTCAGCAAAAGGCCCGGTTCCTGAACGAGATCTTCCCGGACCAGGACTTGGATGGCACACTAGTAATCACGAGTGACAAACCACTGGTAGTCGCGATACTTCGGACTGCGGCTGGCCTTGTCGTCTCGAGCCTGCCCGTGGGTAGCACACAGAGATAGCGGCTAGGTGCTTAGTGGGTGGTTCTTAAGATATGGAAGAGAGCACTTAGCTTGCTTCGTTGCTGCCTTCAAACTCAGTCTAGCCGCCGCTGTTCATTTCACTTGAAGTTGGCGGCCTTGGTGTTCTGGGGATTCATGGTCCCGGCCCAGGCGGACGAATGGGTCGGAGTCTGGAGGATTACAGCCCTCGATAACGGCCCCCGCGGAGTCACGTACCACCTCGCAATTTCAGGTGTAGAGGAGCGCACTGTTCGAGTCTTTGACGATTATGGAAGACCTCTGATCGTCTTGAGCGCGGAGTTTGATGAGGCCAAACTGGATCTGGTCAGTACGCGGGTTGCCAGTAGGCCTTTACCCTTGCGCTTGGAAGCGACACGTGCAGAGGGTCGACTGAAAGGAGCGTGGACCCACGTCCACCCCCAATACCCCACCGGAGGGCAGCTGATCGGCTCCAGAGTAGGCACGCTTTCGGGCGATTGGAAGCCCTTTGATAAGCTGAGTAAACATCGCAAGGGCCTCTTCCTGGATGCAACCTCGCTGCTCTGTGAAAGTGAGAAATGGGGGACTTTCGAGGAATTTTCCGTATTCTGGGGTCAGCAGGTAGAATCCAATTTCTACTTCCTGCTCCAGGACCTGCTCTATGGCGGTCGAGCCACACCGGGCAGGAGGGAGAAAGAGCTTAGGCGACTCTTTGCCCAGGTGAACCAGCCGGGGCCAAAACTAGATTTTGTGCAGGGTTTTCCGGAGCTGCTTGAAAACGCCATCCGAGAGGTTACCGCTCAATTCCCCGACAGACAGGCGTCTTTCCACGTCGTCAGCGTCGTGGGCTCTACTGCAGTCACAACGAAGGTTCTCTGGAGCCGACCTCTGGGTCCCGGCGGAGGCTACAAGTGTTGCTCTGAAGAAGTCGTCGAAGTGCTGGACGAAGTGTACCTTCTCTTCGACCCCTTCAGGTTGGCATCCAGGCCGGAGATCGCCCCGATCGTGGTGAAAAGGCAGATATTGACGGCCCTTCTGTGGCCCATCACCAATCCGGCCGTGAGCGCTGTCACCTCCTCCCTGGGTCTGGAGATTTTTCGTCGCGGACTGGCTCTTCATCTTGCCTTGAAAAATGCAGGTCCGGGTTTTGCTTCGTTCCCGGGTGAAGGTTTCCCTCAGGGCGTGAGTCAGCTCCAACAAGACCTTTCCCAGCGATCCTCGACCGTTGTGAAAAACTACTTCCCTCACAATCTCAACTTTGCACAGGGTCAGGGATACCGTTGGGGGCGTCATTTTGTCCGTTCCCTCTCAAACCGTTTCAACGCCAGTCAGTTGGCGATGCTGGACGAGGGTCAGGTCCAGAAAGAGTGGGATCGATATCTCAGTGCTGCGGCTCGAGAGTAATTTTGCAGCCGGTACCCTTTGAGGATGCACCAATTGGCGCAAGCTGGCTACCCGTGTTAGCTGCTGCTTCTACAGATCATTTTTCCTTTCCCGAGCAGATCATAAAACCATGACACTCGAACCCATTCAACTCACTCAAGAGCTCGTCGATATCAAGTCCGTCAGCCGTTGGAGCAATCTCGAAGTCTCAGCTCTGGTCGAGGAGCGCATGGTCGAAAATGGGTTCGAGACCGAGCGGCTCGAGTATGTGGACGAGAACGGTGAGCAAAAGGCAAACATCGTTGGCCGGAAGGGGAAGGGCACTGGAGGACTGGCTTTTTTTTCCCACACGGATACCGTGCCCGGCCAGGAGCAGGATTGGGCTGCCTTTTCTTCAACGGTGAAGGATGGCCGGATCATCGGGCGCGGTAGCTGCGATATGAAAGGGCCATTGGCGGCGACCGTGGTTGCCGCTGCCCAGTGTAATGCCTCGCGTCTGAAGCGGCCCGTATTGGTCATGGCCACGGCGGATGAAGAAGTAGGAGGACAAGGCGTCAGACAGGTGGTGAACGAATCTCAGCTCTTGCGGGCCAGCCAGCCCGAGTTTGGGGTGGTGGCCGAGCCCACGCGCCTCATCCCCGTCTACGCGCATAAAGGGGGAGCTCAAGTTTTTGTCACCGCTCACGGAAAGGCGGCCCATACCAGCATGGACCTGGGGATCTCGGCGAACTTCATCATCGCTCCGTTTCTTGCCGAGATGGCCGATCTGGCCAAGACAGTTAAGACCGATGAACGGTTCATGAACCACGATTTCAAGCCTCCCACGAACGGCTTCAATATGGTGATAGACGACGGGGGCACCAAACAGAACGTCACGGCTGCCAAGACAGTCTGCCAGGTTTGCTTCAGGCCCATGCCAGGAGACAAGAGCGAGGAGTTGCTGGAGCTCATTACCGAGAAGGCAAAGCAGCACGGACTGGAAGTCCAATCCCGCATCGGCATGCCCTACTACACCTCCCCGGAAGCATCGATCGTCCGGCTGGCCTGTGAGGTGACTGGAGTGAAGGAACCGCAAACCGTCCCATTCGGAACGGATGCCGTCAGGATAGGAGATGCACTTGATCTGGTCGTCTTGGGACCCGGTGATATTGCCCAGGCTCACACCGTGGGCGAGTGGATCGCGGTGGACCAGCTTCACGAAGCTGTTAGAGTTTACTCGGACATGATTGAACACGCCTGTATGTGAATTCAGCCTGCTTCTACAATGGGACGTCTTGTCCGCTGCTTGTGAAGGGAACAGTGAGATGGGAATTGTTTCGATCGGCTTCGCTCTTTCCCTGCTTCTGGCCTTCACGCCCTTCCTGATGGCTGGGAGCGTCAAATCGTTGGAGGAGTTAAAGCCGTATCGGGGCCGTGGCTCCTACCTCCAGATCGATGGCGATTTGAGGCAGAAAATGTTTCTCGCCGTTTTCGATGAGATCCAACGTCTCTATCGCGGGACGGTAGATGGTCAGCTTCACGAGGAGGTTGTTCTCCTGTGTCCCCAGACGGTTGATTTCCTCTACTCGCAATTCACTCCAACCAAGGTCAGCTACCAGAACGGGTCCCGACCCGTACTCGAAGCCAAAGCACGAGAATTGACAGGTGGTTTGGACAGCGACCGACAGAAGGTTCTGGCTCTGCTGCGCTACGTCAGGGATCTCTACAAGGGTTCCCCGGACGGTCCCCAGTCAAGTTTGCAGGGGGGAACCGAAGAAGAGTTGATGCAGTCCAATCCTCGGTTCTGTGAGTCTCAGTCCCGTGTCCTGGCGGCACTTTTCCAGGTAGCGGGTTTTCCTTCCAGACGAGTTGGGCACTTTATCGGCGGACACGCGGTCACCGAGGTGTTTTTTGAGGATAAATGGGCCTACATCGACATCCGTGGGATCTACTTTCTCATGCCTGACGGTAGGTTCGCCTCGACCTGGGAGGTCTGGCAGAACCCAGAGTGGATCGAATCACAGAGCGAGGACGTCAAGAAGGACCGGCTCCCGAACGGCGACCCGAGAATTGACGACATCTATCGCTGGCAGGACACCCCCGGGAAATACTTTCATCCCAGTGAGGTTACCACCATCATGAACTACGACCTCAGTCAGGTCGATCGATATACCTACAAGAAAGTCGATCCTCGGAAGCTGGGAACACCTGCGGACGAAGTCGAGAGCATCAGGCAGAAGCTCGGATCCTGGCGGCAGCTGATTTTTTCGAAGTAGAGCCAATTTCTGGATCAGTCCCGCCCCCAGGAAGCACCGGCCCCATTCGAGGAACAAAACTCGTCCTAAGGGTCTGCGCAAAAATGACTTGGCATTTTGGCATCTCATCTTCACACCAGATTCGGCCGCTCCTCAATCGCGAAATCCTCAACGTAGACCCGGCTACGCTTGCGGTTTCGCTCAATCGTTCGCGGCCAAATCTGGTGCAAATCTGAGCGCCAATTCTACCAGGTTATTCTTGCGCAGACCCTAACCCGCATTTCTCATCGCTGGTCTATTGCGCCGCCGCAATCATCCGCCCTGGCTGCGGCGGCCTCGGTCGCTAGCCTTTCCAGGACGGCCCTTGCGGCGCCTCGCTACGACAAGCGATGAGAAACCCGGGCTAAGGACCGCTCATCGAAGAAGAGAGGAACCCTCACGGTTTTCAACCTTCTAATCGAGGTCAATCCCAACGGGATTGTGTGTTTCAGCCCAGAGTTTCCCAACCCTGGGGGAACCCCGCCACCTTTGGATTTCATCCCTGAAGGGGATGCGTACAGCGGAACACAGGAACTTCAAGAAACCAACGATTGAAGACATGGGAAATTGTGCTGTTGTCCGGCTCTCTCCTCAGAACTTGGCCTCAGGTTGCTAACGAGTCAAGTCGTTCGCAGCTCTGCCGGACTGGGCTTCGTTTTACTTTTAGTTCACCCGTCCACGGCACTGTTGGCTCTTGCATCAATAGATGCTTTCCTCAGCAACGTGCGACGTTCCGACGTGCTACGAATCATTCAAGAAACGACTCTTCCAGCAAGCACTCGTAGACCTGTGCCTGACCAGTTCGGTCGGAGGTAAAGACGACCCTACGGCCATCCGGAGAAAAGCAGGGGTGCGGGTGGGTGTGTTGCGGTGCGTACACCTGAACCGGCCCGTCGTCATAGGAGCAATGGGTGGTATTCCAATGGGCGCCCACGTTGCTGGATCCGGAAGTGCACAATCGACGGGGCTTGCCCGCTCCGTCGTGGGGATCGAAGCAGTGTAACCCGGTGTCGGGAAAGTTCGTGTCCGCTACCATGAGCGAACCCTGCGGCCTGATCATCGCGTGCCAGGCGCAAAATTCCGTTACCGACCGAACGTCGCCCGAGTCGATGTCAACACCGATCACTCCATGGGGCCAGTTCACGGCCAGCAGCTCACGGGCGCGTGGATTCCAGGTCTCGTGCACGATCCACTCCTTGCGCTCGCGGTTACGCTTGTAGACGAGACGGTCGTCGCTGCCGTCCCGGTTGATTACCCACAACCGGTTGTCGTAGCGGCCGGCATAGCGGAGGAGGTTCGAATCGTTGGGGTGGAACTCCGGATGTCCAATCTGATCGCATTCGAGGATCACCTGCTGGCTGCCACTTCTGGTATCGATCAGCACGAAGCGCGTAACAGTGCCTGTTTTGACCGGAATGGCCCACCAGTTGTCGTCATAGCTGAGTGCCGTGGTGCCCATGGCAGCTGCCACCATCCCCTTCTCGCGAATCTCTGCGTCCCCTAAATCGGCTAGTTGTTCTTCACGGAGAGAATCAGTGTGGACCCTCCACGCACCCGAGTCGTCGGTGAAATACACGTGGCGTCCATCGTGGGAGGGGGTAATCGACCATTCGCTCAGCCGGTCATGCTGGGTCAGCTGGAGCAACCTCTGAGAGCCTCTTATCTCGGCGAAGATCTCCGGCTGACCGGTCCGATGCGAGATGAAGATCAATCTCGCCATCTCGTCATCGTAGGCAGGGATGTAGAAGAACGGATGATGATGGATCGAGGGGTGGTCGGTCACCTGTCGGACGATGCTATGGGCGTGCGTCTGGACCCAGCTACTCGATTCGGACGGATAAACGCTTCCTTTGCCCATGGCCGGAATGCTCACTCCTGCGTAGCTTTGGCCTCCAGGCCGAAGTTTTCTTGTCGAGCCTGGCGGCTCTACCGACGGCGGCCTGGAGACCACCGCCACGAAGCTCTACCTTACCGTCGACTCCCCATCGTGTTGGGCCAGCCCCAGCACCGAAAGGGCGTTGTGGCTCAGGATCTTGTTCCTATCCTGCGGAGACAAGGACATCCCATTGATCGCCGAGAGCGTCGCGCGGATGAAGCCGGGACCCTGTTCCGGGTCGAAGGGCATGTCAGAGCCGAACATCATGCGCTCGGCGCCGAAGAAGGTGGCGCCGCACTCGATGGCCGATTGCGATCCGAAGGTTGCCGTATCGGCATAGAATCGCCGAAAGGCGTCCAGGGGTGGTTCCTCCAGGGGCGTCGCTACCGCATCTGCCAACTCGGGTGGGTTTCGGGTTCCGAGCATCTGGAGGCCTGGCCCAAAACGGCCTTCCATCATGGGCACCATTCCGCCGGCATGATGAGTAATAATCACCAGATCAGGGTAGCGATCGAACAGTCCCGAGAACACCAGGCGTCCCATCGCCAGGCTCGTCTCATAGGGCCAGCCCAGCGCCCACCAGAGATCGTACTTGGATACCTCTTCGGTCGGATAGTCCGATCTGCTCATATTGCGGGCGGGATGAAGCCAGACCGGTTTCCCCAGCTCCCCCATCGCCTCGAACAGTTGAAGGAACGCTGGCTGATCCAGAGGTTGGCCGTTGACGTTCGTGAACACTTGGACGCCCACCGCTCCCAGTTCTCGGGTGGCACGTTCCGCCTCGGCCAGCGCTGCCTCGGGGTTGTTCATCGGCAAAGAGGCGACAAATCCCAAGAAGCGATTCGAGTGAAGCTGGACCATCTGGGCCTGGGCATCGTTGGCGATCCGGGCAAGATCGGCCGCACCCTCAGGACCGTCCACGGCCTCAATGGGTGGAGAGGCGATGCTGGGGATTTGGCAGTAGCCCTCGAACTGGTCCATCACGGAGAAGCGAGCTTCCAGATCCACCATGACTGGGATCTGTGCGGCACGCTCCAACATATGCAGCTGCTGACCTGAACGGGCGAAGACCGCATCGAGGAACGGCTGTGGCAACCAATGACAGAAGACGTCAACTACCTCGGGCATTGTCTAGACAGCGTGCAGACGCTGGGTGCAGGTGAGGCCGATTGCTTCCAGGTCCACCCGAATTCGCTCGATCTCCTCATCTGTGAGCGGACGGATGGGGCGTCTGAAGGTAGTACTGGGGAATCTCCCCAGTAGCCAGCGAGCGATCTTCATGCGCTGGTGCGCTGCAGAGCCCGGCTCACCAAAAGCGTACACGATGCGCGCTAGCGGTGCCACCACTTTCTGGGCCGCCTTGGCTCTGGCCAGGTCTCCATCCAGGGCGGCGTGGACCAACTCCACCATCAGTTCGGGTACGAAGCCGGCGAAGCCTATGAGAGCCCCGTCACTCGCCTCCAATAGTGTCGGCAGCAGGAACTCGTCGTGGCAAGTAATGATCGAAATACTCGGTTCGACCTTCTTGATCTGCTCGTAGTCGAACAACCACCGAGCCATGTCCCGGGTGCCCATTTTTATCGAGACGACTTGAGAAATCTGGGCCATCTCGCACATTTCGTCGAGGCTGTAGCCCGCCTTGGTCCAAGCTGGATATTGGTGGACGATTATCGAGATGTTAGCTCCTTCTGCCAGGTCCTGGAAGAAACCGATGGCGGTCTTTGAGCTCCGCCCGAATCTGAGCCAGTGATGGGGAGGCATCAGCAAGATCGCATCGGCTCCGGCTTCCCGGGCTGCCAGGGCCTGATCGATCGCCTCCAGGCTTCCCTCGGCGGAAACTCCGGAAATCACTTTGACATCGGGAGTATGCTCTCGGGCCGCCTCAGCCACGATGGAGGTTACCTGTGCTCGCTCCTGCGGACGCAGCGACATCACTTCGCCAGTGTGACCGTTGCAGACTACACCCTTGATACCCGGGACACCCGCCACATCCGCAATGTAGGAACGGAGCCCTTCTTGGTCGATCGACTCGTCTTCATGGAAGGGACAGAGAGTCGCCGCGAAGACCCCTGCCCAGGGATGGTGGTGCCAGCTCATGTTGATTTCGTCTCCTCCGACTCTCAACGGCCCCGATACTGGGCAACTTTCGTCTTCGCAGCCGAGCGGGCTTTCTCCATCACCTCGCTCAGTCTGACCGTGGCCCCGCCTCGCCGCTTGCTCTCGTCGGCAGCCTCCATGAAGGCGTAGATTTCCAGGGTTTCCGAGTCGGGCACCGGAGAGACGCCGCTGCGGAAGAACTTGACTATTTCAACCACCAGCGGCTCGTAGCCGTCATAGGCTCCCGCCTGCGAGATTCCCTCAGTGGTGAAGACTGTACCTCCATAGCCATACTTGCCGTCTCTAATGCCCCGAAAAGTACCTATTCGTCCGCCCTCCCAGGTCCCGACCAGGACGTCAGTTCCAGACGACGTGGATCGGGTGACGCTCTGGCAGCCGCTACCCATGATGGTGAAAAGGCTCTCCAAGCCGTGGATCCCGTACCAGAATAGATCCGGATGGTTGGGCTCGAGAGGGCAGGGTGAGTAGGTGTTGGAACCGATCACTTTTCCCCGCTTGCCGGCCCGGACTTCCTGGACGTCTTTGCCATAGCGGAGTGCAGACGAGGAGAAAATGGGAACCCGGTAGTGACGCGCCAGCTCGAAAATGGCGATCGTGTCAAGCAGGGTGCCCGCTACCGGTTTGTCAATGAAAAGCGTCTTGCCGGATCGTAGGACGGGCAAAGCTTGTTCGAGGTGGGGGCGTCCGTCGTTTGTTTCGAGCATGACGACATCCACTTTGCGCAGAAGGGCATCGATGGAATTCACTATCTCGACGTCCATTTCGCGCATGCTCTGGGTATACTTTGGAACCCGACTCACGCTCGACTCGATATTCCGACTTCCCTCGGGAAACGCCGCCACTACCCGGCAGCCCAACATCTTTTCCTTCCAGGCCGGATCACGCATGATCTTGGTGAAATTGATGGCGTGGGAGGTGTCCAGTCCGATCATACCGACCCTGAGCAATTCTTCTGAGGGTCCTGCCGTCAGCAGAGTAAGAGACGAAAGTACTAGTGTCTTGAGCAAATGAAACCTCGCTTTCGCTGTTCGTCCGTCATCGCAAAGTCATGAGAATCAAGATCGCACCGGGATCATCCCCCGGACATTTGAATCCACCCCTGTGAAATGGCCAGGGCCAACAGCGCTGCTCCGGGGGAGATTAGAGCCATTGCGATCCCGCAGATCCAAAGCCAGCTCGTGATCAGCCGTCCGGGGAGAATTCGTTTGTCCACCTCATGATAGCGCAAGTACAGGGCTCCCAAACCCTGGACAGGGTACATCAGGACCGCAATCATACTGGACATCATCAGCATCAGGGGCGGGTTTTCGAAGAGGCTATAGGAAAAGGAATAGAGTCCCAGCGTGACGACAATCAGGATGCGCATCACTTTCAGGCGACCCGGATAATCCGCCGGATCGATGAATCCCAGGACGCAGAAGGTGTCGGCGATCAGTCTGCTGAGTCCGGCGGCCCCAGAGAGCACTGTCGAGAATAGGACGACGAAGGCTCCTACCACGAACAAGGTGGCCGCCCAGCTGCCCAGGCTCTCGGTGTAGACGAGGCTGAGTGTATTGAGGGTCTCAGGACCCTCTGGATTGAGCTCCATCCGGTTCAAGATCGTGGCACCTAGAAAGTAGAAGCAGACGGTGCCCACGGTGTAGATCCCCAGCGCGAACAGGACGTCGGCATATATCACCCGGATCCACCCACGCGCCCGACGCGGCCATTCCGAGTCCGGCACGTTGGCTCCGGTGAAGCGTGCGTATCCCTTCTCGACGCAAAAATAGCTATAGGTGCACATCTCTCCCCAGGCGATCCCGGTACCAGCGTACATGGCCAAGGCGGTCAGCACGACGCCAGCTGCAAGCGGGCTGGGGAAGGAGAAGGAGAGGCCTTGGACGAGGTCTTCAGGCGTGACCGCGTAACCGGTCCACTGCAGCAGGATGGTACATACGACGGTCGTCACGGTGAAGATAGCGACCATACCCAGAGAGATCTTTTCGAGCACCGAATACTTCCCACTGATCAGAAGGACGGCACAGAGCACGGCGGAAATGACCGCCCACTTGGTGCTTCCCCCGCTCCCCAGGAACTCGGGAAAGGCCAATTGCAACGCCTGACCCGCGCCGCCTAGAATAGCTCCTCCATTGATGAAGAAAAGGAGCGAGATCAACAGCCACAGACACATGAACCAGTTAACGTTAGGTCTGGGCCCGGTCGTCTCCAAATGAAAGAGACCTTGTCTCCCTTTTCTCCTGCGGCCGGAAATAACGGCGGCTGAGATCACCGCTCCGATGACGACCGCCCCGCCGATTCCCACTTCGGAGAAGCCCGTACGTCGTTCGCCCAGCAGGGTATAGACTCCCAATCCGACGAAGGAGAGAACCAGGACCGTCGCCAGCCACTCGAGGGTCAGCCAGGCGGGCCGTTGAAAGCGAGGCCCGGGAAGGTTACCGAAGACCTGAAGAAATGTCCTCCCGCTCGAGATCGTGTGCCGAGTAAGCTCAGCCTGGACCACGAATTTCCCGAAGCAGGAAACAAACACCAGCCAGAGCATGAAGAAACCGGCCTCAGCTCCCAACTTCGTGGTCATGATGAGCTCGCCAGATCCGACGATCGCACCCAGCAAAATCACCCCCGGTCCCAGATGCCTCAGGACCGAACCGAGTTTCTTGGGCGGCTCGAGAAAGCTGTCCTCGCTGCGGGCATAGGGATCTACTACTGGTTTCTGTTTCGTGGCTCTGGACATAACGAGCTCTCGTCAGAGGGTGACAGCATTCCGCAGGGGCAATCAACCAAGACTGTAAAGGGCGAGCGCGACCGGCGCAACCTGCAGGGCCGGTCTCTAGGTGGGCCGGCGGGCGCCATCTTAGCGATTCAACCTCGCGCGGGATCATTCGGGAAAGAAACCCCAGTGTGCTGCAGTGGCACGGGCATCCCTGCCCGTGGGGCCTGGAGTCAATTGAAAGTTTCAGCTTATCCCCGCCACCGGCTGCGTCGGATCGAACATGAAAGAAACTGGTGCCCCAGGGCAGGCATTGCCGATTCATGGAATCCTGAAGCGCAAGCGAGGGGTTGGGGAACACCACGAATCGTCTTGACTCCCCTGCTTTGCCAAGCTTCGAGCCCTTTGTCCGCGCATCTTGCTGCACCCCAACCCCTCGCTCGCGCTCCAGGATTCAACATGACCTAACAAATTCAGATTCAATAGGTTACACCCTTGTGGCTAAGGAGCAGTAAAATCAAGTGTCAGCTTAGTGTTGCCCCTAGGACCTCGGTTTTTTGACCTTGTTTTCCCACCGGGTTACAATCGCTCGCAAAGGAGCTACCCACTGGGATTGCTTTCACAAACCAGATACCGAAATCCCAGGTTGATCATGTCTGTACCACCTGATTTCCATTCTCGCTTACCCCCTATTCTTGGCGTCGTCGTCTGTACGATGCTCTGGGGAGCGTCTGCGACAGCTTCTTTCAAAGTTGATGAATCAACGATCGAGTTCAATCAGGACATCAGACCGATCCTCTCGGACAAGTGTTTCGCCTGTCATGGACCCGATGAAAAGAAGCGGCTGACGAAGCTGCGATTCGATACCGAGCAGGGAGCGTTTGCCGATCTGGGAGGAGGCCGCTTCGCGATCGTACCTGGGAATCCCCAGCAGAGTGGGCTCGTCAACCGAATTACCACCGACATCGAAGCGCAGCGGATGCCTCCGGCGTACTCCGGAAAGCAGCTCACACAAGCGGAGATCGACACCATTCGAAGCTGGGTCTCCCAAGGTGCTAAGTGGCAGAAACACTGGGCCTTTATCCCACAAAATCGGCCTCAGCTGCCCAATCTGGAGAACAGCAGCTGGGCTCGGAACGGACTGGACCACTTCGTTCTTCAGCGGCTCGAGAAAGAAGGTCTGAGACCTTCACCCGAAGCGGACTCCGCCACCCTGATTCGTCGGCTGACACTCGATCTGACGGGTCTCCCTCCGACTCCAGCCGAAGTGGATGCCTTTCTCACTGACAGCTCTCCAGATGCCTACGAAAAAGTAGTCGACCGTCTGCTGCAATCCCCTCGCTACGCCGAGAAAATGGCGAGCCGATGGCTGGATGCGGCCCGCTATGCTGATACCAACGGATATCAGACGGATGCCGAACGAAGCATGTGGAGGTGGCGCGACTGGGTCATCAATGCCTTCGACCAGAACATGCCTTTCGATCAGTTCACGATTGAGCAGATCGCCGGTGACATGCTGCCAAACGCCACCCTCGATCAGAAGATCGCCAGCGGATTCAATCGGAACCATCGCGGCAATGGCGAAGGTGGAATCGTTCCCGAAGAATACTCTGTCGAGTATGTGGTCGATCGTGCCGAGACGACTTCGACTGTGTGGCTAGGGCTCACGATGGGCTGTGCCCGCTGCCACGATCACAAGTACGATCCCATCAAACAAAAGGATTTTTATAAGGTCTTCGCCTACTTCAACAATGTGCCTGAGCGGGGACGCGCCTTCAAGTACGGCAACTCGGCGCCCTTCATTCCGGCGCCTACCCCGACCCAGTTGCAGCAGCTGGGACAGCTGGAGGCAAAACTGGCCGAGGCCGAAGAGCAGTTCTCTGCACTCGATTCCGAGATCGAGGAGTCAAAGCGGATTTGGGAAACCTCTCTGGCTCAGTCCACGATCCTGGATTGGTCCTTCGATCAGGACCTGCTCCTTCGCTACCCATTCGATGGCGCTCTGGCCGGTCAACCCAGCGGCTTCAAGGATAAGAAACCAGTCCAGATCCGGCTGCTCGACGGTATGCCCCATTTTGTGCCGGGACGGCTGGGGGCCGCTGCCAGCTTTGACGGGAAACGGTTTCTGGACGCCGGAGATGTTGCGGAACTGGGCTTTTTCGACCGATTCTCTTTTTCCGTCTGGGTTTATCCCACTGCGCCGGACGGCCCCATTCTGGGACGGAATCCCGATACGCCGGAGGTCGGCGACCAAGGGTTCAAAGGCTACGGCCTGTATCTGAGGGAAGGCAGGGTACAGCTGAATCTGGTGACTCGTTGGTTGGACGACTCCCTTCGCATCGAGACGGCAGAGCCACTCGAGCTGAACCGCTGGCACCATGTCGCGGCGACCTACGATGGCTCCCGCGTCGCAGATGGCACCAGGATCTACATCAACGGCCAGCCCAGCGCTCTCAACGTGCGTCTGAACCTGCTCAACCAGGATTTTCGTCTCCCCAACTCCCTCCGAATCGGTGGTGCGGGTGCTCGTCGCTTTTCTGGTCTAATCGATGAGGTTCGGGTCTACACAGAAGTTTTGTCCCCCCGAGAAGTTGCCGTGATCTCTCTGGCCGACAGCGTGAACGAGGTCGCCGCCCTGCCTCCCGCAGTCCGCAGTCAGTCCCAGACCGACAAGCTTCGGTGGTGCTTCCTCAACCAGTACGCTGCCCCCCCCATCCACAAGGCCTGGCAGAAATTGCAGGATCTGCGCCGGCAGAAGCGGGAGTTGGTCCGCAGCTTCCCGACGGTCATGGTGATGCATGAGGGGAAGACCCGCGATACTTTTGTCCTCGTGCGAGGTGCCTACGATAGACCCGGGGAAAAGGTGCTTCCCGGGGTGCCCTCTTTCCTTCCCCAACTGCAGGAAGGTTGGGACAACAACCGGGTCGGATTGGCCCGCTGGTTGGTGTCCCCAGAGAATCCACTCACGGCGCGCGTGACGGTCAATCGTTTCTGGCAGATGTACTTCGGCGTCGGGCTGGTCAAGACCGCCGAGGATTTTGGTTCGCAGGGCGAATGGCCGCTGCATCTGGAACTTCTGGATTGGCTGGCGACTGAGTTCGTTTCCAACAGGTGGGACGTCAAGGCACTTCAAAAGACGATCGTGATGAGCGCGACCTACCGACAGTCCTCGAAGCTGCGGCCCGAGCTGCTGAATCGAGATCCGGAGAATCGGCTACTGGCGCGGGGACCGCGCTTTCGGTTGCCGGCAGAGGTCGTTCGCGATCAGGCGTTGGCGGTTTCGGGATTGCTCGTAGAGCAGGTTGGCGGCCCCTCCGTCAAGCCCTATCAGCCGGCTGGACTCTGGTCCGATCTGGCCGGAGGCGAGGACTACCAGAGAGGCGAAGGCAGCGACCTCTACCGCCGCAGCCTCTACACCTTCTGGAAGCGGACCTCGGCGCCCCCCTCCATGACAACGTTTGACTCCGGCCAGCGTGAGACCTGCTCGGTTCGGCAGGAGCGGACCAATACCCCGCTGCAGGCCCTCAACCTGATGAATGACGTGACCTATGTGGAGGCGTCCCGAGTGTTGGCCCAGCGGATGATGGAGGAGGGCGGTCAGACGCCAGCGGAGAGGATTGCCTTCGCCTACAAGGTAGTCACTGCCCGGACACCCAAGTCCAGCGAGGGTGGGATCTTGCTCGAAGGCTTTCAGCACTATCTGCGAGATTATCAGAGCGATCGAGGGGCCGCCCTGAAGCTGGTTTCCCAGGGTGAGTACCCCCGCAATCTGGCTCTGGATATCGCCGAACTGGCGTCCTATGCCACGGTTGCCAGCCTGATTCTCAATCTTGACCAGGCCATTACCAAGGAGTGATTCATGGATCCCAGGCTTGATCGCCGATTGTCGATGACTCGCCGACATTTTTTCGGATTAGGGAGCACTGGAATTGGGACTGCGGCTCTGGCCACCCTTCTCGACCGCAGTCTATTTGGCAAGACCGGACTGAAGGGTACTGGTGATGGAGCCGCTCAAGGCGGGTTGTCGGGCCTCCCGCATTTCGCTCCGAAAGCTAAGCGGATCATCTATCTGTTCCAATCAGGTGCGCCGTCCCAGATGGACTTGTTCGACTACAAACCGGAGCTGAAGGATCTGGCCGGCACGGAACTGCCCGACTCGATTCGCAAGGGTCAGCGTTTGACCGGGATGACGGCCACCCAATCCAGTTTTCCGGTGGCTCCATCGGTGTTCGAGTTCGCCCAGCACGGTGGCTCCGGGGCCTGGGTCAGTGAGTTGATGCCGCATACGGCCAAGATTGCCGATGAGCTGTCGTTCATCAAATCGATGCACACCGAGGCCATCAACCATGATCCTGCTATCACGTTCTTCCAGACTGGGGCCCAACTGGCAGGGCGACCCAGTATCGGCTCCTGGCTTTCCTACGGCCTGGGAAGCGAGAACCAGGATCTTCCGAGCTTCGTGGTGATGGTCTCCAGTGGCGAGGACGGGGCAGGACAACCGCTCTACGATCGACTCTGGGGAAGCGGCTTTCTCCCCACCCGGTACCAGGGGGTCAAGTTCCGCTCGATCGGGGACCCGGTGCTCTATCTGTCCAATCCGCCGGGTTTGAGCCGCCCCAACCGACGTCGCTTTCTGGACGATCTGAACCGGCTCAACCAGCTGCAGCTGGAGGAGTTTGGGGATCCGGAGATCGCGACCCGGATCGAGCAGTATGAGATGGCCTATCGAATGCAGACGTCCGTCCCCGATCTCACCGACCTCTCGGCCGAACCCGAGCACGTATTCAAGCTTTACGGCCCCGATGCGAAGAAGCCGGGGACCTATGCCTACAACTGCCTGCTGGCCCGTCGTCTGGCAGAACGCGGGGTGCGATTCATTCAGCTCTTCCATCGCGGCTGGGACCAGCACACGACGCTGCCTGCGAAGATCAAGGTCCAATGCAAGGACACCGATCAGGCTTCAGCGGCCCTGGTGCAGGATCTGAAGGAACGGGGTCTGCTAGAGGATACCCTGGTAGTTTGGGGAGGAGAGTTCGGTAGGACGGTCTATTCACAAGGCAAGCTGACTGCAACGGATTACGGACGCGATCACCACCCCCGCTGCTTTTCCATCTGGGTGGCAGGAGGAGGCATCAAACCGGGTGTCATCTACGGCGAGACTGACGACTACGGCTATAACATCACACGCGATCCCGTCCACGTCCACGATTTGCACGCCACCCTGTTCCACTGTCTGGGCATCGATCACACCAAGCTGACCTTCAAGTACCAAGGGCGCCACTTCCGCCTGACGGATATTCACGGAAACCTGGTAAAGAAGCTCTTGGTGTGAAGATTATCTGCCCAGCGCGGCCGCCATTTCTTCCACAGTTGCGAACTTGACTCTAGGCCTACCTGAGTGGAGTCCCTTCTCCCGCTCGATCTCGTCTATCCGCTGCCAATCTGCGTAGGAAAAGTAGTCGGGACGGTTACGTCGAATCAGTGTCTCGGTATCGCTGCTCCCCTGGTGCGAGGGTTTTAGTGTCAGCCCCGCCTCCAGGTCTTCAAGCATGCAGGATACGGTTTCCAGCGCGTCTGGCTTGTTGGTGCCGATTACTCCGTTTGGCCCCCGCTTGATCCAGCCTGCTGTGTATTCACCAACCACAGGCTTCCGAGACTCCGGCTCCACAACCCGACCCTTCTCGTTGAGGATCACACCCCATTTCGGATTGAAGGGAATGTCAGAGAGTGGCAGGCCCTTATAGCCGATGGATCTGAAGACCAGGCCGACCTTGAGTTCCTCTAATCTATCGGTAGCTCTAGGGCGAAGCGTTCCCATGTCGGTCGCGTAGAGTTCGTTCTTGACCAGTCGCATAGCCCGCACCCGGCCCGAGCTACCCAAGATCTCTACCGGAGAAACCAGGAAGCGAAAGTGGATGGTGCGTGACTGCCCGGCCCGCTGGCGAGAGGCAATTTCCTTCAGAATCTCGATTCTCTTCAATCCGACCCGATCGTCCTCTCGCTCCAACGCCTGCTGGCTCAGGGAGTCGGGGGTTGCTTCCTCCGGGGGAATAGTGACGTGGACATCATCCAGCCTCCCCAGCTCCTTGATCTCAGGATTGGTAAAGGCCGCCTGTGCCGGCCCGCGTCTTCCCAACATATAGACTTCTCGCACCCGGCTTTGGCGGAGCTGCTCGAGGGCATAATCCGCAATGTCCGTCTGCGCCAGCTCCTCGGGGGTACGACTCAGAATCCGGATCACGTCAACAGCCACGTTGCCCAGGCCGACTACTGCAGCCCGCTTTTGGGACAAGTCGAACTCATAGTCGCGAAAGTCTGGGTGGCCGTTGTACCAGGCCACGAAATCGGTGGCTGAATAACTGCCCTTCAGGTTCTCGCCGGGTATGCCGAGGTTGCGGTCTGATGGGGCGCCCGTGGTGTAGATGATCTGGTGATAGTGGTCTCGCAGCTGGGCCCGGGTAATGTCACGTCCCAACCCAACCTGTCCAAAGAATCTGAAGCGGGGATTGGTTGCTGTCCGGTCGAAAATCCTGGTGACGGCCTTGATCCGCTGATGATCGGGAGCGACGCCATTTCGAACCAGACCGAAAGGCGTCGGAAGGCGATCGAACATGTCGATCTCGACGATGATACGGTCCTGCTTGAACAGATGCTCTGCGGCATAGAAACCCGCTGGTCCCGCACCAATAATCGCGACCCGCAAAGGGCAGGCGCTGGTACCTGGCTTGGCCATCTTCAATGACTTCCTTTACTGAAGAGATGGGGGGGGCAGGCTGCGGGGTTCAAACCGTGGAAAGCCGAGTCTGGAGAGATTCAACTTGGCCTTCATACTGGTCTCGCTGTGTCCGGACAACATCCATGATCGAGATGATGCCAACTAGATCGCCGTTGTCGACGACGGGGAGATGGCGGAACCTCTTCTCGGTCATGGTACGAGCCACAAGCCTTGCGTCGTCGGTGGGGCTGGTGATGATCACTTCCTGGGTCATGAGACTGTCTACCCGCTGGTCGAAGATGGCCTCGTTCCTGACCGCTCCACGAACGATATCTCGCTCGGAAAGGATGCCCATCGGATGATTCGTCTCGTCCACTACAACCAGGGCGCCGATGTTATGTCGGGCTAGTAGAGCGAGTGCCTCCCTGATTGAATCGTCAGGGCGGACGACGACAACGCTCGAGCATTTGGTAGCAAGGATTCTTTCAACGTTCATCTTCATGGAAACTCCCTCTTCGAGACCATGTCTCATGATACTGCCAGAGAGGCTCCGGTTCAACGATCACGATCAGGCATAGCCGGGTCGGGGCCAAGCTGGCTCTTCATTGGATAGGAAATCATGTAGGAGCAGCGGTTTGATAGAGCCGTGACTGCGAAGGAGCGGTACCGGCATACCGATGCCGGAAACAACGGCCCCTCCAGACAGTGAGCCGCAGACCCTTAGGGACACGCCACATGTCCCGATCCGTAATCGGGTCCCGCTCTCTCACGGTCACGGCTCTGTTATCACGCCGAAGCAACAGCGAGGCGGAATCTTAACCCTTCCAAACTCCAAGGGATTTTGCGACACCCCCTATACTGGATCACTCGAAGTTTCCTTCTCGAATGGGGCCAGTGCTTTCTGGAGGGCGACTAACCTCCAACCCAAAGAAGTTTTAGATTCCCGCTACTCGTCATCGAGACCCACGCGGGATCGGACTTGTTTAACCTTGCCGCGATGACGCTTCTCGCGTATCCGTCGCTCGCCCGAGGCTCGAGTTGCGACGGTGCGGATTCGGGGAGCCGTTTGAGCGAGAGCCTCTAAAAGCAGGCGTGCAAACCGCTCCAGAGCCTCCTTCCGGTTCAAGTGTTGGCTACGATGGAGCTGGCAGACGACGCGAAGTATCCCGGCCCGACTGATCCGGGTGCTCAAGCGGTTTCTGATCCGCAGTTTCTCTTCCCCGCTGAGACTGGTTGTCTGGTCCAGGTTGAATAGCAGCGTGACGCGGCTGCTGACCTTGTTGACGTGCTGACCACCAGGCCCACTGCTCCTGGCAGCGGTAAAGTGGATCTCATCATCCGGGACTGAAAGGCTTGGGTTGATTTGGACCATCGGAAATCACGAATCTTTTGCCTAGGGTAGCAACTACAACCTTCCCAGAACGACCATCGAGCCGCTGGTCTTCAGATCGGCGGGCGCCTGAGCATCCCTGGAATCGCTTCCGCGCAGGAGAAGCCAGCCATGAGGCATAAAGAATGGTCTTTTAACCAGCCGAGTGATTGCATTCTATTGAAGGGGTGCTCCCAGAGCAAACCGGGAGAACCTCGGAGAGGGGAGACAGGTGGAACCGGGATCGACCCGCGGGACTGCGTTGACTCCACCGCCGCTTCGGTGTTAAGTCTCAGACCATGTCGGAGGGACGAGGCAGCGAGTGGGTCGAGACGGACTTCCGGGTCCGCTATGCCGAGACGGATCAAATGGGTATCGCCTACCATTCCAACTATCTGATCTGGTTTGAGGTGGCAAGGGTCGAGTTCTTCAGGCGATTTGGCTTTACCTACAATCGATTGGAAAAGGAGACGGGCACATTCCTCCCGGTAGTTGAAGTTCATTGCAGGTACCTCCTCCCTCTGCGCTACGATGACGAATTTACAGTCAAGACCCGCTTGGAGGAATTTGGCAGGCGACTGCTAGGTTTCTCCTACGAGCTGGTCGACAAGGACGGGGATAGCGTCTATGCTCGGGCGAACACAAAACACATAGCAACTGACAAGAGCGGCAGACCCAAGACTCTCCCCAAGGAGTTCCTCGACTTTCTTCGCCAAGGGGACCCCAGCCTGGTGTAGGCTTGGGAATCCGCCCCGGAGAAATCGGGCTGGATCACATGCGGTCCGCTTGACTCAAGTTAAAAGGAGATCGTCCCATGGTGCAGTTGGAAAAGACCATAATTGACCCGGAGCAACTTCAGTCTCCCGGAGGTGAGTACTCTTCCGGAGTCAAGGTCAGCCCTGGGTCGCTACTCTACGTGGCGGGTCAGACCGCCATGAATTCGGAAGGTGTCTTGGTAGGTGAAGGCGACGCGGCGGCTCAAACACGGCAGGCTTTTGAGAATATTGGTCACGTCCTCGAGAGTGCCGGAGCGTCGTTCGGTAACGTCGTCGAGTTCACGACCTATCTGGTCGGGATAGAGTCGGTCCAGCCCTTTCTGGAAACCCGGACGGAATTGTTTCGCGAACTTTTCCCAGATGGAGACTACCCAACCAATACGCTGCTGAACATCGATTCGCTTGCTGGTAGCAAGGCTCTGGTGGAGATAAAGGCGGTCGCCGCCCTTCCTTGAGGAGAAGTGCGGATTCGCCGTTGGCCCAGCCTGAAGTCTCCTAAGGGCGCTTCCACTCTAACTCCTTGATCTCACCCTTCAGGACGAACTCGGGATGGTGTCCGAAGTATTCATCGTCCCAGACGAAGCCCGCCGTTTCACTCGGGAAGAGGTACATTGTAGATTCCATCACCAGGTTGATGGATGCCACGTCGTCGAAGGGCAGATCGGGAGCCGTGCCGTAGAGGTCCGATCTAAGGTCGTACACGTAGAAATGGTTGAAGTAGTCGCTAATCGGCTCGACCGGGTGTTTGGACCAGTTGCCGCGATCCACCTGGGATGCCATCCCGTACTTGGGACGCAGACTTCCATCGGGATTCATGACCTTTTTGTATTGGTGGCCAGCCGGCAGCAGCAGGTAGCGGTCCTTGTAGACGCCCAGCCCCGGACTGGCAGTCGAACCCGAGATGGGAAGATCTCTCAGGCGTTGCCATTTATCGGTTTGCGGATCATAGCGCCAGCAGTCCACTACGTTGGTTAAGGCACCGGTCGTGGTCTCAACGGCTAGACCCCCCAGGATGTAGATCTTGCCTTCGACGGAGGCGGCTCCAGCGAGAGTCCGGGGAGTACCGGGGCAACGGGTCCGCTCCTGCCAACCGTCCTCGGGTTTCTCGGTGTCGAAGACCATGAGCCTGGCGCCCATGCCGGCCGTGTGTCCGTTCCGGTCCGTGGCCGTGTAGAATCCCTTGGCATCGTAGTCGGTGCCACCCAGTACGTAGATCCTGAAGTCCACCGAACAGGTCGCCCCCCAGACGATTGGCCAGGGGAAGTCGGGCAGTGACTCCCACTTCCAGTTTCCCCGCCGGTGGGAGAGACGGTAGCCCTTGCGGTAGGCGTAGGGGGCAGTGTAGCTGAATCCGCCCCAGGCATAGACGTCGTTCTGGATGCCGACGCCGCTCATGCCTTGCCTGGGGGCGGCAGGGAGATCGGGCAAAGCCACCCACCCTGAGGCTTCCTGCCTCAGGTTCAGGGCCCAGACCTTGTTGAGAAATCCTCGGGGGTACTTCCCTGGCTTGGCATCTTTGTCTTTACCGCTGCAGAAGCCCCCGGTGGACACGATCCAGTCTCCAACCCGGCTCAACTGATTGTCCTGCATGCCCTGGGGCATGGGAGGGCCCGCGGACCAGTCGATTTGAAGCATCCGGGGAACCACCTGTTGGGGCCCGTGATCGGAGGTCGTGGGGAACGATGGGGAGCCCTCTGCCTCCAAGCGGGCTCCCAGAGTGGCGGCAGCACACAAAGTCCCGAGTGCCAGTGCTCTCATACTGAGACCGTTTTAAAATTGCAACATAGTCGTCATTCTCCTCGCCGAAACCGAGGTCGGAGTGCTTTACTCTTGAGGTGGACCCAGGTACAGCGCGTAGAGACGGATGGCTCCACTCTCGTCGCCCTGGAGGGTTACCCGGATCTTGAATGGATCGCCTAGATTCCTGAGCGGGTGTGCGGACCTCCAATGGATTGGCGTGCGGAGCCCCGACTTCTCCACTACCGCAGAGTTGACGCCCGAGAAGGCCGGTAGGGGGCGCTCCAGGCGATCCAGCAACTCCACCTTCAAGCTGGATCGGGGTCCCAGGCCTTCGGCGTTGACCCAAAGCTGGGCCGCTCCCTCTAACTGTAGATCGGAAGTGAGCAGGATGCCTACCTCATCAGGGTCCCTGACTGAGAGGGAACCGAAGCGATCTCGGTCCAGCAGCAGTAGGCCTATTCCCCGATGTCGCTTCCAGGGAGTTCCGGCCCGAATACCCATACGCTGGTCCATCTGTCCGTACCAGATATAGGTTTTGTCGCCGACGTTCTCGAATCCCTGACCTTGGGAAAGTCCACCGTAGTCCCAGTCCCGTCCATCTTCGCCCACTTCGGCGAAGATGAACTCGGGTAGGGGCTCACGGAAGTGGAGGCCGTCGTTGCTTACCAGAAAGCCCAGGGGGTGAAGCACATCGGTCCACTTGGCGCCTCCGTGCCAGAAGCCGGTGATGCCGATCAGGACGTTGCCCCGATTCCAGACACTAACACCCTCGTGAGTTTGCTCGTTGGGCAGCGGCCGTTTCAGGGATCGCGGCCGCCGAAATTGGCCTTCCCGGGCAAAGCCCATGGTCTGCGTTCTGGACCAGTGGATGAGATCCGAAGAGCGGAAGATCTCGACGTGCCTACCGTAGGGTTCCACTGCTGGGCTGCCCTTACCCTGTCCGGCAAGGTAATACATCCCTTTCCATTTCCAGAGACCGGTCCCCTCGAGGCGGGTAACCAATTGAATCCCCCCAGAGATCGTCTTTCCCCCTTCGGGAATCAATTCCTCCGCCAGCCTCCAACGAAGGCCATCCTCGCTGTAGAGGGTCAGATAGGCGCCCGGCGGGCCTCGGAAGGTAGTCTCTGCCGCCACCTGGGGCACCGTGTAGCCACCGTAGTTTGTCACTTGAACCGTGGCCTTGAAGTGTCGGGTGGGATCTGGATCCTCGGGCTCATGGAGAACCATGATGTGGTAGCCTCGGAAACCCTCGGGCATGAGCACGATGTTGTTGTCACGGCTGCCACGAAACTCCACCAGTCCCAGGTTCGGCTTCACCCAGCGCACGCCATCCTCGCTCTCGGCGTAGAGAGCGCGCCAGCCCCGCGTGTCGATTCCACCCGAGTATCTGTTTCCACCCAACTCAGGGGACTCGAATCCCTCCCTTGAAGTACCGATGTACCACATCTTGAACTTGCCCTCGTGGCGAATCACCGTCCCGTAGTAGGTTTGTGCCCACTCGTCAGGCTCGCCGTCCTCGCCAAGAGGCACTACCGGATTGTCGGGGTGTTTCTGGGCTGCGTGCATGCTCAGGTAGAGGTTGTAGGTATAGGGAATCGAGATATCGTCGAAGGAGAAAAGGGTGGCCTCTTCTACCCTTGTGGGAACTGTCGGGGTCACCGTCACACGACCGCCAGCCTCAACCCGCGCCATCAAGAATACGAGACCTATATAGCCCCACATGCAGATGGACTTTGAGGGCAGAGTACGCACTTTGGCGGCAGCTGCCTTGCAGCGCGCTGCTTCAGCCATCAAATCGGCGTTAGGAATCGAAAGAAGAAGGCGCATTCTGTTATTCATCGGAGGTTCTCTGGTTGAGCACCAGCGGAGCGCCTGCGGCGAATCGCTTCCGGTGGAACCGCTTGGTCCAGGACAGACCCCAACCGGCAAGTAGGAAGCGAGATCTGAGTCTTTGGCGTCTGACATCTCTCGTCTAATGGGGAATTCCGTGCTGGTGGAGTCGGCGGTGGATCGCTTTCTGTGCCTCCAGGAAAGGGCGTTCCAGGTACTCAGAGTGGTCCTCCTCGCCGTGGTGATGCGTGGCAGTTCCTGGCTCGTGTAGAGGGGCTGTCTCACGGATGTAAGTCAGACACCCATCCACCAGGGTCAGCATGTACTGCAGCGTTTCGCGATTGAACATGGTCCATTCACCCCCACAGGCGACGTAGATGGGTGAGGTGTGGGCGAAGATGCCTCGCTGCCACTCGTCATGGTGGGGTAGGATCCCATAACCGGGTCCACCGCAGCGGGCCGCTAGCCAGCTGTTTCCTTCTAGCCGTATCTTCTCCTGGAGGGCCAATCGACGGGTCCCTGCGGCTGAGTCAGTCTGTGCCACCACTCGTCCTTCCTGGACGATCTGCAGGGTGTGGATCGGCAAGATGCTCTCGGCCCAGGCCTGGACCTCCACGGTACCGGGTCCGGACAGGCTGAGTGTGTCCCCGATCTCCCGGCCGTCTACGGTGAAGTGAATGATGGGACCTCCGCTCAAGAAGGTACGTCCCCGGGAGACGTTGGCGCACCAGGTCTCATAGTCGAAAGCTTCTTCTCCGGGAATGTTGACGTAGGTGCGATACATCCCAACCGGCACGTCGCTGCTCATCTTGTCGGTGCCCCCTACCAGAGGTAGCTGGTATCCTGCGTTCAGATACCGATAGTACTCACCGTGGTTGAGAGGGGTCTGGCGAAGCATCTCCACGCCGTCGGCCCTTCCGGTGGCGATCAGCGCCGCTGGTTCGCCGTTGGGGTGGGGGTGGTGAGGGATGATGACCTTTCCCCCCTGCCGATGACACTGGTCGGCCCAGTCGCTCATGGTGACTTCCAGCGTACCTCCCAGCTCGGCTTCGCCGGGCCCGTCTGAGCACCAGGGCATGATGGGCTCCTTGAGTCCCCAAAGGATCAGGTGCCCCAGAAAGTGCTGCCGGTTTTCCTGGGAAACGTAGACGATATTGTTTCCTACCTGAGAAACGCTGGCACCGCCCGTAAACTCTTCCTTGTTGGTGAAGAGGCTCCCCCATTGGGACTGCAGAAGATTGACGACATTCAGATCTTCCCCCTGGGATTCGGTGTGGCTGCCCTGGGCCGACAGGAAATGCACGTGGGAGTCGCCTGAAAACCAGCGCCTCTCGTTCATGTGAATCCAGCGTTTCATCTTCAGGGTCAACTCCCGCTGCCCCGGCTGAATCCTGACCCGTTGGCGGAGTGGCTCGTATTCGAAGCCCCGAGCCACATCCACCAGAACATCGCCGCGGGGAAGCCACCCCTGGCAGGTCCCGTCGATGTAGGCATAGTTCACTTGTCCCAAGCGAACGTCGCCTCCGACGTCGATGTGCCAGTTGTCCATCCCCGAGTTGACCTGGCTGTGGTGGCCGTGGGGCTGGTAGGGAATCCCTTCGGGGGAGCGGAAGTGGACGCGGCAGGGAATCGGCTTTCCGGTGTCCTCGTCCAAGACTTTGACGTGGACCCAGTTGCGGCCTCGATCCAGGAGTTCCACCTTCATGCGGGGCGTCTCGGCACTCCCCTGTTGCTGGACCTCACCCCACTTGACCTTGCCAACTTCCTTGGAGCCCTGCTTGATGGTCACCGTAGCGGACGGCGTGGCCGCGATCTCAACATAGGAGGGACTGGGTCCGGTACTCTTTTCCTGTCCCCAGCCCTTGTAGGGGGCCTGGAGAAACTGTTCGCCACTTTCTGCTGGAAGGGGGTGTGGATAGGTAGACACACCGCGGTCCACGCTGACGTCAAGATCGAATCGGTCGGACTGTTTCTGGGGATCCTTGAGCAGGATCCGGGCCTCCCTCTTTCCCTGGCGGGGAAACGGCGGTTCGTCCAGGTGTCCCAGGGTTACCGCCGCCAGCAGAATCTCCGGCCCTTTGGAAACCAGCTCCAGCGATGTGATCTCCCGTTCCGGTTGGGGGTTTTTCCAGGCCCAGAGGTAGTAGGCCAGTGGGGTGGCCTGAACCGACTCCATCTGGCGCCGTCCCGCCATCCCCCAGGAGCCCTCGTGGCGGTCCATGAGGCTATCCTTCTGATCGGGCAGTGCTCTATAGGGGACGCCGAGGGCCAAACGCATTATGTGGTCGGTGGGCACAGCGGAGATCTCGAACCGCTCCCGCAGCGGAACCCGAACTTCCTCTCCATCGGAGTAGTGAAAGACATACTCAGCCACCACGCGGCCCAGTCCCATGCCTTCCATCAGATCTGACTGCATCAAGCGATGGGCAAAGACCACATACTGCGCCGGTTTTCCCACCGGGACCGATACCCCTTGCCCCTCCCGCAGCAGCAAGAAGCACTGGGAGCCCGCCGTGAAATTCCGTCCACCGATGAGAAAAGGAATCCCGCGGAACTCCTGGCCTCCAACCGGAGCGTCCGCATCATCTCCCAGGGCTTCCAGACCCGAATTACACCACGATGAAAGATCCACAGGTTCGTACTCGGCCATATTCCTCCTCCTCGGCGCCAGACTAGCATAGTCCAGAACCCTGAGGGTCTGCGCAAAAACAACTTGGCATTTTGGCATCTCATCTTCACACCATCTTCGTCCGAGGCGGCTTCCCTCATCAACCCACGGTTATCGTAACGCCGTCTCGGGCTGAGGCGTAGAGACCGGACACCAACTTCAAGATGTGAAGGCATTCTGCCGCCGTCATAGGGGGGCAACTCCGATGCCATGTTGACGGCAGCCTGCATCAAGGCTTCAACTCCAGCAGTGGGCTTGGATTCAGGCGTGAAGGGAAGAGTCTGGAGCCCTTCCGGGGCTTCCTCATGATTCGGAAACCACTCCAGATCGCTCTCGAAGGTGCCTCCACCCGATAATTTTAGCCAACCCAGTGAGTCCCAGATGAGGATCTGGCTGTGATAGCCACGCTCTAGGTAGTAGGCCGACTGCATCGTGCCCAGGGTTCCGTTCTCGAATCGGAGCGAAAGCACGGCCGAATCCTCTACCTCGATGGCCCTCCCACGTTGCCGACGAAGCCACACACCTGTTGGATCCTGAGCCCGGTGATGAACCGGATCAGATCGAGGTAGTGAACGCCAAGCCAGGCAAGATGGCCGCCGCCCGCCTTCTCTTTGGATGCATACCAGGAATTCTGGTACTCGGGGCTCTTCAATCTTGTCTGGTCGGCAATCGTGTGAATTTCGGTGCCGTAGAAATCACCCAGAAATCCCGATTGAATCAGCTCCCTTGCCTTCTGCACCTGGGGCAGAAGGCGATTGGCAAACACCAGCATGAGATGGCGGCGCTTCTTCTTGGCCACCTCTACCAGATGTTCGAAGTCACGGGTCCGGACACAGGCGGGCTTCTCCGACACCACGTGGCACCCCGCTTCCAGCGTCCCGGTCTGGGCTTTGAGGCGCCTTGCATCCTCTGCTGTCAGTAAGTCCGGGAGGACCAGGTACCCTTCCACTTCAATCTGGCGAATCCTGTCCCCCAGTGTCAACACGGACCAATCGCGGTCATCCACCTGTGGAACGGTCATGTCTGCCTCCGTTCTTATCGGGTCAGTCTACCAGCAGGCTCTAAAGCATAAGACTTCGGGCTGGAGCCCAAAGCTATATTCGGCTCGCATATTGTCAGTTGCCTGTCTAAACAGACTAGCCTGATCTCAATGGTTTGGATATAATCTGCGCCGCCTTTGGCGAGAATTCGACCGGAGTCGGAATACCACGCAAATGCAAAAGTACTCCTTTCTCAACCTAGTCCGCAACGCCTTCAGCTACCACGAAAACTGGCAGCGCGCTTGGCGCAGTCCCGAGCCCAAATCCGATTATGACGTCGTAATTGTCGGCGGGGGTGGTCATGGCTTGGCTACGGCTTACTATCTGGTCAAGGAACATCAGATCGGCCGTGTAGCCGTCCTCGAGAAGGGTTTTGTTGGAGGGGGAAACACCGGTCGTAACACCGAGATTGTCCGCTCCAACTACCTCTGGGACGAGGCCGCTCACATCTACGAGTTTTCGCTCAAGCTCTGGGAGGGCTTGACCCAGGAGCTGAACTTCAACCTGATGTTCAGCCAGCGCGGCCTGCTGAGCTTGGGGCACACACTGCAGGATCTGCGGGACATCCAGCGCCGGATTAACGCCAATGTCCTCAACGGTATCGACAGCGAGTTCGTCACCCCGGAGCAGATCAAGGAAATGGTGCCGATCATCGATATCTCTCCTGACGCTCGTTACCCGATCCTGGGCGCTTCCCTACAGCGGCGGGGTGGAACAGCCCGGCACGACGCCCTGGCCTGGGGATTGGCCCGAGCGGCAGACTCAGTGGGAGTTGACATCATCCAGAACTGCGAGGTGACGGGTATCCGCCGTGAGGGAGGCATCGCCAGGGGTGTTGAGACCTCCAGAGGATTCATCAAGGCGGGAAAGGTAGGCTGTGTCACCGCGGGCAATTCGGGGGTAATAGCGGCCATGGCCGGTTTGCGCCTCCCGCTGGAGAGCCGTCCACTGCAGGCATGTGTGTCGGAGCCCATCAAGCCCGTTCTGAACATGGTGGTGATGTCCAACGCAGTGCACGCCTACATCAGCCAGACCGACCGTGGAGAACTGCTGTGCGGTGCCGGAGTTGACTCCTACAACGGCTATGCGCAGCGTGGTAGCCCCTCTACTCTGGAGCACGCCCTGAGCGCGATCGTGGAGATATTTCCCCGGTTCAGCCGAGTCCGTATGCTGCGGCAGTGGGCCGGGACCGTCGACACCTGCCCCGATGCGTGCCCTATCATCGGCCTAACCCCAGTGAAGGGTCTCTACTTCAACTGCGGCTGGGGTACCGGCGGCTACAAATCGACGCCTGGCTCGGGCTGGGTCTTTGCCTACACCATCGCTCAGGACCGTCCCCACAAACTCAACGAGCCCTTCTCGCTGGAGCGCTTCACGACCGGACATCTTATCGACGAGCACGGGGCCGCCGGCGTCGCACACTGAGGAAACTTTTTTGCTTCTAATTGAGTGTCCCTGGTGTGGTCCTCGAGAGGAATCGGAGTTCAGCTACTCCGGTGAGGCCCACATCGTTCGCCCCCTGCAGCCAGAAGAGTTATCCGACGAGGAGTGGGCGGATTACCTGTTCTATCGCAAGAACCTCCGAGGCAGGTATCTAGAGCAGTGGAACCACGCTGCGGGTTGCCGCCGCTTCTTTAACGCCGAACGGGACACCGTGACCAACGAGATAAAATCGGTTTACAAACCGGGAGAGTCTCCGCCAGAGGACGACTCATGAGCCAGTCTCATCGCCTCGCCTCTGTCGGACGCATCGACCGAAACCGTCCGCTGAATTTTCTCTTCAACGGTAGAGCCCTCCAAGGCTATCAAGGCGATACCCTGGCTTCCGCCCTGCTGGCCAACGGAGTCCAGCTGGTAGGTCGCAGCATGAAGTACCACCGTCCCCGGGGCATCGTTGCGGCGGGTGCGGAGGAACCCAACGCCATCGTGCAGGTTGGCGAGGGAGCCCATACCCAGCCCAACCTGGTGGCTACCCAGGTAGAGCTGTATGAGGGTCTGGTCGCCTCTAGCGTCAACGTGTCGCCCAGCGTCGACTTTGACGTGCGTGCCATCCATGGGTGGTTCGCGCGGCTCATGCCGCCCGGATTCTTCTACAAGACCTTCATGTGGCCAGCCGGGTTCTGGCGCTACTACGAGCACCAGATTCGCAAGGCAGCCGGCTTTGGTGTGGTACCCGATGGCCCCGACCCCGACGACTACGACCATATGAATGTCCACTGCGATGTTCTCGTGGTAGGTGCTGGACCCGCTGGCCTGTCTGCGGCGGTGGAGGCGGGACGGGCCGATGCCAGGGTGATCCTGGTGGACGAACGCTCGGATCTGGGAGGGAGTCTGCTGGGCAGCCATGCCCGCCGGATAAATCAGTCCCCGGTCTCAGAATGGGCGTCAGCGATGGCTGGCGAGCTCGCCACCATGCCCGAAGTCCGAGTCCTAACGCGAACGACTGCCGTCGGCTACTACGAGCACAATTTCCTGCTGGCATTGGAGCGGCGTACGGACCACCTGACGCCGGGGCAGACTCAGGAACCGCGCCAGAGACTGTGGCGTATTCGTGCCCGGCAGGTAGTGCTGGCGACCGGCGCCATCGAGCGGCCGCTGGTCTTTTCCAACAACGACCGGCCAGGCATCATGTTGGCTTCTGGGGTTTCAGAGTATATCAACCGCTATTCCGTACTCCCCGGCTCTCGCGCCGTAGTCTTTACGAACAACGACAGCGCCTATCAGACCGCCTTCGATCTCCTGGAGGCCGGGGCCTCAGTAGAGATGATTGTCGACGCCCGCGCTCCTGGCGAGCGCACCGCCCGCGCTCAGGAACGGGGCCTCAAAGTGATCAACCAGCACGTCGTCTTCGACACCAAGGGGAAGAAGAGGATTCGCGGGGTCCAGCTGATGTCCCTGAGCGAGGATGGTCGGGCTGTCAGCGGCCCCCTTCGCAGCGTGGAATGCGATCTGTTGGTGGTCTCCGGTGGATGGAGCCCCACCGTGCAGCTTCACGCGCAAGCGCGCGGAAGACCCCGTTTTGACGCCAAGAAAGCGTGTTTTGTTGCGGGCGATCCGGTTCAGGCCGAACGGTCGGTTGGTGCTTGCAGGGGCAGCTTCGACCTGGCTGCTTGTCTGGCCGAAGGGTCCGACGGAGGCGCTGCTGCAGCTCAGGCCGCCGGCTATGGTGAGGGTAGACCTCCGCAGCCGCTGCCGGCCGTCGATCCCATCGCCGGGGATCCCATACGGCCCCTCTGGATTGTTCCCTCCTCCGTGCCTATTTCCCGGGCTTCAAAGCAGTTCGTGGATTTCCAGATGGACGTCACGTCCGCTGACATTTTGGTGGCCGTGCGAGAGGGCTACGATTCCATCGAATACGTCAAGCGCTATACCACTTTGGGCATGGGCCCAGACCAGGGGAAGCTGGGGAACGTCAATGGGATTGCCGTTTTGGCCCAGCAGCTCGGCACCGACCTCGGCTCGATCGGTACCACGACATTTCGGCCCATGTACACTCCGGTCACTTTTGGGGCCATGTCGGGCGGGGAACGGCGTGACCTCTCCGATCCAATCCGCAAGACCTCCATCCACGAGTGGCACCTCCAGCGGGAGGCCCTCTTCGAGAACGTGGGACAGTGGAAGCGGCCCTGGTACTTTCCCCGTCCAGGCGAGTCGTTGGAAGAGGCCGTCAACCGTGAGTGCCTGGCCGTCCGCGGAAGCGCAGGGGTTCTCGATGCCTCAACTCTTGGAAAGATCGACATCCAGGGACCCGATGCCAACCTCTTCCTGAATCGTGTCTACACCAATCCCTTCTTGAAGGTCTCAGTAGGCCGGTGTCGCTACGGCCTGATGCTCGACGAGAACGGCATGGTCATCGACGACGGAGTCACTGCCCGGTTGGGTGAGAATCACTATCTGATGCACACCACCAGCGGCGGCGCAGCCCACATCATGTCTTGGTTGGAACTCTGGCTGCAGACGGAGTGGCCGCATTTGAAGGTCTATATGACCTCCGTGACCGACCACTGGGCGACGGTTTCTGTCTGCGGCCCCAACAGCCGTCAGATCGTCAAGGAGCTGTGCGACGATATAGACTTCAGTGGCGATGCCTTTCCTTTCATGGCCGTCCGCGAAGGGACGGTTGCTGAGGTCCCGGCACGGATCTTCAGGATCAGCTTCACCGGTGAGCTGACCTATGAAATCAATGTCAACGCCAACCGAGGGCGTCAGGTTTGGGAAGCCGTGATGGCTGCCGGCGAGAAGTTCGAGATCACCCCTTTCGGCACCGAGGCTATGCACATCCTTCGGGCTGAGAAGGGATACATCATCGTGGGCCAGGATACCGACGGTTCCGTGACGCCGGTCGACCTGGGATTGGATCACATGGTCGGCAAGAACAAGGATTTTCTGGGGAAACGTTCCCTCTTCCGTTCCTACCTGGTACGCGAAGATCGCAAGCAGTTCGTTGGACTCCTGACCGAAGAACCCCAGCAGGTGCTGCCAGAAGGTGGGCAGATTGTGGACGATCCGTCGACGCCACTGCCGAGACCTATGCTGGGCCACGTGACCTCGTCGTATTACAGTGCCGCCCTTGGCCATTCCATCGCACTGGCGCTGGTGAAAGGGGGGCATTCGCGGATGGGTGAAACCGTGCATGTCCAAAACTTCGACGGCAGAACCATTGCCGCCAAGATCAGTAGCCCAGTTTTCTATGATCCCGAGGGAGAGCGCCAGAATGTCTGAGCTCAGGCGGCAATCCCCGCTGGAGGGGTTCTTCTCCAGGGGAGAGGAATCAGGTACGGGGACTCGCGATGTCACGGTTACCGAGCATCCCTTTCTCGGCTACGTCAACCTGCGAGGTGATGTGGCCGATGTCTCCTTCGTGGACGGGGCGCGCAGGGTGTTGGGAGTCGAGCTCCCTTCCAGCGCCAATACCGTCATTGAAACCAAGGGTCTGATCGCTTGCTGGCTGGGACCTGACGAATGGATGGCGATCGTCCGTCCCGACGGTGAGACAGAGATCATCGCGGCCTTGCGGGAAGCCATGGACAGCCTCCGCACCGCCGTCACTGATACTACTGGAGGCTACACGATGCTCAACCTGTCCGGCGACCACGCACGCGCTCTGCTGGCCAAGGGATGCACGCTAGACCTTCACCCCAGGGTCTTTGCACCTGGACAGTGCGCTCAGACCAACCTGGCCAGAACCCCAGTCCTGCTTATTCCGCGGACCAACGACCCCGATCTTCAATCCTTCAATGTAGTCGTTCGACGCAGCTTCGCCGACCATCTGGCCCACTGGATCGAACACTCAGCTCGTGAATACAGATTTGATGCTAGCAAAGGAAACTGGTTGAGGGACTGTCAAAGTGAGCTTATCTGAAACTTGAACGGTTCGTCGGAACGTCTGAACGTCCCACGTCTCTGCTCCCAGGAAAGTGCGGCGAACGGTTCCGACGGGAACTTCGAATGGCGAGGCAATCCTGAAGACCCGCCAGTGACAGAGCTGTGACTGCCAAGGAGCGGTCCTGACCACGGACCCAAACGAGGCTTTGCCAACCTGAAGTTTCCTTCTGAATGATCCCGCCAAACTGATCCGGTCGACTACTGACTTTGACAGGCCGGATCAAGGCACGCGACGATTCCAGATCCTAGCCTCTTCGCCGTCAGGTAATCCCCAGCTGGCCATGACAGTCCAGCCTTCTGAAGTCAACCTGTCGTAGACATCCTGGTTGAATGAAGTGATGTAAGAGATTCCCTGAAATCCGGTCTTTCCAACAACCACGTCCACTGCGCCAATCTCATCGAACGAGTCCGGCATCTGCCCCAGACGCACGACATCGAGGTTCCGGCCCTGACGGAGCGCCAATAGCTTCAGTGCAGAGGGGTGGAAGTGGGCCAGATCCGGAACGAATCCGACCTTGGCCCCGGAGACGATGGATCCCAGGATCTCGGTGTAGCGCCAGTCCTCCTGTGCCGGTGGCCCCGCGATGTCGAAGTATTCCGAGGCGTAGAGCACCCACTCCTGGCGGAGGCTACGATAATCCGTGTCATCCTCGACCTCAAAGAGCGCAACCTTCCGAGGAACCAAGGGGAAGGAAAAGGAAAGTGTCAGAAACTGGATAAAGGCGAGCGCGAAAATAGCGGGTGTGGTGCGGCTGGATCCCCACGCGTAGATTAGCAGCAACGCTGCCAAGCAGGCCAGAGGCATGGCGTAGCGAGGATCTTTGGGAGGCAGGAGGGTAAGCAGAAGCAATCCGCCCGCGAAACTCATCAGTATGATTTGCATCGCCGGAGAAAGTTGGTCCCTTCGAGCCCACAGCCGAGCGAGGGCCCACACAAAGAGTAGTGTCAAGGGAAAAAAGAGGTAGTAACTGGCGAGAACCCGAGGGTAGTAGATCCAGCCAAGGAGGCTGTCTATTCCGGGATCCTGTTCCCAGATCGCGGCTTCGGAAGTGGTCTGAAAACGCAGCAACAGCGTCTTCAGATTGGGCAGATACCACCACAGGATCAACGGAGCGGAAAGGATTCCAGCATCTACCAGGTTCAGAATCGAGCGCTCCCTATCCTCCGACTTGAGCAGGCAGTACCCGACGGGAAAGAGAAGAAAGAGCCCAAACGTCCATTTGGTCAACATTCCAGCGGCAGCGACGAGTCCGAGGAGTAGGCTGAGTCCTCGCTTCTGGAGGAGGTCGCTTCTGGCCAGAAGATAGAGTGCGGCCGATACCCAGCCGCAGAGAGCGACGTCGAGCAACGAGACGCGACTGGTCCAGGCCACCAAAGGTAGGAGCAAGGGTAGAATCCCAGCCAAAATAGCCGTCCTGCCAGGAAGCAGACACTGGACGGCCAGGGCCCTGGTACAGAATGCCAACAACAAGAGACCTGGGAGATTCGCCAACAGCGGTAGGAATTCGGGCTCTGTCCAGAAGCGTAGGACGAGGGCTTCTTCCAGGTAGTAGAGGGGAGGGTAATAGTTGCTGAGACGGGAGAAGCCCTCGAGTACTCCGCCTTCCTGGAACAGCTTCAGGTATTCCCACCCCTTGATCTGGTGGTGCGCCATATCCCAGACCGGTGGCCGGTCGTCCAGTAAAGTCCAGAAGACGTGGATGGCCAGAACAAGTCCCAGAAGCGTTACCCAGAGCAGTCGGTTGGAAACCTGAAACCTGTCAACCTTCAACTTGCAACCCCGCAATTTGCTACCAATGGGTTTCCGGTTCGGGGATCGGCCCCGTATACGCCTTTTTTACCTGGAAGATGTTGAACCACTCCCAGGGTTCGCCGCTGCTTGGACTAAAGGGCAGGATTCCCCATCCCGAGCTGTAGAATCCGGCGTGGGAAGCGAAATCCAGAATCCTGATGGGACCGGCCATTTGTGCCTTCCGCTGCTCCAGCAGGTCCAGGTATTCGTCGGAATCGAATAGCGTGACCCATGGAGTTGCCAGGTACGGCTTCACGATGATGTCTCCGGGTTTGGGCTCGTTACCAATTCGGCGCAGAATTCTGGCTCCGTTGGCGTCCATGTAGTAGCGAAATCCCCACTCGCCGGTGTACCAGATGGTTCGTCCGGTCTGCGCGTATTGTTGGGCGATAGCTTGGGATGTCTGCCGATAGACGTTTGCAAACTGATAGTCTGCGTGAGCGACTGTGAGGGAGTACACGGCCGTAAGGCCGATGCTCAGCCAAAGCAGATTTCTTAGCAGGTACTGGCTCCGAAAACGGTCCTCCAGCTTGGCCATCCAGAGGAGGATGGTTGGGGGCAGAGCCAGGGCGGCGTAGCGCACCGACCCAGAATAGTAGAGGACCAGGCATATCGCCAGCGCGCCCCAGAACCAGAGGCTCAACAGAATCCAGGAGGCCCTGTTCTCCGATGAAAGGGGATAGACGGTCTGCCGGATGAACGCCCAAACCACGGATAGTCCGGACGCAAACAGGACAGAAAAAAGGCAGATGTGGGTCCAGCTCCAGTTGTCCCACCAGAGGTAAAAGGGAACGAAGCACAAGAAGAAGACCCAAATGAAGACACGCACGCTGATACGTCCGGCGAACGCCCACCAAAGTGTCAGGGGAAAGAGAAAGGTCCCTCCCAGATTCAGAATGAAGCTCAGGATTCTCTGAGCCAGTCCGTCCCAGGAGAAAGCGGCCCGCTTTGCCATGTGGAGTGCTGTGCTAGCCAGGACGAAGCGGTCGTAGTGAAGGTAGGCTCTGAAGTACCAGAAGAACCAGACCAGGAGCGGGAGTGCGAGGATCAGGGCCCAATGCCAGGAGATTCGCGAGGAATTCCGTTCGAGCAAGAGATGAGCACCCATCAGCAGAATCAGACCAACGGTTAAGAGCGAGACGAAGCTGGCCGCGACCAGGGACAGGGCGCACACCAGCCAGTCCCAGCGATTGGCACTTCGATCCCGAATGCGTAGAAAGCGGGAAAGAGTCAGTATCCAGAGCGCCCAGAAGGGAACGTCCGACATCAGCGTATGACTCAACACCAGGAATGCAGGTGCCAGCAGCAGGAGACATGTCGCCGCCAAGGGAAAGCGGGTGTAGCGGCGAGCCAGATCGTAGAATCCGAATCCCGCCAGAATCGGAAAGACCAGAAAACTCAAGTGGTAGACCCACTCACTCTGGCTTCCCGTCACCGCCATCACCAGGGCCAGATAGTAGCTGGTCAGGGGAAGGTGGCTGTGACTGGCGGCGTCCGATGCCCCCATCCCCTCGAAGACGGGTAAGTAGTCGTAAGGAAAGAACGGCTTGCTGAGAGCGTTCTCGGCGACCTCCAGGTAGATCCGGTCGTCAATGTGAAAGGCCTGGAAGATAAAGGGAAGGTGGGTGGCGGCAACCAGCAGCAGCAGGATCAGAGTCGGTGAGAATCGGGAGACCAAGTGAGCCACAAAGTACATTCTTACCCGGAAGGCAGCAAATCCCAAGCGCCTAAACGTTCTTGAGTGGAGATTTTCGAGCTCCCAGCTGGGTGGTGCCTGGGACGTGACACCGGACGACAGCGTCACAATTCAGTGGGATAGCGCCACGCAACAAGCCGCGCATCGGTATTTCGGAGACAAGGCGAGCGTCGGCCTCCAAGGCGGAGTGTACTGTTGCGGCGGCCTGGAGAAGGATCGGCAGCGGAGGCGTCTGTCTTCTTTCCGGCAGCCCCGACCCTAGAAGCGCTGGCTCCATTCGAGAAAGAAACTTCGAGTGATCCAGAATGGAGGGTCTCGCAGAAGTCCTTGGAGATTGGAAGCGTTAAGATCCCTCCTCGCTGTTGCTTCGGCGTGCTTACAGAGCCGTGACTGTCAGGGAGCGGGCCCCGATCACTAATCGGGACATGTGGCGAGTCCATAAGAGGGTGTCGCAAAAGTCCGTTTTCGAGTCCGGACAGAGCCCTGCTGGTCAATAGAACAGCGCTGAGTCAGAAAGGCTTCACTGTAGGTTTTCCAGCGGCCTGGAGATCGAGGTCAATCCTGAAGGGATTGTGTATTTCAGCCCAGGGTTTCCGAACCCTGGGTTGTCGGTCCTCTCTCCCAGAAATCTACCCTGAAAGGGTTGCGTACACTGCTTCATCTAGGCCACCTGGAAAATATTTAGAAACGATGTACCTTCTGATTACTCAACTCCTTTCAGGGTTGGATCTGAAGGGGGAACAGGATGACCAGGGGTCCGGAAACCCTGGCCTGAAATACGGAAATCCCTTCAGGATTCACATACTCCTGGGTGCTCGAACCAGGTCAAGGTGAAGCCGAACACGTACGCTGCCTTTAGCAGACTCCTTGGAAGGGCCTATCACAGAAGTGGCAACTAGACCTGCTCCGTTAGCGTCGCGGATTTTGATGTGGACTTTTGCGACACCCTCATTGCGACACCCTCATAAGGAGAGGGTCCTCGGGTCAGCGGCTGCCGGGTCCGTTGTCCGGCATCGGTATGCCGGTACCGCTCCTTCGCAGTTACGGCTCTGTCAAACGGCTGATCCTGCATGATTTCCTGTCCAATGAAGTTCCAGGCCAATCCCACCCCCGCTGCGCTGCCCCATTCGAGAACGGAACTTCAGTGTCTTGCAGTGGCACGGGCATCCCTGCCCGTGATGACCGGACGGTGGAGCCGGAGACTCCACAATCACGGCCTGGAAGGCCGTGCCACGGTTTTTTGGACAATCGCCTGAAAAAGTCCATATCCCATTCTAAAAAAACAGGTTACCGCAGTTTCTCATCCAAATCTTAAAACGAAGTTTCAGCTTAGTTGTCGCTCCAACGCCGACGATAGAGGGCGCGGGGTTTCCGTCATCCCGATGGGGATACTACGGGGTTTCCGAGGCTGGACGATCGGCTACCTTGCTGCGCAGGAATTTGGCGAGTTGGGCCTGATGGAAGAGGCGTACGTATGCCTGTTCCGCAAATCGAATCAGGGGGATCTCCGGCATGAACTCGAAGAATCGCCAGCGGAGCCTCAGCCTGAGGTAATGGTAATAGAGGCCATAGATGGCCATCAGGACCGGCTTGAAGCGATTGTCGCAGAATCGCTCGAACGCACGACGCTCGAAGAACCGGCTCATCACGTTGACCTTGGTGATGAAGCGCTTCTGTCGAGGCGTGAGAAATGGATTGTTGTTCTCGCCAAAGTGGAAATGGCTCCACCCCTCGAGGCTATCGGGGAAGGTCATGCCGTACACGAGCTTGGCCTTGTCGTAGAGCGTCGTCCCTGGATAGGGCGTGTAGATGGCGACCGGAGCGACTCCGGCACCTTTGTTTGAGCCTAGAAGCTCAAACATGAAGTCGACGGTTTCCAGGGTTTCTTTGCGTTCTTCCTTTGGAAAACCCGCCATGAAGCCGTACTTGACGTAAACGTCAGAGCCGGACAGCAGCTGGTTGACCTCCCGGACCTGGTCCAGGGTGGTCCTCTTCAGAATCTCCTTGAGGCGTTCTTCGGATCCCGATTCCACGCCAATCCAAAGCTCCTTGAAACCTGCCCGGTAGAGCTTGTCGATCATTTCGGGACTGCGTTTGTAGAGGTAGTCAATACGGCAGGGGACCTGTATCAGGAGCTTGAGGTCCTTCTCAATCAAGAGATCGCAGATTTCCTCGACGCGGCCGGGATGGCCGAAGAAATAGTCGTCTTCGACAAAGAGGGAGCGAATCTGGAAGCGATCGACCAGATCCACGATATCTGAAACGACCCGTCCAGCCGAATGGTAGCGAAATCTGCGCTCGTTGAACTTGAGGTTGTAGCAGAATTCGCAGTCGAAAGGACATCCGCGACTGGTCACCAACTGGAGCTGTGCCTCACCGGTGGAAGGAGCGCGGGTAAAGTAGTGCTCCATCTCCAGCAGATCGTAGTTGGGCTTGGGAATCACATCCAGGTCTTCGATCAGCGGAACGCTTTGGGTGAACTTGATCTCACCTTTTTCCTTGTAGCCGATACCAGGCACCGTGCTGAGATCGTTCTTTTCGCGGAGGCAATCCGCCAGTTTGACCAGGGTGATTTCGCCTTCGCCCTTCACCACCACATCGCAGAAATCGTCCCTGAGGGTCGAGTCCGGGCAAAGCGTCGGATGAACCCCACCCCAGACCACGGGCAATGTGGGATCGGCCTGACGGACGGCCCTAGCAGCCTGAAGGCCGCCGCGGATCTGAGCGCCGGTGATGCTGGAGATACCCACCAGAATGGGCCGTTCGCGCTGAATGGAATCGGCGACATCCTGCTCGAAGGTCTCGGTGATCCGTTCGTCTAGAATCTCGACGCGATAACCCGCCTGTTCCAGGACGCTTCCCAGGTAGACACAGGAAAGGGGAAGTCCCACATTGATGCCGAAGACATCCATCCCCGTGACTGGATAGATCAACAGGATCTTGCCCAGATCGCGGTCGGTGGTTCTCAGCCAAGGATAATCCGTCGTTTTTTCGCTCTCTTTTGCAAACCAACTCATCGCATCAACCACCTTTTGTAGAGATTCTCGGCTCCCATGGTCAGACGGGGAAAGGTGTCCTGAATGCGGGGGCGAAGACGCACCAGCGGGGTGGTCCAGGCTGGATGGTTGATGTAATCGCAGCCCTCGCAGATCTTGAGATCGTCAAACTCCCGGCGGTAAAGCGAACTCCGCTTCTGATTGAATTCTCGGGAGTGCCAGATCTCGTAAATGCTCTGCCGTTTCAAGTCCCCCACGGTGTACTCCGCCTCGGAGTCGAAGCAGCACATGGCCACACGTCCATCTGCCAGGATGGTGATGTAGTGATAGAGCCGCTCACAGAAGTTGACCTTGTGAGGGGTGCGGCCCTCGTTGTGCAGTTTCCCCGCCCAGTTGAAGTACACGGCAAAGCGAACCTGGTCGGCCTCCTTCCAGGCCTCTTGTAATTGTGCCCGAGTGCCCTTGTTCTCATCGACCGTCACCATCGAAATAGATACGGTCGGTTTGGATTTCCCCATTTCGTTGCGGGTCCGGATGAAGCGAAGTACGTTGTCTCGAACCTCGTCGTAGTCCAGTCCCAGGCGGATTCCCTCGAAGGTCTCCTTGTTTCCGCCGTCGATGGAGACGATCACGCTGTCCAGCAGATTCTCTTGAAGCAGCGTTTCCGTTTTTTCGGCAGAGAGCTTGGAGCCGTTGGTCGTCAGGTTGACATGGGTCTCGGGGGCCGCCTCGCGCACATATCTGAAGTAGTCCAGGACGCCGGGAACGAGGAGGGTTTCGCCATGCAGAAAGGGAAGAATTTTCTTGGCCTTCCTGCGGCCGCACTCGTCGACGATTCTCCGAAACAGCCCCATCGACATTACTTTCCTCTTGCGTACCATGGTCGGTGTGGCGCAGATGGTGCACCGAGCATTGCAGACGTTGGTCAGCTCGACGTAAACGTGGTCTGGGAAGTCTGGGTAGCTGTACATAAAGAAGAAACCAAGCTGGCCCGGATCTCCTCGATTGAGCGCCTCTCTAATTCACTCGAGAGGATTCTCCGAGCATAGAATCCGGGAGAAAATTTCGTTCGATGGCCTTCAGATATTTCTTGCTGGAACGAAGGCTAAAGAGCTTCGGCAGCATCTTGATGAATCGGAATCGAGTCAGGAAGAACATCAGGTAGGCTTTGCGCTGAACCTTTCTCAGCTGTTGGAAACTGAAATCCTCGGTCGTGATCCGGATGACGGCATGAAGTGGATCGGCCGGATCGTACTGGCCGGAGTCCATTACCTGTCGGTTCATCTCAGTACCCGCGTAGGGAATCACGATGCTGAACAGTGCTTCGTCGAAATTGGTTTCGCAGGCAAAGCGGATCGTCATGTTCATTTCTTCAATCGTCTCGCTGGGAAAGCCGATCATGAAGAAACCAGTGGTCACGATATCGTACTTCTTGGCCCAGTTGACGACGTCCCTGACCATATGAAGCTTGAGATACTTCTTCATCTTCGACTGCAGCCGCGGACTCGCCGATTCGATGGCGATTGCCATATGGTGAGTCCCGGCGGCGGCGAGTTTCTGCATCAGCTCTTCATCGAACCGCTCCAGCCGAACGCCGTTGCCAAACTGAAGCCCGACTTCGAGTCCTTCCTGCACGATCAGGTCGCATATTTTCTTGGCGCGATCCATGTCGAAGTTGAAGATGTCATCTTCGATCATGAATTCCCGGATCTGATACTCATCGTAGAGCATCTTCATCTCCGCCAGGACGTTCTCCGGGCTGCGAGGACGAAACTGCTTCCCAAATAGCACGTGGCAGTAAGTGCAGTGCCAGGGACAGCCTCGGCTGGTGAAGATCTGGATGGCCCTGGGATACTTGGGAGGATAGCGAGCCGACTCTGCCTCGACGTAGCGATCCAGGTCCAGAAGGTGATAGGCCGGGAACGGAATCTCGTCTACGTCATCGACCAAGGCGCGCGGCAAGCACTTTTTTGATCCGTCCTCTGAAGTCTTGTAGACCAATCCGTTGACCTGGGAGAGATCGCCGCCCAGCGAGTAGATATCCAGGAACTGCCCGAAGGTTTCTTCGCCTTCTCCCACGCAGACGAAGTCGCAGTACTCCGTGGCAATTACCTCGTCCGGCACGATGCTGGGATGCTGTCCCCCGAAAATGACTTTGATGTCGGGATCGAAGGCTTTGACTCGTTGGGCGGCAGCCTCGGCCCCTTCGAACTCCGCCGTCATGCAGCTGAGGCCGGCCAGATCCCAATTCCGCTCCTTCAGCTTTTGCTCGAGGACCGGTTCAGGATCCTGTTCCAGAGCGAGGTCTATCACCTCGACGTAGTGACCCTTCTTTTCGGCGATGGGGGCAATGTAGACCAGGCCGATGGGGATGCCCACGACCATGTCCATGAAAGCTGGTTTTCCTCGGATGAGCAGAATATTCATTTTCGGTTCTACCTTGAGCCTGAACCGTCAACGGCCCAGGCCAACAGCTGGCCTATCGATCGCGAAAAACCGGAATTTTGTAAAACATGGCCATCTTTTCCATCTTCGGGATCCACTTCCGGATCTTGAACATATCCACTACAAAGCTTCCTAGAATGATGGGCAGCCTCGGATTCGGAGCATGGCAATCCTGGCACTCCGGATAGTCACTCAGATCTCCACTCAGATGGGCCTGCCGCATTTTCTGCATCTTGTCGGAGTTCCAGAGGTCGAAGATGGACTGCTCACTCACGTTGCCAATGGGCTCGGACTGCCAGGTATGGCAGCAGGGAAAGAAATCGCCCTTGTAGTTGACAGTAGGCGGCCCTTGCCAGAGCTGGTAGCAGGGATGTCGACGACGTTCGTGGTGAATGCGCTCGTCCAGGGCGACCTCGGGAATAACGATCTCGTCTTCCTTGATCCGGACCTCGTCCACGCCTTCGATCGTCCAGATCTTCTGGAAGTCTCGCACCTGGTGGTTGTTTTCTGGCAGGCGCACCATCTGCATCACCACGAACAGGTCCGACTTCATTCGCTTCTTGAGCTCCAGGAAGCGCAGAATGTTTTTGCGAACCTTCTCGAACTTGGCTCCCTTGCGGTACTTCTCGTAGACCTCGGGCGTGGTCCCGTCGAAGGCGATGATCAGGTTATCGAGTCCCGATTCCAGCAACTCGCGTCCGCGCTTTTCGTCGAGCAAGGTGGCATTGGTGGACACTACGGTATAGATGTCTGCGTTGCTGCAGTATCGGACCATTCGACACAGGTCGGGATTCATCAGCGGTTCACCCCCACCCCATGGGAAGACCAGCTCGGTCTTGCTGCTCACTTCGTCGATGATGTCTTTGAACAGCTGAAAGTCGAAATCCTGGGGCGGATAGTACCCCAGCTCGCGAGGACACATGGGGCACTTGAGGTTACACTTTCCGGTGTTCTCGATGATGAGTGTAATGGGATAGGCTTGTAGGTCGGACTGGCCGGTAAGGTAGCCCGAGGCGAGCCTCCAACGATTCTGTATATGCGAGGTTTTCATGCGAAAATCGACCCTGACTCAAAAGCCTGCCCATCTTACCAGAATAGCTAGAGTGTGCAAGCTGGGACCCTTCTTCTCTCGGTGGTCTCAAGCCGAAAGTTTCTGTTGCCCCGAGCCCGGCGCAGTGCTATATTCCTGTGCCGGTTTCGCCCACGGCTCTATGCGTTTTCCGCCCTTTTCCCGGAGACAGGAAACATGCCGGAAATCCGAATCGATCTCTATAGCGACACTTTGACCAAGCCGACCAAAGAGATGCGTGAGTTCGCGCTCTCGGCCGAAGTCGGCGACGAGCAAAGGGGCGAGGACCCCTCGGTCAATGTGCTGCAGGATATGGTGGCTGAAATGCTGGGAAAAGAAGCCGCCCTCTTCCTGCCCTCGGGCACCATGTGCAACGTGATTTCGTTCGTCGTGCACTGTAGGGCCGGCGAGGTGGTGCTGCTGGACCGTACGGCCCACCCCTTCATCGCGGAAGGTGGAGCCGCCAGCGTGGTCGGAGGTGTGGTGTTCTTCCCGCTGGATGGAGAGCGAGGGATGTTCAGCGTTCGGCAACTGGAGGAGGTGCTCTTTCCCCCGAGCCGCTACCGTCCCCCGGCTCGGCTGCTCTCGATCGAGCAAACCGTCAACCTGCCTGGAGGCCTCGTCTGGCCCCTGGAAAGGATTTGGGAGGTCTGTGCGACCGCGAAGGACCGCGGTTTGAGCACCCACATGGATGGAGCGCGGCTGTTGAATGCCTCGGTGGCAACAGGGATCAGCGTGGCCGACTATGCCCAAACTCTGGATTCGGTCTGGATTGATCTCAGTAAAGGCGTGGGTGCTCCGGTAGGAGCTGTCCTGGCTGGGACCAACGAATTCATCACTCAGGCCTGGCAGTGGAAACAGCGCCTGGGCGGGGCCATGCGTCAGGCTGGAATCATCGCTGCGGCTGGCATTTATGGATTGAGACACCAGATCGAGCGCCTGGCCGAGGACCATGAGAATGCGAAGCGACTGGCTCAGGGCATCGCCGGAGCTCCAGGCATCGGAATTGATCCGGGTGTCGTGGAGACCAATATTGTCCGGTTCAACGTGGACTATCCGGGACTGACGGCCTACGATTTTGCCGATCGACTGCTCCAGGAAGAGGGTGTCCGTGTAAGTGTACCCTCACCTGCTTCGATCCGTGTAGTGCCCCATCTGGGCATCAGCCGTGCAGACGTGGAGACCGCTGCTGCCTCGATCCGCGCCCTGGGAGAGCGGCTCACCAGCGAGAGTTGAAGCGCAGTTCCTCGGAGGAGATCAGGCCCTCTGGGCAAGGTCTCCAGCCTCTGGCTGTACCGATCTTTCGAGAAAGAAACTTCCGTCATCTCTAGCTCAGCTACGTGACGCCTGTAGGACGGGCACTCCTGCCCGTCGCTGTCCTCAACGGGCAAGAGCGCCCATTCTGTGGGTCGCTGGTATGTGTACCTTGGATATGCCTGGGAATTTGGAAGAATTTTCGTTCTCTTGATTACTTGTATTTTCGAGTTTGGGGCTTTAGAGTGCTTTCAAGTTGTTCAACAGTATTAAGGAGGATTTGCAGATGAACAGAGCGTG
>Ga0310345_10000473_pt1 | contig 60066 bp, 54 predicted proteins | sample HC15DNA20500_MG_FD_204667 | JGI IMG/M metagenome (GOLD analysis project Ga0310345, IMG submission 204667) | Marine microbial communities from station ALOHA, North Pacific Subtropical Gyre - HC15-DNA-20-500_MG | ecosystem: Environmental > Aquatic > Marine > Oceanic | place: Pacific Ocean: North...
CAGTACCGCAACAGCCGAGCCGAGTTCTGAGTGGCTTGGTGCAAAAACTTAGAATGCGGGCCTCCAAAATGACTCCTAGGAGCCGGGAAACGATCCTGTTTTCGAAATTGTGCTTTGGGTCTAGTAGGTCTTGGTGTGAAGTAGAGACCACTCGACCCTTGATCTAACACTGCTATTCAGTACACCCTGCCATCTGTGTCTGAGTCTTACCTTTGCCTTTGCCGGTTCATTTTTTCCTGAAACGCTTTCAGTAGGTGATGACAAGATCAGAGAACCAACCGTCTGCTCGGTGCTGACTGAGTAGGGAAACAGCGTTGATTCAAGGCAAGGACAAGGGCAAGAAGACGCTAAAACGAGACTCCCCACAGGGGAGCATTCAGTGCTCCCGTAGCTTCTCTACCTCTCGGCTCAACCAGGTGATGCCAGCCGCACCAGCCGCACCCGTCTCTGCGATCTTGGCGAAAAGAGAATCGCTGATTCCCCCGAGAGCAAACATGGGAACTTGGAAGGCGTAAGACAATTCCCGGAAGCCCAAGTACCCCAGTGGCGTATACGGAGATTCTTTCGACAGGGGAGCGCTGACAGGGCCTAGCAGAACATAGTCCGCTCCTTGGCGCTGGGCAACTTCCACCTCGAGCGCCGAATGGGTGGACTTTCCCAGGAGAAACGTCTCGGCTTGGTGGAGATCTCGCAAATTCATGGCCGCTGCTAGATCCTGGACCGAAGTGAGGTGGGCACCATCCGCCTCCTCTTCCAAGGCCATTTCGACGAAAGAGTTGACCAGAAAGATCTTGCCGGTGGCCTTCGAGAGACTGACCCCGCGCCGAACCAACCTTCGGGAGTCCGCCGGGGAAAGATCCTTCTCTCGCCACTGCAGAATATCGGCAGGTGTCTGGAACAAGAGCTCAAGATAGCGGTCGGGAGACAGATCAGTAACAGCGCTCAGGTTCGATATCCCGTAGAGCAGCGGAGGGGAGAGCCTACGCTTTTCTAAAATACTGGCTAAAGTGAGCAACTTCCCAGGCTCCCAAAACCAAATTGGCCAGACCGAGGCCTGACACCGCCCCCCGGAAGAAGTTATTCAAGATCACTAGTTTGAGCCCGGGATAATATTGGAGCAGGGAGTTCTGATCCCACACCTCCCACCAGGGGAACAAGAGCAGGAACACACCCACTTCAAAACAGTAGAGCACGTAGACGAAAAAGAGAACCTTATGGATCATCCACCCGCACCAAAGAGCAGTCCCTGGGGTAGAACGGACTCGGCATTCAAAGGGTTCTCTCTCCCTGGCGGCACCTCGACGAGGACGTCTAGCAATGGCTTGAGGGATCTACTTTCGCAGTTCCTTGATGCGAGCTGACTTCCCTTTTCGTTCTCGCAGATAATACAGTTTCGCGCGACGTACTCGTCCTTTTCGAAGCACGTCGATTCCATCAATCAAGGGGGAATGAAGCGGGAAGATTCGTTCGACGCCATAGCCCTGGGTGACCTTGCGAACGACGAAGCTGGAACCGAGACCGCGCATTCGCCTAGCGATCACTACCCCTTCAAAGGGCTGGATCCTGAACTTGTCGCCCTCTCTAATTTTGTAATTGACACGTACCGTGTCTCCTGGAGCAAAGTCGGGAATCCCATCCTTGAGATGCGATTGTTCAATCAGATCCACTGGATTCATTGGTCTTACCTCGTGAGTGTCCTGAGTCCGAAACTCGTCACTTGAAGAGGCGGCCCCTAGTACCCCTTTTGGTCTACGCTACGCTTCCCCGGAACATATCCCCGTCAGCGCGCCCGACCCAGCACACTAGGTACTCGCCTTCGCTAGCCTTTCCTCTTTCAGCAAATCCGGTCTCCGCTGACGAGTTCGCTTCAAGGCCTCGCCCTCTCGCCACTGATGAATCTCCTTGTGGTTACCCGAAAGCAGGACCTCTGGAACGCTGTTCCCTCTCAAGCTGGCCGGGCGAGTATAGTGCGGACAATCCAACAACCCGTCCATGAAGGACTCGTTGAGAACAGACTCTTCCCTACCCACCACACCCGGAATCAACCGTGTTACCGAGTCAATGATCACAAGAGCGGCAAATTCGCCGCCCGAAAGCACAAAATCCCCGATCGATAGTTCCTCATCGGCCAAGCCGTCTACAGCCCGCTGATCAATGCCCTCATAGCGACCACAAACAAACGTCAAATGCGGCACTGAGGACAACTCCACCGCCTTGGCCTGGTCGAAACGACGACCCTGCGGTGTCATGAAAACAACGCGCGGCGGCTCCTCTGCCTTCTCCCTGCAGTACTGGACGGCGCGAAAGAGGGGTTCGGGCTTGAGAACCATCCCTTCGCCACCGCCATAGGGTCGATCGTCCACACTTCGGTGCTTGTCGGTCGTAAAGGAGCGCAAATCAACCGCGTCGACCTCTAGTAGGTCCTTCTTCCGGGCCTGACAGATCATCCCGTAATCGAGAGCACTCCCGAACAGTTCGGGAAAAATAGTAATAATATCGATCAACATACCAAGAAAAAAGACCAGGCCGGACCTGCAGGCCGCCCTATTTCAGTCAACGTCACTTCCCCCTTACCGTCTCCACGTCAACAAGTCCGCTCGGCAAACTAACGCGAATGAGCTTCTTGTCCACATCCACCTGAAGTACGAACTCTCGTACCAGAGGGACCATGAACTCTTGCCCGGAAGGCCCTTTCACAACCAGATTCTCGCCTTCCCTGCCAGTTCGAAACAGATCCACAACGTCACCGAGGTGCCGGTCGTCCTGTACCACCCTCGATCCAACTAGATCTGTCTCGTAGTAGCTACCCTCGGGCAATTTCGAGCGCCCCTGCTCGGGGATCTGAACCTCGCCTCCCACCAGCTCCTGAGCCTCTTCCGGGCAATCTCGGTTCAGGAACTTCAGGAGGACTCTGCCGTTGTGAAAGCGGTGGCTTTCGATCTGCTCCCAGGATTCACTGGGAGAGCAGAGGACCCGGACACCTTGAGTGGAGGCAAACCGTTCCGGAAAGTCAGTCAGGATCTCGGCAGCGACCTCACCTCGGAGTCCCCTGACCTTCGTAATTCGAGCGATCGTGACGAAACGGTCCAACTATTACTCGAGAATTTCCAAGACGAATCGCTTCCGAAGCTTCATGCCGGCAGCCCCTAAAAGGGTACGGATCGCTCGAGCCGTCCGGCCCTGCTTGCCGATGACCTTTCCCAGGTCGGGCTGGGAGACCCTCAATTCAAGTACCGTAGTCTGCTCACCCACCACTTCGGTTACAACCACTTCATCGGGACTGTCCACCAAAGCCTTCGCGATCATCTCGACTAGCGCTTTCATAACGCCTCCTTGCAATCAACCAGAAGCGAGGTCCACGGGGCACGGTCGCTTCAGCCGCGAGCTTACCCTGACTCCCCCTTTCGAAACGGGTGTGCGATAACCCCGTTCTCGGAATCAGGTGGTCTCTGCCGGGGCTCCGCCACCGGAGGCAGCCGCCACGCGGCCCATCAAGAACGTGACCCGGCTGGTGGGCTGGGCGCCCAGCTGAATCCAGTGGTCAATCCTTTCGAGGTCCAGATGCAGCCGAACTGGTTTGAGGGCGGGGTTATAGTAACCAACGATTTCAACAAACCGCCCGTCCCTGGGGTTGCGCCTATCAGCGACAACAACGCGGTAGTGTGGATCCTTTTTTGCTCCACGCCGACTCAATCGAATTCTCAACACGAAGTAACCCCCCTCTTTTGTAAACACCTATTCTACCAGAAGCAGACTAGATCTAAAAGCTGGAGACAGGGCTGGGACGATTCAGGAGAGCGACAAGGCCAGGACGCTCAACTCAGGTTGAATCTAGGTAGGCCTTTACCCAAGAAGCCCTTCTTGACCTGCTTCATCATCTTCCGAGCCTGTAGATACTGCTTCAACAACCGATTGACCTCGGATACGGGCCGCCCGCTACCTCGAGCGATACGACGACGCCGGGAGGCTTTGATAATCTTGTAATCAACACGCTCTGCCGCTGTCATCGAAAAAATGATCGCCTGCAAATGATCGAGCTCTTTCTCATCGACCTGGACCTTGTCCAATCCTTTGAACATTCCAGTTTGAGGAAGCATCCCCAGGATCTGCTCCAACGGGCCCATTTTTCTGAGCTGCACCATTTGTTCCAGAAAATCGTCGAGTGTGAACTCGTCTCTCTGGATCTTACGCAGCATCCGCTCGGCCTGGTCCGAGCTGGCAGTCTCCTCCGCCTTTTCAACGAGCCTCAGGACATCACCCATACCCAGGATTCGACCGGCCATCCGCGCCGGATGGAAGACCTCCAGGGCGTCGTAAGCTTCACCTGTCCCAACGAACTTGATGGGCTTGCCACTGACCTCTCGAATCGACAGCGCCGCTCCACCGCGAGCATCGGCGTCCATCTTGCTGAGGATGACGCCGGACAGATTGAGACGTTCGTCAAACTGCTGAGCAGAGTTAACCGCATCCTGTCCGGTCATGGAGTCCGCCACCAGCAAGATTTCCCGGGCTTCGACGGCGTCACGGATCGCTTCCAGCTCCTGCATCAGCTCTTCGTCGCTATGAAGCCGCCCCGCCGTATCGACGAGCAGAACATCAAACCCCATATTTCGAGCTCGCTGCCAAGCCTTTCTGGCTCGCTCCACCGGATCGACAAGCTCGGGATCTTCGAAGACCGAAATCTCCGTCGCCCCAGCAATCACGGACAGCTGCTCAATCGCAGCAGGACGATAGACGTCGGTCGAGACCATCAAGGTCTGGTAAGCCTTGTCCTTGAGCCACACCGCCAACTTTCCCGAAGTAGTCGTCTTCCCGCTTCCCTGCAGTCCAACTACCAGAATCACAGTCGGAGACTTGGAAGAAAGGGTCAGCTCTGCGGTCTCTCCGCCAAGCAGGTCGGTCAACTCGTCGCGGACGATGCCCACTATATGCTGCCCGGGTGTCAGGCTGCTCAAGACCTCTGCGCCCAGAGATCTTGTCTTTACACGAGAGATGAAGTTCTTGACGACCTTGAAGTTGACATCCGCCTCCAGCAACACGATCCGCACCTGGCGTAGCGACTCCTCCAGATGCCGTTCGGAGATCCGACCTTCCCCTTTCAGGTCTCTGAGAATTTTCTGGATTTTCGACGACAGGCTGTCCAGCATAATTACACGACGGTCGCTGGGCATTGTACGAGCGGGGCTTAATGGGTGTCAAAAAGGGACAGAAGAGGTCGCACTTCTGAACGTCGCACGTCCCTGATCTCCAAGACGTCAGCAGACTCGTCAGGCAGGAAACAATCTCGAGGACACAGCAATATGAAGCCCAGCCTGGGACGTGCGACCTCTTCGACCGACTTGCGACGTCGGAAGAGGTTTGTTAGATTTCTCGCTTCTTTGAATTGACCATTACCGACTGTATTCTAGCGAGGTAGATCGATGGCAAATGGACTCAAAATCGCAGTGATCCCGGGTGATGGAACCGGACCGGAAGTGACTCGAGAGGCGTGCAAGGTCCTCGAGGCCGTTGCATCCCTGGAAGATTTTCGCTACGAGACCGTTTATTTCGACTATGGGGGAGACCGCTACCTCAAGTCAGGTGAAATCATCACTGAGCAGCAGATCGACGAATTCCGGGAGTTTGACGTCATGTATCTAGGTGCAATCGGCCACCCGGACGTGACTCCGGGGATCCTGGAGAAAGGCCTGCTGCTGACGATCCGCTTCCAGCTGGACCAGTACATCAATCTGCGCCCCGTCAAACTCTACCCGGGAGTCGATTGTCCTCTCAAAGACAAGGGACCAGAGGACATCCAATTCGAAGTGGTGCGTGAAAACACGGAAGATCTGTATTGCGGGGCCGGAGGTTTCCTGCGCAAGGGTACCCCTCACGAAGTAGCAACGCAGGAGATGATCGCCACACGTTTTGGTGCCGACCGATGTCTTCGCTGGGCCTTCGAGCACTGCCGAAGCCGTAACGATCGAAAGCAGCTCACACTGGTCCACAAGACCAACGTGCTTACCTACGCTGCCGACCTCTGGTACCGCGCCTTCGAGGAAATGGGAACGGCCGACTATCCCGACATCACCAGGGACTACAACCACATTGACGCGGCCTGCATGTGGTTCGTCAAGAATCCCGAGTACTACGATACTATCGTCGTACCCAATATGTTCGGCGATATCATTACGGACCTGGGGGCGATGATCCAGGGCGGCCTGGGCGTCGCGGCTGGTGGGAACATCAATCCCGACCCCGGCGGCTGCAGCATGTTTGAATGCATGGGCGGCTCAGCACCCAAGTATACAGGCCAGGATGTGATCAACCCCATCGCAGCAATCGCAGCGATGAGCATGCTGTTGCGAGTCGCAGGGGATCACAAGGGGGCAGAGAATATCCGCCGTGCAGGGGACCGGATCGAGCAAGCCATCAGCCGGACGACGCCGAAGATGAAAAGCATGTCGGCTGGGCGCATGGGGTACTCCACTACCCAGGTTGGCGACCTGGTTGCCGAGACGCTCTAGCCACTGAGCTGGAACTTGAATAGTGAGCAGTGATCCAGTGAGCAGTCCGGAAACAGCCGAAGCCGATGGTGTCGCAAGTGGGGTAGACTGGCAATATCACGAGACCAAGTCCGGCAGAGCCGCGAACGACTTGACCCGTTAGCAAGATGAGCCCAGGTTCCGAGGAGAGAGCCGGACAACAGCACAACCTCGCTTTCAGCGTAGAAGAGCAAGGGCCACCCTAAACCCAGTGCAGCTCGCTTCGCTCCGCCAACCCTGGGCTACACGCAGTAACACCTTCGGCGTAAGTGAAAACATTGCCGAGGAAGGCACCTCCGTGAAAGACTTCATCGTCGGAACCGCCGGACACATCGATCACGGTAAGACGATGCTTCTGAAGGCCCTTACGGGTATTGACGCCGACCGACTCCAGGAAGAGAAACGGCGTGGTATCACGATCGATATCGGCTTCGCCCATCTAGCCGTCGGACCCTACCGGCTGGGCTTTATCGATGTTCCAGGTCACGAGAAGTTCGTAAAGAATATGTTGGCTGGCGTGGGTGGCATCCATCTCGTCTTGCTCATAGTCGCCGCCGATGAGTCAGTCATGCCTCAGACGGTCGAGCACTTCGAGATTTGCAAGCTCCTCGGCATCCCCAGAGGGATCGTGGTTCTGACCAAAAAGAACCTGGTCGAGGAGGACCTGCTGTCCCTGGTAGAAGAGGAAGTACGCGATCTGGCGAGAGGAAGCTTTCTGGAAGAATCTCCGATTGTTCATGTCGACAGCGTATCGGGTGACGGGATAGAGCAGCTCAAGGAGGTCCTGCTAAAGGAAGTCCGGGAGCTGGAAAAGGATCAGGGTTCTCACAGAAGTCAGAACATGGTATTTCGCCTTCCGGTTGATCGAGTGTTCAGCATGAAGGGTTTTGGCACGGTGGTCACGGGCACGCTCTGGTCTGGTAGTCTCCAGAAGGAAGCGCTGATAGCCGCCTATCCTCAAAACAAACCGGGCAAGGTCAGGCGTATCGAAGTCTTCAATCAGGAGGAGCCGCAGGCGTTTTCCGGCCAGAGGACGGCTCTCAACCTAACGGGTATAGAGCGAGTCCAACTCGAGCGGGGAACGATACTGTCGCACCCCGATTGCTTCTCTCCTTCCTATCATCTCGATGCGAAGGTGCAGCTGCTGGAGGACACCCCAAAGCCTCTCAAGCACCGGAGTCCCATTCGCTTTCACCACGGGAGCGGCGAGTGGATCGGACGTCTCTACCTCTTGGAAAAAGATCCGGTGCTGCCGGGAGGATCGGCAATCGTTCAAATCCGTCTCGAGCAGCCTGTAGTCTGTATGCCTCGAGACCATTTCATCATACGCCGGTACTCGCCCCTGCGAACCATTGGAGGAGGTATCATCCTGGACAACGCTCCCTCCAAGCATCGCAAGAAGGAGCTCCCCCAGGTACTCTCGAGCCTGCAGGAGTTGGACCGGAGTCTAGTAGGCGACGTCCCCAGAGGCGACTTGGCGCTGGTCGAGTTCCTGGTCCAATCCAAGGGCTGGAGCGGAATCCTCTTGCCCGAACTTGTCTCCAGGACCGGATACCGCGAGGAACACCTGCTCTCGCTCCTGTCCCGGCTCGAAACAGTTCTCCTGGTGCCTCAGGACCCGGGTCTGGCGCTGTCCCGCTCGTCACTCGATGCTCTGAAGCGGCAAATCACGTCCTTCCTGGAGGAGTTTCATCGAGCGCAGCCCCTGGCTGCAGGGGTCTCGCGGGAAGAGGTGAAAAAGCGCTTCCTGGGTACCGCTAGTAGCTCCTATTTCCAGTTCGTCGTCCAGGCCCTGGAGAAGGAGGACCTGGTCCAGACTCAAACCACGACATTAGCCCTCCATGGGAGAAAAGTGGAACTCGGTCCGAAGCAGGAGCAGATGAGGCAGGAGATCTTGGATTCCATCGATCGAAGCTTCCCCGAGCTCCCGTCGCTGCGGGAGTTAATTCAGTCCTCTTCTCACCCTTCCCAAGAAGTCAAATCTATCTTCTACTACTTGCTGGAGGAAGGGGAACTCATTCGCATCAGCGAAAATCTGGTGGCTACCGCCAGCCAGATCGATGGTCTCAAGAAAAGGCTGAGCCAGAAGGTAGGTAGTGGAAAAGCCTTCACGGTTCCTGAGTTCAAGGATCTCTTCAAGATCAGCCGCAAGTATGCGATTCCCTTTCTCGAATACCTCGACCGAGTGAAGGTAACTCAGCGACTAGGAGACCAGCGCGTCCTGCGCTGATGGAGGGCTCGCATGAAACGTTTCTGGATCTTTGCTGCGGCGCTGCCTCTTTCGATCCTGGCGGCGCAGACCCCGTCCGAGTCCGATCTTCTCCAGTCCGCCGACGAGGTGCTGGCGGACGTCGTGCGCATTCGCCAGCTCCAGTCTAAGAGTCCCATTGCGAAGGGCCTCAAGAGCAGAGCCGAAATCGAAGTCTATCTCAGGGAGCGACTTCGGAAGGACTATCCAGCTGAGGAGGTACTCGCCGAACAGAAGCTGTTGATCAAACTGGGTCTTATCCCAGATGACACCAATCTGGGGAAACTCCTGGTGTCGCTGTTTACAGAGCAAATAGCCGGGCTATACGATTTCGAATCCGGCACCTTCTTTATCGCAAATTGGATCCCCCTGGAAATCCAGAAACCCGTGATGGCTCACGAGCTGACACATGCCCTCCAGGATCAGCATTTTGATCTGTCCAGCCTACTCCAGTCAGAAGCGGATAACGACGACGCTATGCTGGCAAGGGCGGCGCTGGTTGAGGGGGAAGGCTTCTCAGTCATGCTCCAGTACATACTGGATAGCATGGGAACAAGCTTCCTCGATATCCCCGATATCGTAAAACTGAGCCGCACCAGTCTCGCAGCAACTGCAGAACAGTATCCGGTCTTGGCCCATGCGCCCGAATACCTTCGTGAATCACTGCTCTTTTCCTACATCTACGGTGCCCGATTCGTGCAGGCGTACTTGCGCCGCAACAGTTGGAAGGAGCTGTCCAACCTATATGCAGACCTCCCGGGCTCGACGGAGCAGATCCTGCATCCGGAAAAGTACCTGGACGATCGCGACTCACCGGTAACGGTGGAATCATCTGAGGTGCCTTTGCAGCTCGAGGGTAGCTGGAAGCAGATCTTTCAGAATGTATTCGGGGAGTTCAGCCTCCACCTGTTGCTAAAGCAGTTCATCGACGTTCCGACAGCCGAACAAGCCTCGGCAGGATGGGACGGAGATTCGGTCCAACTGTATGAGTCCACGGCCGGCCAGCTAACCCTCATCGTGCTTTCGGTATGGGATTCCAAGAAAGACGCCGGTGAGTTCTTCGATGCCTATCAGAAGATCATCGAGAAAAAATATCCCAGCGCTCGCCCTCTCCCTCCAACTGAGCGGCCCAATTCATCCGTCACGGTTCTGGCCTGGGAAACGGATCAAGATTGGATCCAACTGCAGTGGGACGGAACCCGGGTGGAAGTGATCGAGAAAGAGGGGAGTAGTGAGCAGTGAGCAGTTGTGGAGTGAGCAGTTAATGTGTTGGACGGTGTGGTGGAAATGTGCTCTCGGTGACTGATGGCTCGAGACTGATCACTCGCTGACCACTCCATTACCGCTCACGCCACAACTCCACTACTGCTCACTGCTCACTCTTTTACCGACTGGCCTACGGGACAATGCGCGACCGATGACCTCCGCGGTCATGTTGCCCCCGCTCAGAACCAGCACGGTGTGCCTCACGGGGACCTTTCCCTCCATGATAGCAGCCAGGGGCACCGCACCTGAGGGTTCTACCACCAGTTTTTCTTCTTCCAAGAAGTGCCCAACGGCCCTCATAATCGTCTCTTCTTCCACGGCTTCTACCGCGTCGACATAGCGCATGATCAGGGGAAAGGTCAGATCGCCAGGACGGGTAACGGTGAGCCCATCGGCAACCGTGCGGCCTCGGTCGATCGCCATGGGCTGTCCTGCTTGAAAGGATAGATAGGTGGCATTGGATCCCCTTGGCTGGACTCCCCATACCTTGACGCTGGGCTTATGCTCCTTGAGCACCAGGGCGATGCCACTGATCAGCCCGCCGCCACTGATAGGCACAACCACGTTCTCCACCTCTGGCAGCTGCTGCAAGAGTTCCAACCCAATCGTCCCATTGCCTGCAACTGCAGCCTCATGATCATAGGGATAAATGACGGTTCGACCATCTGAAGCCTGGATATCAGCGACTTTCTCTGCCCTCGCCTCAAATCGATCCTCGCAGAAAACGACCTCTCCTCCCCACCTTCGCGTGCGCTCTACCTTAAGTGGACTTGAACTCCGCATCATCACTATCTTGGCCGAGATCCCGAGTTGGAAGGCAGCGTATGCGGCGGCCTGAGCGAAATTGCCGGAGCTCGAGGTCACTACTCCCCGATCCCTCTCTTGCTGAGTCAGGCTCGCCACCTGGTTGTAGGCGGCTCGGATCTTGAAGGACCCGGTAACCTGCAGGTTCTCGGGCTTCAGATAGAGCCCCGTCCCGAAGTCCGAGGGTAATAGGGGGGTCACCCGGATCACTGACCGGAGCCGATCTCGCGCTCCCAATACCTGTTCGCTAGTCATAGGCAAGGACGATTGACTTCTCAGAGCGCCCACAATCTCACGTGGATCCTCGCACCCCGGAATGTTAGATTAAACGGACATATGAGCACCACGAGTTCCGGGGTGATTCCTGGAAGGGACAGCCGTCCCGTCTTCGCCATCACCAGGCTTCCCAAGAATCCCCAGGGTTTCCGAAAAACCAGTTCATTTAACCGGCTTCGCTCTGGACTGTCAAACTCGGATATCGTAGATTTCAAGTACTGTCTTGACGGGAGCGACCTAAAGAAAAGGGGACACAGGCTTTGCCACTAACAACTGCGACCTTGAACGGAATGTGGGCCGGAATGCCAGTACCCTGGGATCTTCGAGACCAGGTAGACGAGGAGTCGTTGCGAGAGAATATCAGGCGCATCTGTGGTGGCGGGGTTCACGGAGTCTATACCCACGGCACCACCGGTGAGTTCTACGCCCAGACACCCGAAGAATGGAGACAGGTAGCCCAGGCGACGGTGGAAGGGTGCGCTGACTTCCAGATCCCAACGCAAATCGGGTGCACGGCTCTTTGGACGGCAGAGGTCGTCCGTCGCGCTGAGTTCGCGCAGAGGATTGGCGCGGGAGCCATCCAGATCGCCTTCCCTTTCTGGTTGCCACTCACCGATCGGCAAGCGGTTGAGTTCATGAAAGACGTCACCAGAGCTGTTCCTGAAATGCCCATTGTCATCTACAATACGCCGCGCTCCAAGAAGACTCTCAGCCTCGACTTGCTCAAACGACTCCTAGACCAGAATATCCCGCTCATCGGCTGCAAGGGCGTTCGTAACAAAGAAGAGCTCGCGGCTATGTCGCGACTCGCTCCAGCGATTAAATTCTTCGTAGGAGAATCGGAACTTGCCTCGTTCTGGGCCTACGGCGCTCAGGGCTGCTACAGCTCCTTCATCTACGCCTGCCCCCAGTTCATGCTTCGCTACTATGAGATGTGCCGACAGCGGGACAGCAACTCCCTGCAGATCGGACGAGCACTTCAACAATTCGGAAAAGACTTCGTGGCTACGCGGTTCGAAAGAGGAATGTACGACACGGCCTTCGACCGTGTCTTCGCTACCATGACCGGCTTCCTGACAGGTCCCCTGCTCCGGAGCCGCAAGCCCTATGACTCACCCACCGAGCAGGATGTGGAAGAGTGTCGCCTCTGGTTCAAACGATACCTACCCCAGTTTTTACATGAGGTCTGACGCGTTTGGAGTGAGCAGTGGTGGAGTGAGCAGTGACAAGTCGTTAGCAGTGAGCAGCTAACGCACTGGACGGTGCAGTGGAAATGTGGTCTCGGTGACTGATGGCTCAAGACTGATCACGCCACAACTCCACCGCTGCTCACTATTTCACTTGCCTCAAATCAGCTCCAGCGCTCGACCCAGGGCGTCGGACAGACCTTCCGGACGAGATCCCTTTGCCTGAGCCTGATTCGGGTTCCCCCCACCGCGCCCGTCGATCAAGGGCGCTGCCTCGCGAATCCACTCACCCATATTGTAGGGCAGATCCGAGGAACAACCAAAGCAGAGAAAAGGAGCGTCAGACTTCAACCCCAGGAGAACAATTCGCTTCTCGCCTCCCCGGACAATTCGTCTCATCAGGTCCTGTACGACTCCCGGATCCCGTTGCTGCAGAATCTCGCATACCACCTGAACTCCTTCACGGACCTGGCTGCCCGCAAGCAGTTCCTCGGCCTCATACGAGAGCAGCGAGTCTCTGAGCTCCGAGATCTCCTTTCGCTGAGAATCCTCGCGCTCCAGGTGCTCCTGGGCCGCCTCCACCACCTCACGGTCCGTCTTGGAGTAGAGTTGCGAGAGTCGGGAGAGGGAATGGTTCTTCCAGCGATAGTCCCGAAGCGCCCGCCAACCGCAGTAGAACTCCACTCGAGCTCTCTTCTTGGCCCGTTCCCACTTGCGGATCTTGATCAGACCCACCTCGCCCGTGGAACGGCAGTGCGTGCCTCCACAGGCCGAGAAATCGAAATCGGCGATTTCAATGACCCGAATCATCCCTTCTCGCTCAGACAGCTTGCGAAGCGGAAGGTCGTGTTGCTCCTGGCTGTCCACGAAGCGAATCTCGATAGGGCGACTCTCGAAGATCACCCGATTCGCCAGGTCTTCTACTCGACAGATATCCTCGGAAGTGAGATCGTCACGCGCAAGGTCAATGGTGGCGCTCTCGCGCCCCAAGTGGAATGAAACCGTCTCAGCCTCAAGTACTCTTGTGAATGCCTGGGAGAGAAGGTGTTGTCCCGTGTGCTGCTGCATGTGGTCGAACCGCAACGACCAGTCGATCTCCCCTTCTACGGCCTGTCCTACCTCGACTCGGTTCCCCTGCAGCAAGTGCAGGACCGCCCCACCCTCTTCTTCCACCACCAGTACTTCAAACCCAGCCAATTGCCCTCGATCACAGGGCTGTCCTCCCGAAGTAGGGTAGAAGCAAGTCTGGTCCAGCTGCACCATCGCTCCCTCGAAGTCGTCTTGTTTGGCCTTCACCACAGCGCTGAAACTGCGCTGATAGGAGTCCCGGTAATAGATCTTCTCCGTCATTAGCGTGCTGCGAAGGATAGTCCATTGTACACAGTGACACAACGATGCAGCAGGCCAGACCGCCGTCGCGCTCGCCACAAACATCATCGTATTTATGGGACGGAGCACTACGGGCTCTGTCAAGAATAACTTCGCAGAGTTGGCGCTCAGATTTGCGCCAGATTTGGCCGTATACGATTGAGCAAAACGGCAGGCGTAGCCGGGCCTACGTTGAGGATTTCGCGATTGAGGAGCGGCAGAAGATGGTGTGAATCTGAGATGCTAGAATGTGAAGTTATTTTTGACAGAGCCCTTAGTCACTGGGGTCAGCGCCACATGGTACGATGACGATTATGGAGGACAGTATGCTGAGAATTAATTCAGTCGTTCTTTGCGCTCTCCTACTGACGCTTGCTGGTTGCGCTGAACAGCCGAGTGAGGAACTCGAAGCGGCACGCAAGGCGGTAGAGGACGCCCGGGCGGCGGGTGCGGATGTATATGCTGGATCGGAATTTCGCAACGCATCCAGTGCCCTCAAAGAAGCTGAAGCCGAGATCACCGTCCAGGACGAGTCGTTCGCTTTGGGACGAAGTTACGACAAAGCCATTGAACTCCTTAGCACCACGTCGACCCAGGCCGAGACGGCAACTTCCGCTACCGCAATCAACAAGACCAAGGTCAAGGGTCGGGCAGAGGCGAACAAGACCGAGGCCGAAGCGGCGCTCAAGCAGGCTGAAGCGTCCTTGACGAAGGCACCAAGAGGGAAGGGATCTCAGGCAGATATAGCCGCTCTGGAGGCAGATGTAGCGTCCGCCCAGGCTTCCATCTCAGAAGCCGAACAAAACTATCAAGCGGGAAGATACAAAGAGGCGCTTGATGGGTTTACTTCGGCTAAATCCCGATCTGAAGGTGTCCACAACGAGATCCAGCAGGCGATTGGGAAAAGACGAAGATAACGCGTGTTGGCTTGAGCCCAGGACCGAAGGGAGCCGACAACTACGAGATCTGCTCGAAGTAGATTGCCTTCCCGGACGTCCTACCATTAGTGAGGTTCCGTTGGCTAGATCCCACAGACGACTCAGTGCTGGAATCGCGGCTTTTCTGATCTTGATCGCGGCTGCCGTCAGGCTCCTCTCGGTTGGCGGAAGCCAGGCAACAGATCGATTCTCCTCAAACGCAGCAGCTCTCCGGGACGAGTTCTCGGCACTCGAGCTAGAGTTGGAATCCCTCGAACCCAAAGGCCCCTATATCCTGATCGACACCGCCGAGAACCGGCTCTACCTCAAGCAAGGGGAGAAGATATTGTTGGATGCCGTGTGCTCAACCGGGAGCGGCCGGCGCTTGCGTGCGGCCGGAAGAAGTTGGAGCTTCGACACACCAAAAGGGCACTTTCGGATCCTTTCCAAAGAGGACGATCCGATTTGGGTAAAACCTGATTGGGCCTTTCTGGAGGAGGGAAAACCCGTTCCAACCCGAGAGGAGGATCGGGTGGAGAAAGGGGTCCTCGGCGAACACGCACTCGGCTTCGGTGATGGCTATTTCATCCACGGCACCCTCTACACGCGGCTGCTGGGCCAGAACGTAACTCACGGGTGTATCCGCTTGGGAAGAGAGGACCTGGACTACTTGAACCAGACCGTTCCACTCAACGCCGAAGTCTATATCTACTAAGTAGACCAGCATGCGATGGGCTCTACTGTTTTCGGGCTTGTTGGCGGTGGCGCCGAACTCTCTGGGATTGGACCGCGAGAGGACGGCCCAGCAACTACGTTATCGGCTCGAGCTGGCAGCAGGATCCCTGCCCTATCTCCTCATTACCCCGGGATCTACTGTGATCTTCGTCAAGGGACTGCAGGTCAAGCGCCTACCCATTCGTGAAGCCACCGGACTGGGCCACGGGAAATCCAGGGCTTCGCAGGTGGAAACAATGATGCCGGTGGCGCCAGTCAGGAAGATCATATTGAGAGCAGACGAACCACGCTTCGACTCTACCCGGGTCGCCCCCGATGAAGCTGTGAGCGTCGATGACATGCCGAAGGCGTTTCTGGTGGAACTCAGGGATGGATCGCTCTTCTATGTCAGATCTGGCGCCTGGCACGGAGTGAGCTACTGGTTTCGGGAAAAAATCCTGCAGTTGCGGCTGACCTGGTCGTACCTGGGGGTGATCCTCACGGGCAACTTGGACGCCTCTCTTATCCAGTTGGAAATGGATGGCTCTTGGGCACGCCGCCTTTTCTGGACGCTCCAGAAGGGCAGCGGCGTGATCTATTAGTGCAGCGCGCCATAAGTTATGAACCAGTGTTCAGGAGCCCCTCGTCGCCGCTGGAGTTGTTGCACTCGCTCGTGACGCCTAGCCAGCGACAACGATTGACTACTGTCCCCTGGCTCAGAACTTATGGCGCGCTGCACTAGCTCATCAAGGCCATTGAGGTGAACCTGCGGCAGAGGACTCCTCCTCGTCTTCATCCCCCCCCTCCGGCCATATCGCCGCTCCCGATACGATTGTTGGAGGCGTTTCCACTGGCTCTTCGCTCGCTGTCGGCTCCCCAAAAAAGCCATCCTTTGACAGCCGCGCACTCCCCAGAAGAATACAGCCAAAAGCGTAAGCCCAAAGCAGCAGAGTAACGGAGATGAAGAAGGGGCCATAGATTTTCTGCAACGACCAGGCTGGAGCAAATGCCCTGAAGATTAGGTTCCCAGCTGTCCAGAACAGAGCGGAAAAAATGACTTCCGGCATCATGCCTCGAGTCTCGTCGCTTCGATTCGGAAGATATCGATACACCATGAAAAACAGCAAGAGCGTGAGAAGCAACGAAATACCAAGATAGCAGACCGTCTCAATCTCACCCACGAGCCCCTCTCGAAGGTCTAACAGATCCTGTGTCAACATTCGAGCCATCCTGAGGATCCCGACGCAGATCAGTGCCACAACTCCGAATAAGACGACCATGAACGATCCCAGAAACTGGCTCACGGAAAAACGACGTGGCTGGGTGACTCGGTAGGCAGAATCCAGTCCCGCTTCCAGGCTGAAAAAGAAGGCGGATACGCCCCAGACCAAGAGCAGGAAGGAGAAGGCGTGGATACTTCGAATCGGTTGCGTGTAGACCCTTAGATTACGAATGATGAAATCCTGCGAAACCGGGAAGAAATAGTAGAGGGAGTCGAAGATGACCTCCTGAAGCTCATTCCAGTGCAGATGATGGATCAAGGTTAGCAGCAGAGCGATGAAGGGAAAAACCGAAAGAAGAAAACTGAAAGAGATCGAAGACACCAGAACCACACCGTCGCGCCCGCAGAGATAGAGGATTGTACGGTAGAACACGGCAAATCTCGAGACCGATCTCTCGCCGGAGTCAGGAGGTGAAGGTGGATCGCCGGATGGCTCACTTGCGGGAGGCACAGGAGGGGGCACCGGTAAATCGCTGGTCGACATTCCTTCAGCTGAAAAAGGGAACGAAGGGCACGATCGAGACAGTCACAGGTGCAGGTTACAGCTTGCAGGTTGCAAGTTCTACTGGTTTGTTTTCACCGGGGGACGGACTTGCCGCAGGCAGGTTTCAGAGGTCAGAGGAAGGAAGCAATGGGGTGACTTGATTTGGTTCGGGGAAAGGCGACCGGCCAGGCCAACTCAACCTGACCTGACCGGCGCTTCTTCACTCGGGACAGTGCCCGCGTGACTTACCCTTCCTCCTTCCTCACTCCCTTCCTCATTCCTCTAACCGAGGGCAGGCTTAGCATTTTTTAAGTCCCGCCAACTCATGCTAGTCATTTCGGCAGGCCCCTCGATAGAGTTTGTGAGAGTCATCACGTATCCCTGCAGGTTGGCCCGATCGCAAGGGGATTCTCCTATGGGAAAAAGGGATTCAATGCAAGACAGCAACCACCTCGGTTGACGAGCATCCAAACTTTGGGGTCTCATGTGGGCAGGGAATTCGAGACGGCATGCGGCTTTCACAGGAGCGGGACTCTTGCACGAGAGGATCCCAAACGGCCATGAGAGGGCTGCGATGCTGAAAGGGAAATCGATGAAGCACGCATTCGTTCTGTTCGGCTTGATCCTGCTGGCGATTGGACTGGGATCAGGACCTTTCTCCCAGTCCACAACCGGAAAAATCTCCTTGTGGCCCTACGCTCTTGCCGCTCAGGACTCGGCGGACGCCGAGGGAGGCATGGCGATTGCGGTAATCGCCGAGTTAGCCGACCCCAAGCCATCCGTGCACCGGAATGCGGCGAAAGTGGTGGTTGGTAATTGGCATATGGGGTACACCCCCATGGTCTTGGAAATGATCTCTCTGTTACCTCAAGGCGATCAGAGAGCAAACAATATGTGGCAGATGCTCAAGCAGGCAACCAAGCAAACGCTCCCCAAGGATACGCACACCTGGTTCAAGTGGCTTTGGAAGCAGGACATCAAGACCCACCCTGACTACCCAGTATTCAAGGCAACCCTCTTCTCTTCCATCGACAAGCGCTTCAACTGGTTCTTCTACGATGGAATGAGGCTGTCCATTCGACTCGACGAGATTCTCTGGGGAGGCGTCAAGCTCGACGGTATTCCGCCGCTGGAACATCCGAAGATGATCTCGGCCAGCGAAGCCGAGTATCTGGGCAAGAATGACATCGTATTTGGGGTCTACGTCAACGGCGAGGCCCGCGCCTACCCCAAGAGAATCCTCGCCTGGCACGAGCTCTTCAACGATACCGTCGGAAAGGTCAACGTGACCTGTGCCTACTGTACCCTCTGCGGGTCGGCAGTGCTCTACAACCAGAAGGTAGGGGACAAGACCTTCAAATTCGGCACCAGCGGCTTTCTGTATCGCTCCAACAAGCTCATGTACGACAGAAAGACCAATTCTCTCTGGTCCGCCTTGGAAGGGGTCCCCGTCTCCGGCACTCTGGTGGGTTCCGGACTGCGGTTGGAAAGACTCCCTATCGTGACCACCAAGTGGAAGGACTGGAGGGAACGGCATCCCACGACCAAGGTGCTCTCGCTGGAAACAGGTCATCGGCGGGACTACGGGGAGGGAGTTGCCTACAGCGACTACTTCTCCCACGACAAACTGATGTTTCCGGTCCCGCTTGACAGCCCTGACCTGCGAAACAAGCAGGAGGTGGTGGCCCTGATTCTGGATGGCGAAGCGGTGGCGTTCCACCCCTCGTTTCTGAAGAAGAACAACCTTCACCAGGAGGAGGTCGGAAACGGGTCAGTCGTCATCTTGACAGACAAGTCCGGTTCTAGCCGAGTCTACGACGCAACCGGCCTCACCTTTTCCAAATGGGACCGCAAGGCGGAGGTCAAGGACAGCCAGGGCCAGACCTGGGAGATGACGGAAGAAACGCTGATCGGATCTGCCGGTGAAAAAAGGAGACGCATCGCCTCAAACCGCGCCTTCTGGTTCGGCTGGCATGCACAGTTCCCCGAGTCACGACTAGTCAAGTAGAGCTCCTATTTCCCTGGCCGCAGCAGCGACGAGCCTGTCAACAAGTACAGACCAATCGAACACCAGAAGACACCCGAAAATCCGATCTGTACCGCTACCATCACAGCCAGGGAGGTTCCGAGAACCGAGCCGACTCCGTTCAAGGCCCAGGCCCAGGGGACTTCTTCTCGCCTGATGCTCTTGATGCCTAGAGGCAGCAACCGTCCCAGTACAGTTCCCAGTCCCACGATCGGTATCGCCAGCCAGAAAAAACGGATCCACAACGGCCAGCCGAAGCCGACCTTCAGCCACAACGGAAACACCCAGATACCTATGAAAACAGAGCCGGCGGCGACTAGTGATGACTGGCTCAACAGCTTGGAGATTCGGTCCCTGGCGACCCGGCTAGATCTCCAACTCCCGCAGGCGCAGCCCAGTAAAAGAGCGCAGACCACCGTCGGGAAGGCGTAGCTCGGATGACCCACAAACTGAATGCTCCTTTGAATCAGCACGGTCTCCATCATCATGAAGGCGATGCCAATCGAGAGAAAGAAGAGACCGTCACCCAGGCGAACACTCTGCTTCCGTTTGGACACCACCATCGGTAGCAGAAAACAGACCGAGGTAAGAACGCACAGCACTACAAAGGTAACCAGCAGTATGAAGAGGCCAGCGTTGTTCTTTCTCACTTCCTCCGGCGTGTTCCATACCGACAATAGATCCGACCAGTTGAGGGTGAAGAAGAAGAAGGGTTGGTCGTCCGTGGGAGGCCGCACGTTCAGAGGGTACTGTTCGAAGAACTCCTGTCTGTCGTCGGCTTGGATCAGCTGGTAGAAGGGTGTCGTCTCCTGGCGACCCGGATCGTAGAGCAGACGGTAACCCTTCTGGGAAGCAGCGGTCCGCAACACCGAGAGTTCCCGCTGGGAGAAAGGCAACTTCTTGATAAAAATGACGGCGGGTGTTCCTTCTCCTTGGGTAAAGGAGGGGTCACTGATCAGGAAGATCTTGTCCTGTGGGTGGGGGATGCCCTGCTGCTCCATCGCCTCCAGCGCCAGGCCAACGAGCCTCAGCGTCTGCTGCGGTGGATCGAACGACCAGCGCCCCAGGGTCAGAATCCCATCCTCGCGGAGCCGGCGAAAGTAGAGCTCGAACGCCTCCACCGTATAGAGATAACTCTCGCTGAGGGTAAGAGATCCCCCTGAGGTAGCGGCCCAGGTGTCCACTGCATTCCCCTGAATCACGTCGAACTGACCGTCGATCCGCTCGAGAAAGCTTCGGGCCTCGTCGATGAATACCTCGACTCCTGGCCGGCTTATCAGTTTGCCGGAATAATCGTAATAGCGGTCCCGAAGCAGATCCCGCACAATGATTGGATTGATTTCGACTCCGACCGCCGAGTGCCCTGCCAGCCGCGCTGTCAGGATATCTCTACCGCCTCCGGAACCCATGATCAGAGCCCTTCCATTACTCCGCAAGCGATAGACTAATCCGGTGATGGCTGAGAGCAGTTTTTCGCCAGCCTCGGCGGTTTGCCCTTCCCCACTCAATATCTCGGTGCTGGCGTCGGCATCAATCTGTACTATCTTTCGATCACCCGCATCGAGGACCGTAACCCGGGAGAAGGCGTTCCACTTCGAAAATTCAAGGACTGGCTCCACCCGCCCCTTTACGTAGTGCAAGCGCAACCAATCACCGGCCCATCCCAAGGCAAAAACCAACAACAGTCCCCCAACCGCTGCAAAAAGCGATGCCCTTCCTCGACGTGGAGCCACCAGAAGCGCCGTTGACAAGAGAAAACACCCGGCGATCCAGGTCACCCGGATCGCGTCGATCCACTGAATCAGGAAGAGACTACAGCTAGCGCCCAGCGCCGCACCCAGGACGTCCCAACTGTAGAGTCGAGAGACCAGCTCCTGTCGATGGGTGTATAGCAGTGAAAGGAATAATCCACAGAAAAAGAAAGGGATAATACAAACACAAACCGTGCCTATCAACCTGCCAACGTTGGTCCAGGTCCAAAGATAGGGAGAGACCGGCAATCTCAGCACCACACCCAGACAGAGTGGCAGTGAGGCTGCAGCCAGAAAGGCGATCCAACCCAGATAGGATTCCGCACGCCTCCGAAAAAAATCAGTGACGAAGTGCACAATGGCGCCAGATCCCAGTCCAAACAGAGCAATGGAAAGCACCAGGAAAGCAAAGTGGTACATGAGGGTCACCGAAAAAATCCGAGTCAGGGTCACTTCGGTGATCAGCAGGGCACAGGAAAATGATGCGACGGCAAGGTAGATTCTCACGAAGCGTCAGGTTACAGGTCGGGAACAAGAGGTCGCAAGTCTGCAAGTCTGAACGTCGCACGTCCCAAGTCGTGGCTCACCGGTGGTGGGTTTTCGAACTTTCAGGTTTCCGCCGCTGTCAATTCTAAGCGGTTCGCACCCGGCTAAGAGACGTGCGCCCTCTTTGGACTTGCGACCTCTTTTGATTGACTTGCGACCTGCGACTTGCAACCTGTAACCTGTTCCCCCATGCGCCTGACCAATCGAGTGGCCATCGTAACTGGAGGTAGTGCTGGGATCGGACGGGGGATCGCGCTCGAGTTGGCTCGAGCCGGGACCAAGGTTGTCGTTGCCGATATTCAGGAGCAGCCCAAACAAGGCCGGTACTACGAAACCGATACGACCACCACAACGCTGGAAGAGATCAGGGCACAGGGCGGCGAGGGTCTTTTTGTCGAGCTCGATATCGCTCAGGAGAGTGCGGTTCGAGGCCTCTTCGAGCGGGCGGTTGCCCGCTTCGAAGGGCTGGATATCCTTGTCAACAACGCCGGCACGCACATCCCTGGAACAGCGGAAAAATTGTCGGTGGCGGATTGGGATCGGGTCATGGCTGTAAACCTCAGGGCCTTGTTTCTGACCACCAAGATGGCCATTCCCCTTCTGAGAAAATCTGCAGCCGGTCGCATCCTCAATATCGCCTCGGTGAATGCATTCGGTGGCGGTTCAGGCCCCGCCTACGCACCTAGCAAAGCCGGAGTAGTCAACCTAACCCGCGATACCGCCCTGGAATTGGCTCAGGATGGAATCACCGTGAACGCCATCTGTCCGGGATACGTTGAGACACCTATCCAGGACTACCTGACACAAGAACAGATTGAAGAGTCCCGCCGGCGGACACCTTTGCCTCGCTTTGGTACACCTCGAGACATCGGGCAGGCCTGTGTCTTTCTGGCCTCCGACGAAGCTTCCTGGATCACGGGGACCGCCCTGCCTGTGGATGGTGGTTGGTCGGCTAGCGTTTAGGCAACAGCCTGGACGGGACCAAGAGGAGAGAATTGCATGTCGATTTCCGAAGTAGCCAAATCCAATAGACGCCGCTTCCTGAGGCTGGCCAGCGCCCTGGGCATCGGTCTGGGCTTCAAGCCTCTGCAGGGACAGCAAGAGACGCTCCTTCGTGCTTTCCGCGACGGTTGATTTCCCAGACGATGTCGGCTTCGGCCTTTACACCGAGAAGCTCCTGGACGAGATGATGTCCCAGATCAAAAGCATGGGCGTCCAACGAATCTACTGGCTCTACTACGGGGACGTCGACCCACAGTCCTACTGGGCTGGGACCATGTTCGGCTATATGAAGTATGGGGCCAAGATGCTGGAGCAGATCGGAGAACCTGTAAAGGCGGTGACGCCAATTGCCCACAGACACGGTCTCGAGATCTACGGCGTATTGAAACCTTTCAACACCGGCATGGCGGGGACCTACCCGGAGGGTTCTCCCGAGGCGGAAACGACCAGTATCTCGCGCATCGGAGGCACCCTTCAGCAGGCCATTCCTTTCATCGAGCAGCACCCTCATACCCGCGTTCGACGTCGGCCTCTTGATCTTCCGTCCAACCTTGGCTCTACTCCCGTCAAGAAGATCCGCCTGATCAAGCACGACGACTCGCCCACGCGGATCAAACGCGAAAACCTTCAGATATGGACCAGTCCCAACAACTATGGCTACGTGCTGAAAAAGGTGCCATTCCGTTTGACCGAAGAGGTAGAAGCCTCCGACCGGGAGGTGCGGGACTACTATGGCAGTCTGATCACGGCCAAGGGTGCTCCAGTCCGCACCCTGACTCTGGAAGGCTTGAATCAGGAGGATGAGTTCATCCTGGTCACCACCGACTTTGAGGACGAGGAAGGAGATTTCCGGAATACCGCGATGGCCATGGTCGAAGCCTATGGGCCTGAACCGGACCCTCTCCCCATTGCCGTGGCCACGCGCAGTGCGATTTGGATCAGGCCCAGAGACTTTCGCGAGGGTGGTCTGGAGTTTGATTCCGGTCTCGGACCCTACCAGGTAGATCTGGATGTGAATAACGCCTCCACCGAAGGAACCATGTTCGGGATCGTCAAGAAATCGAAGTGGAACTGGGGAGGCTGCATTGCCTTCGCCCGGGGCAAGAACGACCATTTACCTTGCACGCCATGCGAAGCCTATCCCGAAGTCCAAAAGCTCTGGCTGGGTTGGGTCGATCGGCTGATCGACGCCGGTGTCGATGGAGTCGACCTACGCATCTCGGCGCACGGCTCGCTCGCCGATGATGCCTACGAGTATGGATTTAATGAGCCCATCCTCGAGGAGTACCAGAAGCGATTCGGAGCCGATCTCCTGGGGGATGGCTACGACCTCGAGCGACTGTCCCAACTGCGAGGCGAGCACTACACGGCATTCGTGCGACAGGCTAGCCAGCGGGTCCGTTCGGCGAAGAGGAAGTTCCAGGTCCACGTCCATACCGAAGCTTTTCGGCCAGACCCCTGTCACGGTCAGCTGATGGGATTTCCCGCCAACCTCCACTTCGACTGGAAAGCCTGGTTGAAACAAGGACTGGTGGACGGGATTACGCTCCGCACCAGCTGGTTCGAGGCACCCGAAGCCGATCGCGGACTACTGCACCACGCCTTCTCAGACCCGGTAGTGGAAGAGGCGTTGAGGCTCACCGGTGAGTTGGGAATACCCGTCTATCTCAACCGCTACCTCAAACGCGCCAACAGCATCGAAGAATATGTTTCCGACCTGGGAAACATTTTCCAAAACGAGAGATTCGCAGGCTTCGACATCTACGAATTCGCCCACGTCTCGCGTCCCACTCCCGACGCGAGTGAACTAGTGCCAGTCGAGGATCGTCTCGAACAGATTCGGGAAAAAGCGAAGACGCTTGGGATTCGATAAAAGAGGTCGCACGGCGATTAAAAAGGTCGCACCTCCCAAGTCGTGGCTCACCTGTGGTGGGTTTTCGAACTTTCAGGTTTCCGCCGCTGTCAGTTCTAAGCGGTTCGCACCCGGCTAAGAGACGTGCGACGTTCAGACGTGCGACCTCTTCTTTAGCACATTCAGGTGATCCCTATACCCAGACCGAACGGCGATGAAGTCGCTGTGCTCCAGGAGAAGCTCGCGGCTGATTTGACGAATCTCGGTGTCCTCGGCTGCAGAGATTCCTTCATCGGAAGAGGAGACTGCAAAGAGACATTCCAGCAGCTTGAGTTTGTCTTCGCGGGCCGCAATCTTGTTAAATTCTCTCGTTACTAGAAAATTCTCGGTTCCTCCGAAGAGGAGGCTCTGGGTCTTGGCGATCTGAACTACCAGAACTGCCTGTGCCTCGGGGACTGACCCGATCTCTTTGACGATTCTCTCCATCTCCCTGATTTCGTCCTCGCTGATGTCGAGGTCCGCGTGGGCTACGCGACTCAGGATGAAGGCGAAGGCCGCTAGAAACCGGGATTGATCGGGCGGCAATTCCTCCAGAGCACGTGTAATCTTTCGGATGGTCTCGGCGTCCTCCCCAGTATCAACACTGGCCTTCCCTGACGGTCCCTTACCTTGTAATCCCAGAAACTTCCAGATCGACATGTTAAACCCCCAAAGCCAGATCCTCGACGCTTTCAACCTGAGCCCAGGTTCCACTATCGATGGAAGTCTCTCCTGCCAGCCCCACCAGATGAGCCTGGGCCAGGGCTACGGCATCCGCTCCGGTCGACCCATTGTTAGCGACTGCGTCCAGGAAATCCGCCACGCACTCATGCATTCCCGGCCAACCAACATGGGGCTTAAGCGCAGGGACGAGCTCTGATCGCCACTGGCCCTCGGCTTTCGTTCTCATCCTCAACTCTCCAGTGAAGAGGTCCTCGACCAGATCACCCTCATCTCCGCAGACCTCAATCTGCGTTTCAGGCTCACTACACACGCTGGTAATGCTGGCATCGAAGGTCCCCCAGATCCCGCCGTAGTCCAGTTGAACCAGTGTATAACCCTGCATCCGGCCCGGCGTTCCCCTGCCGTCCTGGACCAGCACTCGTTCTGCAGATCGTCCAACGACCCGATCCAAAGCGTCGACGTACCAGGCCACTAGCGAGTGCATCAAGCTGATCTGGGCATCGGGCGCAGGTTTCCAGGAGGCACGCATTCTAATACTTGCCGTCCGTGGCTCTCCGATTGCCCCCTCGGCGACTAACCGTGCCGCTCGATTGACCACGGGAACAAATCTCAATTCCATGTCGGCTTGAGTGATTTGGGGAGCCGACAGGAGCCGACCCAACACCGGTCGAATTTGATCCAGACTCTCGCCTACCGGAGGCTCATAGAAGAAGGGCAGGCCAGATTCGATGGCAGCAAGGATTGCTGCCTCATGCTGGCTGTCAGGTAGGGCAATGAACACCGCGTCCAGATCCGGGTCCTCGAGAAGGGCTTCGAAGCCTTCGTAGACTCGCACTTCAGAACCCAGCTCGGCCCCAACCCGCTCCCGGGTAGCCAAACTAACTGCCGCAGCTGCAACGATATCGGCGGAGCCAGCACGCTGGATCGCGGGCACATAAGCCTCTCGCGTCCAGCCTCCGTATCCCGCCAGTCCCACTCTCAACTTGGACATACTTGGTGGACTGTAACATAAGCGCCGTCGGAGGGCTGGCACCAATCACGGCTTACGGCCAGGGGCGAAACGCGATCGAGGAGTGTCGCGTACTGGATTCCCGACCCTGATCTGTAGCATGATCCACCCGAGAGGAGACATCGATGGAGCACAGAAGCTATGGTCTGCTGAAAGGCAAGAAGGGAATCGTCTTCGGACCCTTGAACGAGCAAAGCCTGGGATGGCACATCGCACTGGCCTGCCACAGAGAAGGGGCCAAACTGGCCATTTCTAATATAAAGCTCGCTTTTCGTATGGGAAGCGTGCAGGAGCTAGCGAAGCTTTGTGACGACGCTCCCTTGATTCCCTGTGACGCCAGTTCGAGCGAAGATGTCGAGTCTGCCTTCGATCAGTTGAAGCAAAGCTTGGGCAAGGTGGATTTTATCGTCCACTCCGTTGGCATGTCACCCAACGTACGGAAGCTGAGATCCTACGATGATCTCAACTACGAATGGTTTCACAAGACTCTAGATGTATCAGCACTCTCTCTACACCGAATCGTAAGCCAGGCCTTGAAGGCCGACGCCCTCAACGAAGGGGGAAGCATTGCCGCACTCACCTATATCGGTGCCCAGAGAGTCTTTTCCCGCTACTCCGACATGGCAGACGCCAAGGCTTTGCTCGAGAGCATCACGCGTAGCCTGGGCTATCACCTGGGGAAAAGAGGCATCCGCATCAACACCGTCTCACAGAGCCCCACCAAGACGACTGCAGGCGGAGGAATCAAAGGCTTCGATCAGCTTTTTGATATCGCCGATAAGATGTCCCCCCTGGGCAACGCCCAGGCCGGTGACTGCGCCGACTTTGTAGTAGCGCTACTTTCCGACCTATGTCGCAAGGTAACCATGCAAAACATCTATCACGACGGTGGCTTCAGTTCCGTAGGAATCAGCGATTCCGTCCTCGATGAGCTTTACGGCGAACGGGAGACGTAGACAACAAAAGAGGTCGCACGTCGGTCGAAGAGGCGCACGTCCCAGGTCAGTCGTCCCCCCAGGAAGCCCTGGCCCCATTCGAGAAAGAAACTTGGAGTCCCGGCCGTGGCGGCGGTCTCCAGGCCGCCATGTATCGAGCCAAAGGCTCGAAAAAGAAGAATACTTCGGCCTGGAGACCGAACCCACGTCGACCCGCCGGAGCCAAATGAAGTTTCAGCTTAGGGATCACCGGTGGTGGATTCTCAAGATTTGAGGTTTTCGCAGCTATCAGTTTCAAAGCTGGCTGCTGCCGGCCAAAGGACGTTCCGACGTGCGACTCTTAAGCTTAAGATGCCTCCGACTGCGCATCAGACAACCGTCGATAGAGTAGAGAGCGGTTGAGAAGGCTCTGGTGATCCCCGATGTCGATGATGCGTCCGGCGTCAAGCAAGACGATCTGATCGGCCTTTCGCACCGTTGACAGCCGGTGGGCTATGACGAGAGTCGTGCGGTTCTCCATCAGATTGTGGAGGGCATTTTGAACCAACTGCTCGGACTCACTGTCCAGTGCCGAGGTGGCCTCGTCCAGGATCAGTATAGGGGCCTGCTTGAGAATCGCCCGAGCGATAGCGATTCGCTGGCGCTGCCCGCCTGAGAGCTGCTGCCCTCGGTCTCCTATGACGGTGTCGTAACCATTTGGAAGGGCCTCGATGACATCATGGATGAAGGCAGCTTTGGCCGCTTCTTTGATCTCATCCGAGGAGCAATCTTCCCGGCCATAGCCGATGTTGTTCGCCACTGAGTCGTTGAACAGAAAGGTGTGCTGAGTCACGATGGCGATCTGATCCCGTAGAGAATCGAGTCGAGCTTCGCGGATGTCGACACCATCAATCGTGATGCGTCCCGAGGTGACGTCAAAGAACCTGGGAATAAGGCTTGCCATGCTCGACTTTCCGGCGCCACTCGGACCCACTAGCGCGACGATCTCCCCCCGCCCTATCGAAAGATCCAAATCCTGCAAAATGGCACCCTCTCCACCATCTTCGTAGCTGAAGGAAACCCCTTCGAACGCAATCTCTCGGCTAAAAGGGATAAGCGTCCGGGCCTCGGGTAGATCTGGAATCTCCATGCGGGTTGCCAGGAGATCGAAAATCCGGCCGGCTGAGGCCGAGGAATGTTGAAAATGCAGATGCATACGAGACAGCTTTCTGACGGGTTCATAAAGCCGGAAGAGAGAGACCATGAACACGGCGAAAACACCGATCGTGAAACCTTGGTTCATCTGATGGTGCGCGTAGAGAAGGAAAGGGAAAAAGGAGAGGTAACCGATAAACTCGATCAAAGGCGAATTCAAGGCACCGATGCGCGCTGCCTTCAAATTGACCCGGACCAGATTCTGGTTGAGTTTCTGAAAACGCCTCTTCTCGTAATCCTCCATGGTGAACGCCTTAACGATCTGGTTTCCTGCAATCGCTTCTTGCAAGGCGTGACTTATTTCTTCCAGGTGTTCCTGACTCCAGCGACTGGCAGTACGGATTTTTCGGCCCAGGTTGAGAATGATGAACAGCACTAGGGGTGCGGCGAGAAAAGACAGGAGAGCCAGCCTCCATTCCGTGTACATCACCAGCCCAAGGAAGAAAAGAAAGAGGAAAATCTGTCGAAGAAAATCAGTCAGGATCCTGCTCACTGCAATCTGCAACCGTTCGGTGTCGCTAACCACGCGAACCATCAGCCTCCCACTGGTATTCCTGGAAAAGAAGGCAAGCGATTGCTCCAGGAGATGCCCGTAGAGGTCATTCCTCAGCGCGGCCACCACTCTGTGGCCGGTATAGCCCATGGCATACTCCGCACAGTAGAGAAAGAGACCCTTCAGAAAGGCAAATCCAACCAGGACATAGGCGATCCGCGCAAGCGGATTCTCGTGGAGACCCAACCAGTTGTGGAGAAAGGCGAACTTGCCCTCTACGGAAGCGCTCGCCTGCGCGTCGTCACTGGACCACTGATTTAAAATGGGAGACAGCAGCGTCACGGGAACAATCTCGAGGGCACCGGTGAGAATGAGCAGGATCAGCGCCAGGACAAGGATGGGGAGATACGGTCGAAGATAGGGAAAAAGCTTGCGGATCTCGGTCACTTCAGACGATTGTATTCTAAATTTCAGGTCTCAGCGATTGGTCCTTTTTCTGTCGAGGCTATGAGGCTATGTCGAGGCTATAATGAATTGTCGAACATACATAGGAGCTTTAGCGAACATGGACTATACGAAGGTAGATTGGGAACGTACCACTGGAGCCCAGCTTTACCGGCATGCCAAAACCAAAATCCCAGGTGGGACACAGTTATTAAGCAAGCGTCCCGAGAGATTCTTGCCTAAGCTGTGGCCTTCCTATTACAGCCGAGCAAAGGGCTGCGAGGTCTGGGATCTAGATGGCCGTCGGCTCATAGACGTCAGCATTCACTCGGTTGGAAACAGCCTTCTTGGCTTTGCCGATGACGATGTCAACGCAGCGGTCAAGGAGGCCATCGACAAGGGGAGTATGAGCTCCCTAAACTCCCCGGCAGAGGTTGAGCTGGCGGATCTTCTGTGTCAGCTCCATCCCTGGGCCGACAGCGTGCGCTATGCCCGAGCCGGTGGCGAATCGATGTCGATTGCAGTCCGGATCGCCCGCGCTTTCACCGGGCGTGACAAGATCGCATTCTGCGGCTACCACGGCTGGAGCGATTGGTATCTGGCGGCGAATCTGGCCAGCGACAGGGCCCTCGATGGGCACTTGATGCCAGGGCTCCAACCCAGAGGGGTCCCTCGAGGCCTTCAGGGGACAGCGCTGCCGTTCCGCTATAACCAGATAAACGAGTTAGAGGAGCTGGTGGCCCAACACGGCTCTGATCTGGCCGCCATCGTGATGGAGCCCATGCGGCGCGATTGGCCCGAGAATAACTTCCTGGAGCGAATCCGGAAAATCGCGGATTCCATCGGCGCTGTACTGGTTTTCGACGAGGTCAGCGCGGGCTGGAGATTCTGTTTGGGAGGCATCCACCTGAAACTGGGCATGGATCCAGACATCGCGGTCTTTTCCAAGTCGATCTCGAACGGCTACCCGATGGCCGCCATCATTGGCAGAAGAGAGGTCATGAGCGCCGCCGAGGTCTCCTTTATAAGCAGCACCACCTGGACCGACGCCATTGGACCGACGGCCGCCTTGGCTACCCTCAAGAAAATGAAGAAGATTGGGCTCTCCGCGCATATCGATCGAATCGGAGGCAAGGTCCAGGGAGGCTGGCGAATGCTCGCAAAGAAGCACGATTTGGCCCTCGGGGTCCACGGGCAGCATCCCATGTGCAGCTTTTCCCTGGACTACGAGACTCAGACAAAGGCCCTTGGCACGCTTCTGACCCAGCACATGTTGAACCAGGGATTCCTGGCAACAGAGTCCTTTTGCGCCTCCTACGCTCACACTGACGAAGTCCTGGATCAGTATCTGAACGCACTGGACTCGGCCTTCGCTGAACTGGCCAAAGCAATCGACAAAGGAGACGCCGAGAATCGATTGCAGGGACCGGTAGCGGAAAGTGGGTTCTCTCGCCTGACCTGATACCCTGGATGAGTCGTAGGCCCACACACTTTACATAGCGTTCGTGCTTGTCGTAGTCTTACCCTGGCTCAAGGCAACTAGGAAGGGAGTTCTAAGGTGCCGTTGGATGCCTATTCAAAGAGGCGGAAATTCCGGTGCTTCGGGTCGATTTCAACCGTCGAATTTTCTATGACTAAAACCAGGGGAGTCAATAAGTTTGTTCGGCGGCGCCTGATGCCGCGCTGAAATCTCAGGAGATCGCCACAATCGAGGCCTGTTGTCCCGCTCCGTGGCCCTGCTTCCCCGGGGAAGCGATGTGCGCAGAGAGTGCACTTGAATTGCCCGGTCTCTAGGCGGCTTCGAGGGTTCCCCGGCTGCAAGTTGCTGGCGTTGAAGTCTACCAACTGAGAACCTGCGACCTGCAGCCCCTCGACCCTCGGTGCGCAACTCACCTCCGACAGTCCCTCGTCTTGAGTATGTATTCGTCTGTCTGCTGCCCTGTCACCCTTCCCGGTTTGCAAAGCCTGCATGAATACCTAAGAATGGGTGCCTCAAACGGTTCACGATGAGCACCTCTAGAGAAATATCGGAAGAACTCGAAATATTCTCCAGTTATTTAAAGCAAAAGCAGTTGAGAATGACCCGCCAGCGGGAAACCGTCGTCGAGTGTTTCCTGACGGCAGGGGGACACCTGAGCGCGGAGGAACTCTACGAACTCGTCAAGAAGAGAGACGGGAAAATTGGCTCGACCACCGTATTTCGAACGCTCAAGGCCCTCACGGACTGTGGACTCGCGAGAGAGGTGGATCTGAGCGACGGAAGAACCCGTTTCGAGCCCCTGTATAGGCGTCCCCACCATCACCACATGGTGTGCGTGGAGTGTAATCGGACGATCGAATTCCTGAGCCCGGAACTCGAGCAGATCCAGGCACAGATCGTCTCGGAATATCACTTCAAACCAGTGCAGCATCGAGTCCAGATCTATGGGATTTGTCAGGACTGCCAAAACCAGCGCGAACCCGGAGCAGAGGCTGTCGATGCCGACTTGGTCTTCGTGCGAGACGCCCTGAAGATCGCCATGGAAACCGAGAGGAGAGGCGTCAGCTTCTACCAGACCGCCTCCGCTATCGTGTCCCACAAGTCCACCAGATCAACTTTCCTGCAGATGCTGGAGGACGAGAGGAGCCACTTGAGCGGACTGGAGAAGGAATGGAGCCAGCTCATCCACGATCACGCAGAAGTGCTCGACGCCCCGGTCTTTCTGCACTTCGACTTCGGCTCACTGCAGCAGATCTTCCCCAGCCGAGAACAAATCAAGCGCAAATTGAGAGAGAACTTGAGCGCCAGGGATGCGCTGAAACTCGCCATGGAGATGGAAAGAGATGCGTACAATTTCTTCCGCGAATACGCCGAGAAATTCAACGAAACGAAAGGCAAAGACATCTTTACCGAATTCGCAGAAGAAGAGCTCGAGCACTACGACCTGATCAAGCAGGAATACGAAAAGCTCGGCAGCAGCCGTGAATCCTAAGCCGAAACTTCAAGAATTCGTCGCACGTCTGAACGTCGCACGTCTCCTGTCCTCCGAAGGTGCCGCCAACGGGTGAACTAGCAGCGTTACGAAGCCAAATCCGACAGAGCCGCGAACGACTTGAGCCGTTAGCAACATGAGGCCAGGTTCCGAGGAGAGAGCCGGACAACTCTTCCCCATGCAGCGACGCACAATCTCCCCAGTCCTCAACCGAAAGTTTCCTCCTCCAGAGTTCCACCAAAATGGGCCGACGCGCATCCATGGAACACACAATCGGGCGGACGAAGCTAGAGCTTGTTACCGGCGACATCACCCGACAGGACTGAGATGCCATCGTCAATGCGGCCAACAGTCGTCTGGCTGGAGGCGGAGGAGTCGATGGCGCCATTCACCGAAGAGGTGGCCCGACCATCATGGAGGAAACCCAAAGCAACTATCCGCAAGGATGTGCCACTGGTTCAGCCGTGATCACGGGAGCTGGGAGCCTAGCCGCTCGCTATGTAATCCACGCCGTAGGACCGGTCTGGAACGGCGGACAAAGCGGCGAGCCAGAGAAGCTGTCCAGTGCCTACCACAGCAGTCTCGAACTAGCTCTGGAACACGCCTCCCTCAGCATCGCCTTCCCTTCCCTCTCCACGGGCGCTTATAGCTACCCCCTGGATCTTGCAGCGCCGATTGCTCTAAGCTGCGTCCTTGGCTTTCTCGAGGAACATCGAACACCAGCCCTGGCGCGGTTCGTCCTCTTTGACAGGAAGGCCTACGATTCCTACGCAACAGCCCTCAAAAAGCTCATACTCGACAAGGACCCCGACTAGCCCGCATTTCTCATCGCTTGTCGTGGCGAGGCGCCGCAAGGGCCGTCCTGGCAAGGCTTGCGACCGAGACCACTCGTGGCGAGCCCCCACAATCGTACTCGTGCAGTAGGTCGAGGAGGCCGACAGAACGTAACGCAGCCAGGACGGATGTTTGCGGCGACGCAGTAGACCAGCGATGAGAAATGCGGGCTAAACTTTATCGGGACCCGAACCGATCTGCTCCAGAGAAGGGGAAAGCAAAACCAGCACAAGAACGAATGGACTCGGTGCCAGTGCGCGGACCTGATTCGATTCCAAAACCCAGCAGGACCCAACACCTGAGCTGCAGAGGCTGCGTCCACTATCACATCACCTGGGATAAACACGCGCCCCATGGCTGCAGAGCGATGGGATTCAAATCGGCCCAGGCTCCCTCTCTGATCGTTTTCCAGAATTCAGGTGCGCAGTGTCTGCTATTCCAACCGCCAATACGGTAGCCTGCGGCGAAAGATTCCGGGCTAGCCCGGTAGCGAGCGACCTCATACCGCCGACATCAGTTGTAGCTCCCAGCCCCAGGCGTCAGCACGACCTTTACCAGCGTTCTCTCGAAGTCCCGAGACTTTCCCTTGTATTCCACAACTTGACCAGTCTGTGAACTTTTCATCGAACTAGGAACTCTAGCCAAGCACTTCCTCAATCGGCACCGTCCTGCCCTCGGCAGCACTCTTCTGAACCGCGAGTAGCACTCCCACAATCTCACGCGCCGTCGACAGTTCCACAGGCCAGCGACCGCCCTCGTCGATGCAGCTCAAGAAGTGACCTATCTCTCTGTGATAGGGAATCTCTGGCCCCAGATCCTGAGGTTGGAGCTCCTCGGACCACTCACCCTCCCGGAAAATACGTATCCTGTCCTCGAGCGTGGACCACTTCGCCGTCGAGGACTCGGAGCAGAGGCGTATCAAACGCTCGTGAGTGCGATCATGGAGATCCAGATGCATTGACAACATCAAGCTGTTCTCGAACTCCAGGATGATCTCCTGGTGATCAGGAGTCCCCGCAGCCAGATCCAGCGATCCCACCTTGGAACTGCGGCAGGTCACCGAGATTATCGGCTGATCCAGGATCCATCTGATCCAGACCAGTTCCTGAGCCAGGACATCGAGATTGCCTCCACCCATAGCCTGATTGGAAGCGTAGAACTTGCGATAGTCTTCATACGGATGCCAGTCGGGCAGATAGCTTCCGAAGGAATAGCTTGCCCCTAGAATCGCCCCCGTCTCCGGTTTCTGACTCCATTTCTTGAGCGCACCTGCCAAGGGATGAAAGAGCACCTGGCAACCCGGGGCTCCCACTAGTCCCCCTTGAGTGAGGGCAAGGAGCTCGTCCAGGCCGTCCAGGTTGACGCCCAATGGTACCTCTGAGAACCAGTGCTTTCCTGCTCGCGCCGCCGCCAGACAGAAGCGAACGTGAAAAGCTCCCGGCACCGAAACGAAAACCGCCCGGATTTCCGAATCCTGGAGTGCGGCCTCCAGGCTTTGGGCCGGTTGGACCCCATAGTTTTCCTGGGACTCAGCTAGTCTGTCCTTGCGCGCATCAAAGACGGCGATCTGCTGGGGCTCACGTCCGTTAGCCAACAGGCAGCGGACTCTTCGCTTCCCCATTGATCCCTGGCCTACGATCAAAAATTCAGCCATGCACCCTCCCTGTTTTGGATTCCTTATAACTGTCTATTTCCGCTCTGTCTACGAGACGGCACTAGAAAAAGGGATCGCCGTCATAATAGAGTCTAGCCGGTAAGGGTTCTGTCAAGAATAACTTCGCAGAGCTGGCGCTCAGATTTGCGCCAGATTTGGCCGCAAACGATTGAGTGAAACCGTAGGCGTGGCCGGGCCTACGTTGAGGATTTCGCGATTGAGGAGCGGCCGAAGATGGTGTGAAGATGAGATGCTAGAATGTGAAGTTATTCTTGACAGAGCCCTAAAATCAGAATCAAGAAATAGAGGAGCAAGAACGTTTGCGATTCATCAGGTTACCAGAGCTTACGGAATCTCTGCCCGCGGGAGCCGAGGACAGAAAAACCGGGGCCCACGAGGCTCGCTGGAATCTTGCGGATTTGTATCCCGATCTCGACTCACTGGATAAGGATCTGGAGCGGGCCATGGAAGAAGCCGTTTCTTTCGAGGATCGCTTCCGGGGAATGGTGACAGAGCTTGGCGCTCAGGACCTGTCGCAAGCAATCCAGCAATTTGAAGACCTTCTCATACGCCTGGGCCGCGTCATGTCATATGCCTACCTCGATTGGTGCACCGACACCGAGGACCCAGAACGAGGGGCTCTCCTGCAGAGGACCCGAGAGGCCTACACCCAGATCATAAAAAAGGTTCTCTTCTTCGAGCTGGAGTGGGTAGCGGCGAATGACGACACGGCCCAACGACTCCTGGCCAGCCCCGAGCTGAGCGGCTTCCGACACTACCTCGAACTGGAACGACAGCGCAGACCCTATGTGCTGAGCGAGCCTGAGGAAAAGATCCTTGCCGAAAAGACCATCACAGGTCGGACTGCATGGAGTCGATTTTTCGACGAAGCGGCCGGGGCTACCCGGTTCGTTTTGAACAAGCGCCAGCTTACCCAACAGGAGACTCTGGCCCATTTGTACAAGTCTGATCGCGAAGCTCGTCGACGGGCGGCTCTGGCCTTTACGAAGGGTCTCAAGAGCAGGCTTCGTGAGATGGCCTTTGTCTTCAACGTCACTCTGGCGGACACGGCCAGCAACGACCGCCTCCGCAGCTATCCGAATTGGTTGAAGAGCCGCAATCTGGACAATGAGATTTCCGATGAGGCGGTTGAGGTCCTGGTTGACTCGGTAGCACGACGCTACGATCTGGTAGCTCGATTCTATCGCCTCAAACGAACTCTTCTGGGATTGGATGAACTTTACGACTACGACCGCTACGCTCCGGTGGGAGCTGCCACTACCTTCCGTACCTGGGAACAGGCCCGAACAATAGTTCTCGAGGCATACAACGCATTCCATCCCCGAATGGGAGCGATCGCACTCGAGTTCTTTGAGAAACGTTGGATCGATGCGCCCCCCGAACCCGGAAAATCCAGCGGAGCCTTCAGCCACCCCGCCGTGACCACGGTTCATCCCTACATACTCATGAACTACAGCGGAAACATAAGGGATATTCAAACCCTCGCCCACGAGCTGGGTCACGGCGTACATCAATACCTTTCCCAGAAACAGGGCTACCTCCAATCGAGCCCTCCCCTGACCACCTCGGAAACCGCCTCTGTGTTTGGGGAGATGCTGGTCTTCGACCACCTGATGAAGACAGAGCATGACCCGAAAGTCCGGCTTTCGATCCTGGTCGGAAGTATCGATGACACAATTGCAACGGTATTTCGCCAGGTAGCGATGCATCGGTTTGAGGCCAAGATTCACACGGCTCGACGCCACGACGGGGAACTTTCCGTCGACCGCTTGAGTCAATTCTGGATAGAGACGCAGGAGGAGATGTTCCAGGGCAGTGTGACGCTCAAGGACCACTATAGAATCTGGTGGAGCTACATTCCCCACTTCATTCACACGCCGGGCTACGTCTATGCCTACGCCTTCGGCAAACTGCTAGTACTGGCACTCTATCGTCAACAAGGACGAGAGAACTTTGCGGAAGAGTACCTGGAACTCCTGGGGGCAGGCGGATCGGATTGGCCTCAGGCGATGATCGGTAAGCTAGGCGTGGACTTGAGCGATACCGAGCTCTGGAACCAGGGTTTGTCATTTACCGAAGACCTGATCCGTGACGTCGAGGAACTGGCCGACGAATTGGGGGCGTAGCATTTGAGGACATCGCAACGGAGTCACGACTAGCCTCTCTGGATTATCCAGGAGAAAACTGTGCCAGACTTCAGGAGATCACCTACAGCGAAGGTGTAGATCGTGTCGCAATGAACTCTTCGCCGCATTCTATTTTTCGATGAAGTTCCAGCATAGTCCCGCCCCCAGGAAGCCCTGGCCCCATTCGAGAAAGAAACTTCCGGCTACTGGGGATTTGTGCGTCACTGCTGCCCAGCTCTCTCCTCGAACCTGGGCTGATTTTGCTAACGGCTCAAGTCGTTCGCGGCTCTGTCGGACTTGGCTTCGTATCGCTGGTAGTTCACCCGTTGGCGGCACCTTCGGACGACAGGAGACGTGCGACGTATTCTTGAAGTTTCAGCTTGGAATCCCGTGGGACTGAGAAACTCTTTTCCAAAGTACCTTCTGCTCCTTCTCTCCGCACTCGGAAGCACGAAGGCCCACGCAGAGTACTGGCCTCAGCTGCTCGGCCCTGGACGCGACGGTGTCTATCGGGGTCGGGACCTTGCCCCCTCCTGGCCAGACTCCGGTCTTCCTGTCCTCTGGCAGAAGAAGGTCGGGAAGGGATTCAGCAATCCGGCCGTCGTCGACAGCCACCTCATTCTCTTTCACCGCATCGGAGACAAGGAAATAGTGGAGGCCCTGGGTCCTGAGACGGGAAGCAGCTTCTGGTCCTTCAGCTACCCGACCACCTATCACGACGACTTCGGTTTCGACGACGGACCTCGTGCCAGCCCCATCATCGCGGAGGGTCGGGTCTACACTTTTGGCGCCCAGGGAATACTCCACTGTCTGGAACTGGGCACCGGGAGAAAGATCTGGTCGGTGGACACCCACACCACACTCGGAGTCAAGAAAGGCTTTTTCGGAGCAGCCGGGTCCCCTCTGCTGCAAGGTAAAGCCGTCTTCTTGAACGCCGGCGGCAGGAGTGGAGCGGGCCTGGCAGCCTTCGACAAAGATAGCGGCAAGCTTCTCTGGACTTCTACCGACGATGAAGCCAGTTACGCCTCGCCCATCTCAGCCACTTTCGGAGGCAAGCTGCACATTCTGTTCTTCACCCGCAGCGGGCTGGTAGGCACCGACAGCGGAAGCGGCGAGGTACTGTTTCGCTTTCCCTGGCGTTCCCGCAACCGGGCATCCGCCAACGCCGCGACGCCCCTGACTGTCGGCGATCTGATCTTCCTGTCAGCGAGCTACCGCACCGGCGCAGTGGTCTTGAGGGTCAAGGGACGTGAGCTGGAGACGCTCTGGTCCTCAGACGAGGTACTCTCCAATCACTACGCGACCAGTGTCCACCATGAAGGATATCTGTACGGCTTTCACGGACGCCAGGAGTATGGTCCCAGCCTGCGCTGCGTCGACCTGAAGACCGGTAAGGTTCGGTGGAGCCAGGACCGCTTCGGATCCGGCACCGTAACCCTGGCGGACGACCAACTGATCATCCTGCGGGAAAAAGGGGAACTGATCCTGGCGCAAGCGGACCCAAGGAGATACCAACAGATTTCCAAAGCCAGGATCCTGACTGGCACGGTTCGCGCCTATCCAGCACTGGCCGGTGGACTACTCTACGCCCGCAACGAAGATACACTGGTGTGTGTAGACCTCAATAAAAGATGAGCAGTCGGCCTGGCTGGATTAATCCAGGGTGAAGGGTTACAATTCTCCCAACCAACCAGCCAACAAGGAGAAGACCCATGGCAAACGAGATCGGACGCAGAAATTTCCTGAAGGAATCAGCCGGCGTAGTGGCGGGTGTAGCCGTTGCCAGCAGCGCTGGCCCCAACCTGATGGCCAAAGCCGACGCCAACGATACGGTCCGCGCCGCGGTGGTTGGGGTCAGGGGGCGAGGGACAGCCCACATCGCCGGTTTCACTGGACTGCCCAAGGTTGAAGTGGTCGCCCTTTGCGACGTTGACGAGAGCGTACTCTCCCAGCGCGTCCAGGAACTGGAGAAGCAAACCGGTCGAAAGGTGAGACACTACACCGACATGCGGGATGTCCTCGCAGCCAAGGACATCGACGTGGTCAGTTTTGCCACCCCCAACCACTGGCACAGCCTGGGCGGCATCTGGGCCTGCCAGGCTGGAAAAGACGCCTATGTGGAGAAACCCTGCTCCCACAATATCTGGGAGGGCCGCAAGCTGTTGGAAGCCGCACGCAAGTATGGGCGAATCGTCCAGCACGGGACCCAGTCCCGCAGCAGCGTCGGCGTAAAAGACGGAATCCAGAAGCTGCGGGAAGGAGTGATCGGCGACGTCTATATGGCCAAGGGCCTCTGCTACAAATGGCGCAAAACGATCGGACGTATTCCCGAAGGACCCGTTCCCTCAGGAGTCGACTACAACCTCTGGCTTGGACCCGCGAACGAACGCGCCTTCAGCAAGAATCGGTTCCACTACAACTGGCACTGGCATTGGGAATACGGCAACGGGGACATCGGCAACCAGGGCGTGCACGAAATGGACATGGCACGCTGGGGCTTGGGTGTCAGCGGCCACCCTCAGAAGATCCAATCCTCGGGGGGGCACTTCATGTTCGACGACGACCAGGAAACCCCCAACGTCCAGATCGCAACCTTCGACTATCCCGATCAGAAAAAGCGGCTGGTTTTTGAGGTACGTCACTGGATGACCAATAACGAGGCCAGTCTGGGCTCAGTCGGCGAAAACGAGGTCGGAGTGCTCTTCTACGGCTCCGAGGGATACATGGTGATGAAGGGCGGTCAGGGCTACCGGACCCACCTGGGAAGAAAAGGTGAGCCTGGCCCGACTCTCCAGGAAGGTGGAAATAATTTCGGCAACTTCATCGATGCCGTCCGCAGCCGGAAAAAAGAGGATTTGAACGCGGAGATCGAAGAGGGGCACCTCTCCTCGACGCTCTGCCACCTGGCCAACGTAGCCTACCGGACCGAGCGCACTCTACATTTCGACTCTGAGACGGAGACCTTCTCCGGAGATTCGGATGCGAACGCACTGCTGACCCGAGACTACCGAAGTCCCTTCGTGGTTCCAGAATCGGTCTGAGTCTACTGTTCTCCATTATGCGCCAGTCCTCAGCCACTAACCCGAAAGTTCATGTGAGAAGTAGGATGGACACTCCTGCCCGTCGATTGTCCTCGACGGGCAAGAGTGCCCATCCTACTTCTCACATTCGTGGGCTTTCCGCATAAGCGCAATCGAGGTACCAAATGACTAACCCCGTAAACGTCTGGGCGATAAGGCTGGGCCTGCTGCTAGCGCTGTCGGCAAGCTGGATTCTCCTCTACGATCAAGATTCCACGTCCGCCTTCGGCTCGCTGGGTGTGGACCCAGACAAGCGTTTCGTGACCGAAACCAAGCTGCCGCTTGGTAGGTTGTCCTTCGAGGTCCTGGAGAAAACCACCGGTGTCCATCTGCCAGCCCGGCTCTTCTTCGCCCATGCCGACGGCCGCTCCGAGAAACCGATCGTCGGGCGCTTCAAGCACATTCTGGTCACCGCTTCCGGACAGGAGATCAAGTCGATTCCAGTAGGAGAGTACGACGTCTACATCACCCGCGGGACCGAGTACAGCCTCGACCATCAGAAGGTCTCGGTCACCGAGGACAAGTTGGCTCACTTCACCTCGACCCTGTCGCGGGCCATCGACACCAGCGGATTCATCTCTTCCGATTTTCATCTACATCTTCAATTCTCCATGCGAGATGGGGCCATGGTGGCTGCGGCAGAAGGCATTGACCTGCTCACGGCAACCGATCACAACGTCCTGAAGGACTACGCTCCCTACATCGATCAGCTGAATCTGGGTCGCTTCATCACCTCGGTCGTGGGAGCGGAAATTGATACCGCCTTCGGTCACTACAACAGCTTCCCCATGTCTGTAAATCAGTGGGAGGATCGGACGTTCCGCTATGCCATCCGTACTCCTGGCGAGTTGCTGCGCATGCTGCGGGCCGATCCGGGCGAAGAGATCGTCCAGATCAACCATCCACGGCGCTGGGAGCCCAGTGCCAGGAGCGGTTACTTCGACGAGCGGTTGAATCGGGAGACCTCCGAGATCGAATATCCCTTTTTCGAGACGGGATTCGATCAGGTTGAAATCTTCAACGCATTGACTGACGCGGAGGACACGGGCCCCAAACCGGCCGAAGGCGCGGAGCCTGATCCTGACAACAAACACTACGGTCGAACCGACCTGGTAAATCAGAAGCTGAAAGATTGGTACAGTCTGCTGAACCGGGGGATCCTGATGACAGGAGTAGGCAACACCGATGCCCACGACTATCCGGAGCACCTGCCGGCGTATCCTCGGAACTATGTCCTCTCCGATACCGATAATCCTTGGGAAATTGATCCCTTGAAGGTTGTAAATGCGCTGAAGCATCGGGCTTCGACCGCCTCTTGCGGCCCCTTCATCCGCTTCACGGCCAACGACGGAGCCCAGGTAGGTTCGATCATCAGCGCCGACGACAATTCGGTCACGCTGCGCATGAACGTCCAGGCGGCTCCCTGGATCCCGGTAGACCTGGTCGAAGTGGTCTCCAACGGCCACGTCCTGGCCAAGTTCACGGTCAAACCCACCGCCATTGAGCCGGTACGATTCGTCCGAGAGTTGGTCGATAGGCCCACCCAGGATGCCTGGTATCTGGTGATCGTCACCTCGAACCGCAGATGGCCAGAGCCCTTCCCCAACTACTCCTCCTTCGCGTTCACCAATCCAATCCTGGTAGACGTGGACGGCAACGGATACTTCGATCCCCCCAACCCCGGCTACGCCGTGAGTCCCGAGGTGGAGGCTGAGAAGCAAAAGAGCAAGGGCAAGACCGGGTAATAGTGGCGGTGGTCTCCAGGCCGCCGTGCATCGAGCCAGAGGCTCGAAAGAAAAGATACTTCGGCCGGGAGGCCAAAGCTACATCCGGCCCCTTATCACAACAAAGTTCGGTGCTATATACTGTTCGCTCCAGTCTGAGGCATTTCCAAGGAGCTTTGAAGGGCGGTTAGCTCAGCTGGAAGAGCGCCTCCCTTACAAGGAGGAAGTCACAGGTTCGAGCCCTGTACCGCCCACCAATCTTTTCAATGAGTTAGGAGAATTCGTTCGAGGCCACTTTTTCGAGTGTGTCAGTTTTTGTGTCAGTTTGGAGGGCGGAATCGAGGATTTGGACCGCTCGATTCTTGTGTGCGGGTGAAAGGTGGGCGTATCGCTCGGTCATTCGCGTGCTGGAATGGCCAAGCAGTTCAGCGATAGTCTTCAGGTCCACTCCGGCCATCACCAAGTGACTCGCGAAGGTGTGGCGAAGAGTGTAGGGAGTTACTTCCTCGGGGCTTTCGATGTTCGCTCTCAAAACGGTTGAAGTGAATTGCTTCCTGATATTATCCAATCTGCTACCAGTCTTTGGTGAGGGAAAAACGTAGTCACGTTTGAACCTAGACGGGAGCTCCTTTAGGACACTCCTAAGGCTATCGTTCATCGGAACGTAACCCGCTTTGCCAACTTTAGATCTGCGGACATAGATAAGACCTGACTCGAAGCGAACGTCCTTCCAGCGTAGTTCAAAAAGTTCACCCGGTCGCATCCCGGTGTGCAGTCCCGTCATTACAAACGGCCTGAATCTTTGATGGCAGACCTCTAGGAGCCGCTCGATCTCGATCACAGTCAGGAATCGTTCTCGCCTATAGGGTTCCTCATCGACTTTCTTGAGTTTCGACGCTGGATTATGTGTGATCAGAGGCGGATCACTCATGATGGGTTTGTGGCTGATCCCCCAGTTAAACATGGCTTCAGTTGGGCGATGTGACGATTCCGAGTAGTAGGGGAGAGGCCACGATCATCGACGTATGACGTGAGGAAGTCTTCCACTGCCGCTTCTGTGAAGTCCTTCACAGGGTCGTCACCAAAGTGGTCCTTCCAAGCTCTGATCATACTGTCCAGTCCCTTCATCCGTAACCGTTTCCCCTTTTTCTCCCAGTACTGATCGCAAAGTTCATAGAACGTCGTCTTGGGGACCTTCTTCTTGTCCAGATAGCGGCCCTCTACCACGAGGGTCTTGTTTTTGGCGAGGATCTCCCGAGCCAGCTTCTTCTCGGTCGTGCCTGTACTTTCCCGTCGGATGCGGCCATTCTCATCCGCGAATCGAATCCACCAGTGAGGTGATCCCCGGCGTCTGAAAAGCCCTCTGTCAGCCTTAGATCGATTCTTCATCTACTCCCTCCTTTTCGTGCATGAATTGCTCAGGCGGACGTACTCAGCGGCCAGTTCCGCCACCCTTGGCGGCACTAGATCGCCTCGTTCCCACCGGGCCAACGTGTTGAGGCGAACCCCCAGGACTTCCGCAAAGCGTGCCTGGGTCCAGCCAAGCTGCGTGCGGATCTGCTTCAACCTCTCGGGGTTCCCCTTAACGATAATCGGCACTAAGGGAAAGCATACGGACCGTATATCCGAAGTCAACTTATTCATGGAAGGCGGCTAGTCCTTCCCGCATTTTCCCTCTGGTCGAGCCAGGTCTCAACCGCAGAGAGCCTGAACCGCAGGCACGGTTTCTTGTTGCCTACACCAAGCCGAATGTGAGGAATGTAGTCCATACGAGCCCATTCGTACACGGTAGTCGGCTTCACGTTGAGCAACTGCGCAACGTCGTCGGCTGTTAGTAACGGTTCGCGCTTGATCGGCTTCGTCACAGCCACCTTCTGTTCACTGGACCACTGCGGCCCCGGCACTAAAGAGCCTCTGATTTGGTACCTGGATCAAGGCAACGGGCTTTCCGATCAAGCCGTCCCCTCCCTTAGCCAGATAGCGTGCTGCGGCCTTAGCGCTGAACAAGCGCTGGTTGGGAACCTGGATCAGGGCGACTGGCTTTCCGATCATTCGTCAACTCCTCTCGGCGTGCTAAGAGCCTTTGAGTGGATCAAGACCTTAGTTCGAGGACCTCGCACATATCATCAATGCGCCGCACGACAGCCGGACCTACCTTGTCCGTGAGATCATTCAAGCTGAGGTTGCTCGTAACTGTGAGCCCCACTTGCCTCCGGTACAGATTGTCGATCAGGGTATAGATCGCTTCCGCTTTGAACTCGGTGAGCTTGAATTTGTCTGCATCATCCCAGAACAGATGGGCTCCCTCATCGGGCAGTTGCCATGCCGGGGAGATATACTCGGAATCCATTTCCATCTGCTGAAGCTCGTGCAGCAGCTCGTTGGTGGTTTTGAAGAGAACCTTCTTATTTCCGATCTGGATCTTGAACTGGGCACTTGCGACATGCGTCTTCCCAGCGCCGTAGTCACCGAAGATGAAATAGCTGCCACCAGGTTCCTGTAACAGGCGCTCTCGGGCAACACGCTGCGTTTCATTCTTGGGATGGTAGTTTTCAAGCGAAACGTCGCGAAACTTGGGTGGCAAGGACAAGAGCTGTGTCCTCTTTCGAGCTTGGACTTTGCAGGTGCAGAGCTTTACGCTTCGCGTCGTAACCACTATCCAGCCAATACCGCGACAGTGCGGGCAATGAGCTGCCACGTCATCGCTTCGGGACGTAGGTGGGCATCCCTGCCCAAGGGGTTCCTTCAAAACTTGGCTGGCTCTTACCATGTGTTTTCTCCGGGATGAAACCATTGACGTTTGTGGCCCAGTACCTGAAGGGGTGGCCCTGCCCCCTATAGAACTTGTCGCGGCTCGTAATGAACAGCCGGGCCGACGCCTTCAAGTAATCGAGGGTGAACTCGGGTTTGTCCCTGGTGGTGACTAGCAGTTTCTTGACAGCTGCAAAGTCAGTCTTATCTGGCACCAGATCTACGCCCCGGTCACTCCTAAACCTGTCGAGAAAGAAATCAATGAGGGGGCGGAAGCGCTCGTCCACTTCGTTGGGCGAGCTTCCCTTTCTTTTCCTTTTGTTTGATCCTTTATTTATATGGGTCCGCCTACGGGAATACTGTACTGTCTGCTTCCGAGGAGACTGATCAGTCTGTCCGCCATCGGACTGTCTTCTTCCTGACACACCGTCTGTCGGTTGGCAGACAGTGTGCTGACGGGCAGATACCTTCCATTCGGAGCTTGGGCTGATCCTCCACTTCGACTTACCGTTCTCTGACGTCCCTGCTTGAACTCTGGATAGAACTCCCATCTCTCGGAGTGACTTGAGCTGCTTCCAAAGGTTGTTCCTCGACAGGCCTGTCATCCTTTCAAAATCTAGCAGTGATACGGCTGCATCCTCCCGGTGATATCCATGAGTCTTCCTGATTACGGCCAGCATGATGGCAAGCTGCGTACTCGTAAACCGTACTCTCATCGAATGCTCCAGAAGCTGATTGGGCACTTGGGTAAATGTTTCCATAGCCGGTCCTAACGTCTGTCTGGGCAAGCTTGGCTATTTGCGGTACTCCGACTTCTTCGTTACTTGTCCGCCCTCGCCGGACGCTCAACGATCAGTTGTTCTAGGTCGCTCTGCCTGAATCTGAGGCATCCCAATACTTTGAAACTGCGGATGCGCCTTTGCCAGGCCAGTTTTCGCATCGTAGCGGGATTCAGGCCGGTGAGCGCCGCCGCTTCCTCAGCGTTCAACAGTTTTTCTACTGATTGGTGTTCCATCGATTTGCTCCCATGAAATGCCCGTGACATGCTGGTCTAAACCAGCTTCTACAGAAGCATTATCCTTGAGACGGTTAACCGCGCTTAGCGGTCACACCAGAGCCTTACAATGGGAGGTCTATGAATCGTTACGAAACAGAGGTTGACCTGCGTCGGGTCGTCGAGAAACGGATAGGCAAACGGGTAGAGGACCCTCACTGGGAAGAGTCGGGACCCCAATGGACGGGACCTTACGACGCCCTCGATCTAGAGGAGATCCTCACCCGTTTCAAAAGGTGTGGCAGCCGAAAGACTCGGGCACAATCAAGCGATTCCCTTGAGGGGGCGACAATCCAGTCATCCTATGAAAGCGAGGAGCGAGCACTCATTTGTCTCCAGACCGTCGAAGAGGCTAGGTTGGAGCACTTTGGCAGCACTGCGATCCCTTTCCATGATCTGCCATCGGTATCCCAATGGATTAGGCATCTCTGGAGAACAGAGCGTCCCGTTCCGGTGGGCAAGATTGGAAGTCTTGGTTCCTGTTCAGCTTGCGGCAAACCCGCGTTCTTCAAGGATAGTGGGCACGACGCGCTGTTCTCCAACACCACCGGTGCAGACAACATTGCCATCGGATATTTGGCCGGGCAAGAGATTACCACCGGTAATAACAACATCCATATTGGCCACAGAGGTTTTAATGACTCGCTGGTGTGCTAGAATCGGCCGCCAGAGGGAGCACTACAATGGATCGACTCTGGACACGGCGCCAGCTTGGAAAGCTGGGAGCGGCGTTGGCACTTGCCCCCGTCCCGAGCTGGTCCCAGGCAGAGCCTCGACGGGGGCTGGTTCGCGTGACGCGGGGTGCGGCATTCCTGCCCACGCCCGTTTCTGTCCCGGCTGGCGAGGTCTGGCGCTACGGAATCATCTACCCGTTCCAGGTCGCGCCGCGCTTGGCTGCTGTGTTCTGCAACATCCGCAAGGCCCTCAATCCCGGTGTTGATTTCGAGCTCGGCTCCGACGTGCTGCTCTTCGACAGCCTCGATGCGATCCGGAGCGACACGGCCGTCCAGATCTCCCGCAACCACGAGGAGCCGAACCCGAACTCCCGACCTCCGAACGAGCGCGCGGTCATGGTGAAGTACCCGGTGTCTGGAGCGTTTGTGCCCGCCGGGGCGAAACGCCCCGACGGCTCGCCCCACCCGCATGCCGGAACCGGCTTCGGCCTCGCGACTGCCCAGGCCTGGCCCCAGCACGACCGGGACCTCGGACACAACCCCGACCGGATCGGGCGCCGCGCCTACCCGGGGGGACAGGCCCACGAGTACCTGGAGCTGCAGCAGCTTTCCTACGACGGCACCCGGTTCCGGGCGGAGAAGACCGAAGCGATGGTGAAGAGTCGAGCAACCGTGGGCGGCTGGGCGCTGCACAGCAACCCGATTCGGAACGGGATCGCCGACGGCGACGATCTCCTGCTCCCGTACAGCTGCCGGCGCGCGGGGCCGGGCGCGTCGCTGCGGTCCCTGGTCGCCAGCGGTGTCCTCCGTTTTCGCCGCACTGCGGGTCTCTGGCAACCGCACTCTTTTCTCCCGGTGACACCCGAGGACGGCTCCTGGGAGCCGTCCCTGATTCGCGACGTCGACGGGTCACTGCTGCTCTGCGCAAGGGGCCTAGGGGAACCGAACGGGACGAGGATCCGGGTCTGGCGCTCCGCGGACGGCGGCTCGACCTGGCGGCTGCAGATCGAGGCCCTTGGGGCAATCTCGATGTCTCCGGTGTCGATCAACCAGGCTGCCGACGGCACCCCCTACGTGGCCGCCAACGTCTTCGAGGTGCCGCTCTGGCCGATCGGCGACGAGCGGTACAATCACAGCGCCTACAGAGCCGCCGGGGATGGCCGGCGGAGGCGCCTCGGCGGGTGGCTGCGGGAACGCCTGGTGCTCTGGCCGCTCTCGCCCGACCGCGATCGCCTAGCGTCGCCGATTGTCGCCCGCGACTGCCGCAAGGAATTCGGAGCGCCCCCGGGCGGCAGCAGCTGGCACGCCGACCACCCCTCGGCCATGAACCTCCAGCTCCGCGACGGGAGCTGGCACAACATCTTGGGCTACCGCATCCTCGAGCGCGCCGAGGCCACACACGCGATTGCGCCGGCACCCCAGTCGGGAGCCTACATCGAGGAAGTCCTCTCGTCCGGTCCGCCTCTGCCCGCCTGGCACTTCTGACATTCCAGGCAGAGGTTTCGGGGTCCAGGTTCTTTGCCATTGCACCGTCAAGGCACGGCAAAAAACGTGTCAGGCAATGAGCTCGTGCACGACCCTGCCGTGGACATCGGTGAGGCGGAAGTCGCGGCGGCCATGGTGGCCTAGCCTACCGCGAGGCGGCGGGTGGTTCAACGGGGACGAGGTTACGCCGGACGACACTCGACCGGCAGCGCCTAGCACCCTAGAGATTCGAGGCCCCTCCCCCCCTCAGTGGTCTCCCTGGTAATCTCGTAAACCTTTACAATTATGATACTAAAGCTGGGTGACCCAGCCTTGTTCGCTGTGTTCTGTCACGCTCGCCAGCTGGTTCGGTCTCGGACCTTTGCTATATCTGCTCCTATGGGATACAAACAGACGCAGGATACTTGCCGTTTACTGAAGGTCCGATTGATAGGGATCTGGAGAACCCGAGGGGCCCTAGCTCTCCTTGAGGGGGAAGTTCCAGGATGAAAAGTGCCCATTCTGTGCTGAGGAGATCCAGGACGACGCCATCAAGTGTCGTTTCTGCGACGAGTTTCTACAACACCGAGAGGACGCAGACGATGAAGCCGAAGAATACGATCGCCCTGGGCGTCATCCTAGTTGTCGGAACCCTTGTGGTGGGCATGCAGGGCTTGATGGCCCAGCAGGACTCGATCCAGTACCATCAAATCGACGGAGCGGTGATCTACGACCATGACCCCTCGACCCAGCTGGGGGACGACGTCTTCGGTGACATCATCGCCGATATGGAGAACGACCGACCCGGACGATGCTCCCACGGCGGGCCCGTCTGCCTGGAGTATCCCAACGGCGACATCGCGGCGTTCCATAGCAACACCAGCGGCCACAATCTGGATGGCTGGAGCGAGTACGCCCTGAGCAAGGATGGCGGTAGGACCTGGAAGCGCCACAACAAGGTGCAGTACAGCTTCGATGCCTACGCGAAGGACCAGCTGTATCCCGTCTGGGTGGAGGAGGGCCTGGTCACGGAGAGGGGAACCATCATCCTGTTCCTCACCCACTTCAGAGGCGTCGGAGGTGGCATCAGGATCCGGCTGGGAACCATCAAGAGCTACGACAACGGTGCGACCTGGACGGCCTTCGAGACCCTGGATGGAAATTTCACCGGATATCCCTTGTCCACGGCGGTGGCGGGCGAGACCAACTACGTCTTGGTCGACAGCAACGTGGGTGAGAGACAGGGTGCCGGCCCCCACGTCCTGTACGTCAGCAGGGACGACGGACGCAGCTGGAGCAGGCGGAGCGCCTTGAGTCTAGACCACGACAAGTGGTATGGCACCATGACCATCACGGCGGACGGCCGATTGCTGGCCGGCGCCTACACGGAGAAGGACGAGCACCATTTCTACTACTGCATCAGCAAGGACGAAGGCCACACCTGGGGCCCGCAGCAGAAGGCCTACCTGGACAAGATGATCCGCGACCCCGAGCTGGCCTATCTCAGCGGCAAGTACTACCTGCAAGGAAGATCAGGCCACGGCAAGGAAGGGGGCTATCGTTTCGTTCTCTATCAATCGGATGACGGCGAGAGATGGGGGAAGGGAATCATCGTCAGTGGCGATACGGGGCACCCCGACGGGTACAGTCAGAACTGCATCATCAACAAGTACGACGACGACGTTCCCAATGAGCTGATGGCGGTGTACGCCATCATCTACAAGGGGCACGACACCAACGAGTATGTCTATTTCATCCGGCCGGATGGGATTCCTTGAAACAATAATAAAATTTCTTGCTCCAATGGGGCCAGCACTTCTGCATACAGCCGAAGTGGAACAAGAAGCGAATACTGGAGTTTCAAAATAGCCAACTGGTCACTGTAGACGTGGAGATGAAGCGGGAGAAGGTCTTTGATGGGTGAACAAAATCAGGTAGCGTGGGCGCAATACCCGAAGAGATCAGGACACGATAGCGCAATCTTCATCGATCCCAAACGATCGTCTCAGCTATGACTGCCACCTAGAAATAGCTCCGAGACAACAGAATCCTTAGTACATAGAATACCCGCTCGCAACATGCAGCAGAAACAGAGTGAAACAAGGTCGGAATCCAATAACCAAGCACCTTTAGGATAGGATATGTTAGTGTGAGTGCTAGGAGTTCCCCCTCTGTTGTTAGCCCTGCCCGGGGCACTGTCAAGTTGATGCTGGCCAGGCGATTTTTAAGCCAGCAGACACACGTCAACTCTCTCCAGCTCGCAAAGACGCGGTCACGAAGCAGTCGCTGATGAACTGCCCTGAGATGGCTTCGACCAACCCGGAACAGGTTTTGAAGGGGCCCGTGGACAGAAAGGAATCGTTGAATCTGCTCGATGGACTTGAACCCTCTCATCTGCCTCTCCTGCTCTCGCGTGGGTTGGTGCGAAACCTCAGCCCGGTTGTTCTCACACTGAGCGATTCTATGCTCAACTGAGGGAAAGACCTCACGATGGGCGGAGGAATAAGACCTGAGCTTGTCGGTGATCAGTCGCCACGGGGCCTTGCCTTGACCCTTCAACATCCTGCGGAGGAACCGCTTAGCCGCTCGCTTGTTCCGCCGTTTGGTGACCAAGATGTCCAGGACGTCGCCATCCTAGTCAACAGCCCGCCAAAGATAAAGCTGCTTTCCCTGGATTCTCACGAAGAGCTCGTCCACGTGCCCGATGTCACCGCCTCGCCCCTGCTTGCTTCGTAGCCTCCGGGCATATTCAGGCCCGAACTTCAGACACCACAAGCGAATCGCCTCATAGGAGACGATGATCCCTCGTTCTGCCAGCAGATCTTCGACATCTCGAAAACTCAAGGTGAAGCGGTGGTACAACCACACAGCGTGACTGATGATTTTGGGTGGGAAACGGTGGCCCTTGTAGCTGGATTCCATCCGCGCATTGTCGCTATATCCCTAGTGTTAGCGACATGATGCTGAAAGTGGTTTATGATGGCAAGACATCGAGCCACTCTCGCCCCCTCGAAGCCTATGGCCAAGAGAAACCCACCCTGGATCAGAGACGAGCTCATACTCGCTCTCGATCTCTACTTCCGGCATCCACCAAACCATATCTCGAAGGCCCATCCAGAAATTGTCGCATTGAGCGACGTACTCAATAGCCTTCCCGTCCACTCAGATCGACCTGATGAGGAGCGATTCCGCAATCCCAACAGCGTGTATATGAAGCTCTACAACTTCCTCCGTTTTGATCCTGCCTACACTGGATCAGGGCTGAAACGGGGTGGGAAGTACGAGAAAGTTGTTTGGGACGAATTCGCCGACGATAGACTACGGTTGCGCAAGGTCGCTGTGGCGATCAAGGAGAACGTCAATGCACCTCAGCTCTCCGCAGCTGATGAAGATGAAGAAGCCCCTGAAGGGAAGGTGCTGTTTCGCCTGCACCGAGCGAGAGAGCAGGATTCTTTGTTGGTGAGGAAGAAGAAAGCGCAGGTTCTCAAAAAGTTGGGCCACCTGAGCTGTGAGGTGTGCGGCTTCGATTTCTCGGAAGTCTATGGAAAAGTCGGCGATGGATTCATTGAGTGCCACCACATTGTTCCGCTGTCACAGTTACGACCAGGCCAGCGGACTAAGCTGGGCGATCTTGGATTGGTCTGCGCGAACTGTCACCGGATGCTCCATCGCGGGGGAGAGAAGCTCAGCATCCCTGCGCTGAGTCGGCTGATTAGACCGATTGGCTGGGAGGCTTGAACATTCATGTCCAACCGCAGTTTGCTTGGCGAAATTGTCCTGATGATGATCTGCAACAGGCAATGAATCTCTCTCATGCCCTGCTGGATACGAGACCTTGAGCTCCGCCTCAAGATTTTCGTAAGCCATTGCCGCACAAGGAGGAGGGGATTCTTCGGGAGCACAAGGGGGTAAAAGGTAGACACTCGGGTTAGAATGGTCGTCTCTCAGAAACAATTAGAGAATAGGAGAGAAGGATGGTCGTAGTACAGAATCGAGTACCCGTCGCCGAAGGATATGAGGAAGACTTTCTTGATCGCTTCAGAACCCGAAAGGGACTCGTCGACGGGCAACCTGGTTTCATTCGGAATCTGGTCCTAAGACCGGTCAAAGGTGACCACTTCATCGTACTCACGTTCTGGAAGAGTCAAGAAGACTTCCAAGCGTGGACCGAAAGTGACGCCTTCCAGGAAGCTCATAGTCGGGTTCCTCCCAAGGAAATGTTCAAGGGACATGGCCAACTCGAGATTCACGAGGTTGCCCTGGACACCGAGCGCGCATAACGCAGGCTGGGCGGACTTTTTCCTAAAAGGATGAATCATGAGCGTACCGTATCTGTCGGACGACCAGATAGAGAGCTACCGTCGTGAAGGGTACCTGGTCCTGCCAGGGTTCTTCGGTGCTGACGAGATGGCGGATGTTGATCGGGCCATTGGCGAGGTTACGGAGACGGCGCTGGCCAGCGGTGACTGGAGCGACGTCCTGGAACTGGAGGCCGAACTGCAGGATGGGCGTCAGGTGGCCCGGCGAATCTACGAACCCTTCGACAAGCACGAGACCTTTCGCCGGATCGGTTCCGAGCCACGGCTGCTCGATTGTCTGGAGCCTTTGATCGGCGCCAATATCGCGCACCAGTACAGTAAGATCAATATGAAACCGGCGCGCGTGGGGTCGGCCGTAAAGTGGCACCAGGACATGGCCTATTATCCCTCCACCAATGACGATCTGCTGGCTGTACTGATCTATGTCGACGACGCCACCGAAGAAAATGGCTGTCTCCAGGTCCTGCCGCGGCACCATACCCACTTCTTCGACCACACCGGGGCCGACGGCCAGTTCGCGGGCATGGTCACCGAAGATCTCAGCGGCGGCCGTTTCGGTGAACCAGTGTCCTTGGCTGCCCCCTCCGGCAGCGCCATCCTTCTCCACGCCATTACACCCCACTCCTCACTCCCCAATCTGTCGGACCAACCGCGTCGCACGTTGATCTACGGATACCAGGCTGCGGACAGCTATCCGATCTATTACGGCGAAATGACGTCCCAGGTCTCGAACAAACAAATGCTGCGCGGCAAGCCGTCTCGTTTCGCCCGTTTTGGCGGACCGGCCCCGCTCATTCCTTCGTACTCCGGATTGTGGAAATCGCTCTACCAATTGCAGGAGGAAGCCAAGCTGGGATGAAGTGAAGACCGGGTTGGATCGTTCAAGGGAAGATTTTGCTTTTGACTGAGGGATGCTGACCCCATTCGAGAAGGAAACTCTACGTGGATCTTACTTCCGGTTGTCGCGATGTTATAGACTCCAATGTAAGTGTCATCTACCCAGCTCATCATAATCGGCGTCGGACTGGTCAGCATCTACTTAGCTGTTGTTGTATCCCATTTCCATCTCCTAAAGGCCATCGACCGACAGGAAAAGGCAATCGAACGACAGGCACAATCGGTTAACAATCGTTTACAATGGTTGGCTGAGCAGTTGGAACACATTCGACAAAAAGCAGATGCAGAGAGGCCAGATTCGAGCTTGAATGAAACTTTCTAGAAGTGTACTAAAAATGGATTTTGCCGTATCGCTAAACCAAAGAAGCCGTCCGGGTGCACCCATTGTTACCTATATGTTACCCAATAGCTATATATCCCTCTTTTAGTAAACCTATAACTCATTGATTATACTGATATTACTTGAAACTTTTTCATAAATAAAATCCCTGATACTGTGTCAGTTTTTGCGTCACTTCTGTCATCGCACTTGGACGATATCCACCCGTGCTGCCATAATTCTTGTAATTAATAGAAAGCCACTAAGTCTTGAAGATATAGGCTCTTAGTGTTAAAACCCTTGCAGGGAAAGGGCCAGAGCGTTTTGCTCTGGCCTTCCCTTTCGGGGGGGGTACCGGGGGTGTCAGGCCCAACCGAAATATCGAACCCGTTCCGGTATGTTCCGGTAAAGTCCAGGATCTGAATTCGGCTCCAGGCTTTACGCTGCCTGCATCTGCCCAGGGCCATGGGGAACCGGGACAAACGGGGAAAATGGTGGGATGTGCGTGGTCTGATCTCTTCTTCCACCAAGGCGTCTATAGTGGGTCTCCCGCTGCCGTCGCCCGGATGGGAGGCTATGACTCGCTCTCGAAGAAGAACGAGTAGAGCTTTGCGTTCTTGAGGTGAAACCGCAGCTTGATCGGTTTTCCTTGCAGGCTTGTGAGGCCGGACTCTCTGCTCCACTTCACCGTATGGCGCAAAGAGTCGCCGGAAATCGGATCGCAATCGCTCTTGGTGTGACCGGAGACGGGACTGCCGCTCGAGTCCAGGATCTCCACCCGGAGCGTACCTGACGCCGCCGCATTGACCAACAGCCTGTTTCCCTTGAAGGTAAAGGCCTTCGTCGTGAGCGTTCCCCCATCCTCACCGGCGTCCACCGAGACAAAACCGTCCAGTCGCAGCATCGCCAACCCGATACCGTTCGGAAAGCCGTCGACTCCGGGAGGGGGAACGTGGTTGTGGTCGACGCCGTGACCGACGTAGTAGATCCAGATTTCGTGGCCGTTCACGAAGGGTGCCTGTATGGGGTAGATGGTGCCCCAGTCGAAGTCACCGACACGAGTCGAAGGCGCCAGAAAGACGCCGCGGTCTCCAACCCGCTGCCAATTTCGACCGTCCCGGCTGGAGGTCAGCTGGACGGCTCCACGGGGGACTTCGGGGTCATAGGTGAAGACGGTCGTGAGGCCGATCCGCAGTTCCTCGTAGGGCATCACCTCCATGTTGTAGAACTGATCGCGATTGAGCGGATCCTCTCCGTCCGGCCCGACGATGACGCGGTAGTTCGTCCAGTGGACGAAATCGCTGCTCTCGATCTGTCCGACCCGGCGGATGCTGTGGTTCTCAGGTGAGCGATTCTTCTTGGGATCCCAGACCTTGCGCCAACCCGCGCGGCCTGCCGGATCACTCACCAGACGCGGGCGCAGCTCTGAGATCTGCCCGGTGCGATCCCGAATGATCCCGACGTACTTGCCCAGGCCCTCGTCCCAGTAGGCGACCATCTGGCTATCGTGGCCGGGAGGCTGGAAGAAGACCGGCTTCCCGTCGTTGTACTGCGTCCAGCGCAGTCCGTCGGCTGAGTACGAAGCGTAGATCTTGTAGTCCTTCCACATGTGAAGCATCTTGTAGCGCTTGGCTGGATCACTTTCGCGATGGTCTTCAAAGACGCCGCTTCCAATGCCGCTGTGGGGCATCACGATGTTGGTCTTTTTCCACTCTTCGTGTTGGAACAGATCCAGCCAGGTTCTCTGCCAATCGATGCCGTTGTCACTGGAGGTAAAGCAGAGGACTGTTTCCTCGTCGCCTCCACTGCCGGCCCAGAGGCTGTACCACATCTTGAACAGCTTGTTCTCCGGGTCGTAGAGGACGCTGGCAAAGGAGTGCCGCATCCCCGCCTCCCAGCGCGCTTCCCCCTTCGCGACGCCGGCGATTACCGGGTTTTCCTCAAACTTGGTCGGTTGGTTCAGCGTCTGCCGGGCGCCATCGAGAGATTCGATGAGGAAGTCATCGACGAAGAGCTGCCGTTCGCTGCCCAGAGCAATCGCCTCCGATGCGGGGGTCTTCAGGCGCCAGATGACCCCCTTCAGGGAGAGGGACGTCTGGCTGCTTTGGGCGTGGGCCGTGAGGAAGCGGTTGGGTGAGAGTTCGACCGTCGGCGTGGTGAAGGAAAAGCCAGGTGGATAGGGCGTGATCATTAACTCCTGGGCACGGTTCATCCCGGGTGTTCCGGATCGGGTCCCGTCAACCCAGGTCCTGCCTCCATCCAGGCTGACGTTGGCCACCAGGTTGTAGCTGCGATAGCCTCGCGAAGAATGGACGGCGACGACGACGTTGTTCTCCGTCCAGCGCATGGCGCCTCGATGGCTGTAGTAACCGAGGTAGCTGTCGGGAACCTCTTTGAAGCTACGGCCGCCGTCAACTGATTCCAGCAGGATCGCGCCCTTCCAGGGCCAGGAGATATCAGGAGTGACGCCTGCTTCGCGAGCTACGGTCTCGGCATCCTCGCCCCGGAGGAGCGGCCGCTGCTTACGCGTAAAGGCCAGGATACGATGAGGGTTGTGGGGATCGACCGCATAGCTGGTCTCCGCAACGTGAGGGTGCACCTCGGTGGGATCACCCCACGTCTTACCTCCGTCGCGGGACCGGATCAGGGTTTCGTGAAAGCCCGGGCGCGACTGGTCCTCCTGCTGGTAGTCACCGTGGTTGTCGTAACGCAGTCCCACCCCCAGGACCATGGTGCCGTCCGGGCGCTGGAAGAAGCTGTTGTAGTCGTTGAAGCAGAAGTGGTATGGATCCTCGGGATTGGGGGCGAGTCTGGTGTAGTCGATCTGGGCGGTGTCCCAGCTGAGCTGGGCGCCGCTCCTTTCTCGGGATACGGAGACGAACAGATCCCGGCCTCCGATACTCTGGTGCATGAGCCACACCCGGCCGTCCCGGCTGATGCCGATCCCTTGGAAGACCTGTTTTGGAAGCGCGTCGCTCAGCCGCACATCGATTCGCGTCCAGCTCTTCCCCAGGTTGGTGCTGCGAAAGAGCACTGGCACGGTCTGGGGACAAACCAGGATGGACCCGTCCGGGTGACGTTCCATGCTCAGCATCGCTCGTTTGAGGTTCAGGCCGGAGTCAGCCGGGGAGATGGTCGTCCGGGCCTCGATCTCGATGCTTGCGCGGCGATCGACTAACCCAGTTGAAAAGGCAGGACTCTCAACCAGACCGGCAGTGAGGCAAGCCAGGATGGGTAGGGAGAGGCAATGCGACGGTCTTTTCATGGTGGCTCCTGTCGGTCGGTGACTTCTCGGGCTACCTCTGGTCCGCTTGTAGTGCGTCCCACCGTGCGGATCCCATCTATAACCATAAAATCCCGAGGCAGGTCTGTCATCATCACCTATATCCTGAGTTGTTGCAACACCACGGAGAGATCCTACGAAAGCTCGAGGTGGGCTGGGAATCATGCACCCGGGACACCGCCGAAATCTGGAATCAATAGGACTTTCCTTTTCGGATCAGACCTCACCCATCCCACCTTCGCCGAGCTTCTCCAGGATGCGGTAGTGGGAGATGGTCTGGCCGATCACCGGCGGGCCTCCGAGCTGCAAGGGAGCCTATCTGAGAAATACTAGAGCCTTGGGACTGGAAGGGCAATCTCAGCGGAGGGCACGTATAGAAATCGGCAGGATAGGCGGAATTCAATCCGCTTTACCGCTGACATTCGGAACGTTGTTTGCTGCGACGCTGGGCGTGTGCTTTAAACTGCTATGCTTGTCCCTGTTTCTAGAAAAGGGACCGCACTTTTTTCAGCCACAAGCCTTTCGTGAACGCGTGACCGCTGGATCTGCGTCGAATGACTGCTTTTGGCCCCAGTAGCGGTCGTTCATTCGACGTTTCCGCGGGGAACTTGAACGTCCGCTTTTAGACGAAAGCGGTCATTCAAACAACCCGAAATGCGCCCCCGCGAAGGGCGGTTGTTGCTTCTCTTTGGCGCGACTGCGTTGAGACGACAGCACGCTTAGCCGAATTTCCTGATGGACCAGATTCCGGCTCCCCCGATAGTCTTGCTGACCAGGCTCAGAACAGGCCGGACGATTTTGGTCCGTTATGGGTCCAATAAGAATGACCCAGGTTTCCCAACCGCTACCTAGCGTTCCCCAATGAGACTGTACGTGCCGCTAAGTTACTAGTTTTCGGGGGTGAGGCCTGAACTCGTAAGCCAACGATTTCGACAGGGTCCCGCCCTTCTGCTGAAACCAAGCTGAAGAGATGCACTGCCCCGCGGCTCAAGCTCTGCTGGCAAACCTGACAATTGCCCAATCGCTCAGAACACTGTCTCCCATCTGTCTCCCAATGCGATTCCTGTCAGTGTGTCAGTTTTTGTGTCACTTTGGTCGTCACACTTGGACGATATCCACCCGTGCTGCCATAATTCTTGTAATTAATGGAAAGCCACTAAGTCTTGCAGATATATGCTCTTAGTGCTAAAACCCTTACAGGGAAAGGGCCAGAGCGATTTGCTCTGGCCCTCCCTTACAAGGAGGAAGTCACAGGTTCGAGCCCTGTACCGCCCACCAAAACCGATGCTCACTAGGCAGTGCGATCCGAATATCATCCCTTCCGTCCTCTCTTGTTTGGCAGCTTTCGTTTTGATCGGCTGCGGTGGTGTAACTGATGACCTGGGCGAAGACCCAGAAGGAAAGCAGGCGATGGCCCAGAATCTCGACGTGACGACCGGCTTGGCCTTCACCCTGGGTCGGACCTCGCTTACCCTGAGCGGTTCGGTCCACCCTCACGGCCGCTACGCTACCTACTATTTCGAATACGGCTCGACTCCCGACTACGGCTCCCGGACCGGTGACCTGGAGCTTCCTCCTCGATTGGCCGCCTATTATGCAGAAGGCTGGGACCAGCACTTCTCCGGATGGCAGGTCTACTACGACTGTGAATCTCAGCACTTCGCCTCAGGTGGAGCCTCCGGAGGATACATCCGCGTCACGGACCAAGACCTCCTCAACGATTTCAATCACGAGGCTAGCGGTGCCCTTCATCTGATGACGGGAATGAACACCGGACCCATCAACGATCCCAGCGTCATGCTGGGGGGAGGTGACCCCGATCTAAGGGACGCCGAGGTATCGCTCTGGGTGCGTGGTCACGACTGGGTAGCTAACGGATCCGAATTCGTCTGCTGGCTCCAGAGCCAGAGCAGGATCGAGCTGTTGGACGAGACAGGCTGGAGGCGCGCCAACTGGGCCTTCGTCGGAACCTACCTGACGCAGCACCTGTTGAAGGGCGATTGGCAGGAAACACGCTGGATCCTCCACAACGATCCGGCACAGTGGTCCTACGGAGGAAACAATCCCATCCAACAGGGCCCCCATGCTGATCGTTACAAGTACTGGTCCATCAACGAGTCCCTGGCCCACTGGAACTGCAACTTCCTTCTCCTCTCAGCCTTCGTGACTCCAACTCGGCCTCCCAGGGGCGCCATCGACTTCGATTCACTCGAAATCAAGTACCGCAACCATTCCCTGCTGCTGCCTAGCAATGGAGGACGTTTAGAAAGTGCCCCCGAGAGTCCGGGACAAGATCCGGCGAGACTCACCGACGGCTGGCGTCACGGCCCCGATCGCATGTGGCATAGTGGAGCCAATCCCTCCGGACCGCAGGGGATCGTCTACTCGTTTCAGCAGGAAGTGACAATCGAGAGGCTGCAGCTCCACCAGAATCCGGAGTGGCCCGCGAAAGAAGTTCAGGTTCAGGTCTCGAGCGATGGAGAGTCCTATACCGAGATAGCCAGCACCACCCTGGCCGAGTCCAACCAGCACGGCCCCAACTACGCCTACTCGTCGCTTCAGGACCTATCCGCGCCCGCCCGATACATCAAGGTTCGCTTGCTGTCCGGATATCGGAGCCAGCATTGGGGACTGGGAGAGATCGAAGTCTTCGGATCGGGGGCTCAAAAGCTTCCCGAGGATGATACCTGCCCGGTCAACACGGACATTCACGACCTGGTTCCGGGCGAGACCGTCTACTACCGGCTGGTGGCAGAGAACGAGACCGGGATCAGCTATGGGCTGGATCAGAAATTCGAGATGCCTGAGGGGAGTGCGCCCCTGGTCCAGACCGGGACGGCCAGTCGGATCACGTCGACCACGGCCCGACTGGAAGGACGGATCAACCCTCTTGGTACAACCACCTACTACTATTTCCAGTACGGGACCGATACCAACTACACCGATACGCCCTTCGAGAATCCCTACCGAGCCAACGTCGGCGCCAAGCGGCATGAGAACACTTCTTCGGGGATCGTCTATCCCCCGGTGCCAGGTACCTACGGGGGACTCCAGATTACGCCGCGGACGGTGTTGACCAACCTGGAGGCTCTCGAGCCGGGCACGACCTATCACTACCGATTGGTGGCCCACAATCCTTCCGGGCCCACCTACGGCGAGGACGCGGTATTGATCACGGCGACAGGGAAATAAAGTATGCTCCGGGATCAACCACACCAGAGGGGAACCAAGTACTTTCGAGAGCCAAATTCCCGTCGATTATTTGCTAAGATGGGCACGGAAAGATATCCAAAGTGGTAACGAAACGTCCCCTGAGAGATCCAGTTGCGCTTCGCAGAAACCTCACGCATTGGCTCACTAGGGAGCCTGATGAGCGCGTGGCGGCCGTGAAATCCATTCGGAGGCAGCTCTATGGAACCTCAGCCAGACTTCAGAGAACTGCTTCGGTTATTCGAAGAACACGACGTTGACTACCTCGTCGTAGGAGCCTATGCGCTTGCGTTCCACGGAGTCCCGCGGGGCACCCAGCTGTCCCCAGATCATCAGGAAGAAACTGGGTTCTCCGCTATCATGACCGTCGTTGGCTAGCCTGACAGAGCCATGACCGTGAGGGAGTGGGATCCGGTACTTCAGCTTAATAGTGAGAAGCGGTGAGGCAACTTGCACACCTCTATTTTGAGCCTAGATGTAGTTGGGACCCGATATCGGATCCCGCTCCCTCACGGTCACGGCTCTGTCAACTGGCGGCTCTTGCATGATTTCCTCGCTGTTAGAGCTTTCCTGTCAGCCTTAGAGGAAGCGGCACAAAAGAATGAAACTTACATCCGAGATTATTGAAAGGTTGAGAGG
>Ga0310345_10000474_pt1 | contig 59844 bp, 53 predicted proteins | sample HC15DNA20500_MG_FD_204667 | JGI IMG/M metagenome (GOLD analysis project Ga0310345, IMG submission 204667) | Marine microbial communities from station ALOHA, North Pacific Subtropical Gyre - HC15-DNA-20-500_MG | ecosystem: Environmental > Aquatic > Marine > Oceanic | place: Pacific Ocean: North...
CTGATCCAGCGAGTCGAACCACGGAGGACACGCCCACATGCTGGAGCTCCAGGGCCTCTCCAGGCGCTACGGGACCGAGGTCGCCCTCGACGACGTCTCCCTCGTCGTCCGGGACGACGAGTACCTGACGCTCCTCGGCCCCTCCGGTTCGGGCAAGTCCACGCTGCTGCGCGTGATCGCGGGGCTCGAGCGTCCCGACGCCGGCCGCGTGCTGCTCGACGGGCAGGACATCTCGTCCCTGCCGACCCACCGCCGGGGGCTGGGCATCGTCCAGCAGAACTACGCGCTCTTCCCCCACATGACGGTCTTCGACAACGTCGCCTTCGGCCTGCGCTTCCGCGAGACCGACCCCGTCACGGACCCGAAAGACGTCGACCGCCGCACCCGCGCCACCCTCGACCTCGTGGGCCTGACCGGGTTCGAGTCCCGCATGCCCGGCCAGCTCTCCGGCGGCCAGAAGCAGCGCGTCTCCCTCGCCCGCACCCTGGTCACCGAACCCCGCATCTGCCTGCTCGACGAGCCGCTGGGCGCCCTCGACGCCAACCTGCGCGAGCGCATGACGGTGGAGCTGCGCCGCATCCGCGAGGCGCTGGGCGTCACCTTCCTCCATGTCACCGGCAACGAGGCCGAGGCGCTGGCCATGGGCGACCGCATGATCGTCCTCGACCGCGGCCGCGCCCTGACGGTGGCCCCGCCGGAGGAAATCTTCGCCCGCCCCGCCGACCTGCGCGTCGCCCGTTTCCTCAACGCCTGGAACCTGATCCCCGGCCGCGCCTCCGCCCAGGGCTTCGAGGTCGAGGGCGCGGCCCCCCTCGCCCTCCCGGCGCCCGCCCCGCAGGCCGCCGCCTACGGCGTCCCCTACGACGCCGCCTGGATCAGCCGCGACCCCGCGCCCGCCCCGGGCGAGGGCGCCCTGCCGGCGCGCTTCGTCGCCTCCGAGTTCCTGGGCTCGAAGGTCGTCTACCTGCTGCGCCGGGCCGACGGAAAGGTGTTCGAGGTGGAGCGCCATCTCAGCCGCGAGGATCCCGAGACCTACGCCCAGGACGAGCCGCTGACCGTCCGCTGGCGGCTGACGGACGTGCATCTCTTCGACGGCGCCGGCCGCCGCATACCTCTCTCCGATGCCGGAGCCCTTGCATGACGTCCTCCGAGACCCTGACGCAGCCGGCCGCCGCCGCCGCCGATCCGCGCGCCGAGGGCTGGTTCGCCCGCAACCGCAGCCTCGTGCTGGCGTCGCCGGGCGTGGCGTGGATGGTCCTGTTCCTGCTCGTGCCGCTGGGCATGATGATCTACGTCAGCTTCTGGACGCAGACCACCTTTGCGATCAACTCCACGCTGACCACGAAGAGCTGGACCACCTTCTTCGCCTCCGACACCTATGTCGGCGCGCTGCTGCGCACGCTTCGGCTGTGGCTGACGGTCCTCGCCCTGACCTTCGTCATCGGCTACCCGACGGCGCTGTTCATCGGGCGCTTCGTGCGCTCGAAATCCATCCAGACGATCCTGCTGGTCGCCTGCGTGATCCCGTTCTGGACCTCGTTCCTGATCCGCGTCCTCGCCTGGCGCCCGATGCTGGGCCGCGAGGGCGCGGTGAACATCGTCCTCGAGAACCTCGGGATCATCTCCCAACCCATCGAGACCCTGCTGTTCACCGAGACCTCGGTCGTCATCGGCATGGTGCAGATCTACGTCGTCTTCATGGTCGGCCCCGTGGCCTTCATGCTGGCGCGCATCGACGACAGCCTGATCGAGGCCGCCCGCGATCTCGGCGCCTCCGCCTGGACGATCTTCTCGCGCATCATCTTCCCGCTCTCGCTGCCCGGCGTGGTGGTCGGCGCGATCTTCGTCTCGGTGATGGTGCTGGGCGAGTTCGCCACCGCCTCCGCCCTGTCGGGGCGCAAGGTGAACCTCTTGGGCAACATCATCGTCAGCCAGGTCGGCTCCCTGAAATGGGCCTTCGCCGCGGTGATCGGCGTGGTTCTGACCGTCTGCATCGGGGTGGTCGTCGCGGCCCTCCTGCGCCTCGTCGACCTGCGCAAGGAGCTCTGAGCCATGGGCGACCTCCCCCTCCTGAAGCGCACGCTGGCGGTCTACACGGGCCTGTTCATCGTGTTCCTCTACGGCCCCTTCGTGGTGATGGGCATCCTCAGCTTCCAGGCCGGCCCCGAGGGCGGCCCCCAGTTCCCGATCATCGAGTGGTCGACCTACTGGTATCGCCACCTCTTCGGCCTGACCGAGGCCTCCCGCATCGCCCCCCTCCCGATCCGCGAGGCGCTGCTCCGCTCCCTGACCCTCGCCTTCGCGACGACGGTGGTTTCCACCGTCCTCGGCACCCTCACCGCCCAGGCCTTCCGCCGGAACTTCCGCGGCTCCGGCGTGATCTTCTACCTCGTGATCCTGGGCGTGATGGTCCCCGGCCTGCTGCTGGGGCTGGGCCAGGCGCTGGTGGCGCAGAACCTCGGGATCGACCGCAGCTGGTGGGGCACGGCCTTCGTGCTGCACGTGGTCTACACCTACCCGTTCGCCTTCCTGGTGATGCTGGCGATCTTCAACCGCTTCGACCCCCGCGTGGAAGAGGCCGCCTGGGCCCTCGGCGTCTCCCCCGCCGTGACCTTCCGCAAGGTGACCTTCCCGATGGTCTTCCCCGGCGTGCTCTCGGCGATGCTGTTCGGCTTCACGCTCAGCTACGACGAGTTCCCCCGCTCCCTCTTCACCGCCGGCTCCGAGGTCACCCTGCCGCTGGCGATCTACGGAACCTTCGCGGTCGAGATCCACCCCAACATCTTCGCCTTCGGGGTCCTCTCGACCCTCTTCTCCTTCACGATCCTCGCCATCTACGGCCTGCTGATGGCGGCCTCCGTCCGCCGCGCCCGCATCAAGGCCTCCGGCATCCAGGAGGACGAGGCATGACCCGCCTTTCCGCCCATGCCGCCCTGGTCACCGGCGCCGGCGCCGGCATCGGCCGCGCCATCGCCCTCCGTCTCGCCGCTGAAGGCGCCCGCGTCGCCGTCAACGACCTCTCCGCGGACCGCGCCGCCGAAACCGTGGCGCTGATCGCCGCCGCCGGAGGCGAAGCCCTCCCCACCCCCGGCGACGTCTCGGATCCCGCCGCGGTCGAGGCCATGTATTCCACCGCGGAATCCGCCTGGGGCCGGGTCACCCTCGCCGTCAACAACGCCGGCATCGTCCACCAGGCGAAGCTCGAGGATCTCACGGTCGAGGACTTCGACCGCATGATCGCCGTCCACCTGCGCGGCTGCTTCCTCGGCTGCCGCCGCGCGATCAACCCGATGCTCGCGGCCGGGCAGGGGGTGATCGTCAACATCGCCTCCCAGCTCGGCCAGATCGGCGGCATCGAGCTCGCCCACTACTCCGCCGCCAAGGCCGGCATCATCGGCCTGACCAAGAGCCTCGCCCGCGAGGTCTCCTCCCGCGGCGTCCGCGTCAACGCCGTCGCCCCCGGCCCGATCGCGACCGAGCTGGTCATGGCCCTCTCCGACGACTGGCGCGCCGCCAAGACCGCCGAGCTCCCGTTGGGCCGCTTCGGCGCCCCCGAGGACGTGGCCGCCACCGTCGCCTTCCTCGCCTCCGAGGACGCGAAAATCTACGTGGGCCAGACCCTTGGCCCGAATTCCGGCGACGTGATGCTGTGAGGGCCCGCCCATGAGAACCGTCCTGATCACCGGCGCCGGCATCGGCATCGGCCGCGCCACCTCCCTCGCTTTCGCCGCCGCCGGCTGGCGCGTCATCGTCACCGACGTCCTCCCCGACGAAGGCGCCTCGGTCGTCTTCGAGATCGAGGCCGCCGGTGGCACGGCCGAATTCCACCCCCTCGACGTCACCTCCACCGAGGCCGCCGAAGCGCTGGTCGCGAAGATCGAAACCACCCACGGCGCCCTAGACGCCCTGATCTGCAACGCCGGCATCGCCCACAAGGTCCCGCTGGCGGACCTCACGGACGAGAAATGGGACCACACCATGGAGGTGGACCTGAAGGGCATGATCCGCCTCGTCCGCCCCGCCGTCCCGGGCATGCAGGCCAAGAGCGCCGGCGCCATCGTCTGCCTCTCCTCGATCATGGGCGTCGCCTACGGCTGGGACGAGCATGTCGCCTACTCCGCCGCCAAGTCCGGCGTCGTCGGCATGGTCCGCGCGCTGGCCGTCGAACTCGCCCGCTCCGGCATCCGCGTCAACGGCGTCGCGCCCGGCTACATCCGCACCGCCCAGGCGCTGTCCGAAAAGCACTCGCTGGGCCCCGAAGGCCTCGAAAAGGCGGCCGAATTCATCCCGATGGGCCGGGTCGGAGAGCCCGAGGACATCGCCGACGTCATCCTTTTCCTCGTCTCGGACCAGGCCCGGTATCTCACCGGCCAGGTGCTGACCGTCGACGGGGGTTTGCTGGTGGGCCGCTACTGACCGCCCGCGCGTCACGACCTCGACAGATCGTCAACAGGGAGACGACCATGAGACATTTCCACCCCTCACGCCGCCGGTTCCTCGCCGGCGCCGGCGCGCTGGCCGGCTCCTCGGCGCTGATCCGCCCGGGCCGCCTCTGGGCGCAGGGCCTCTCCAGCCAGGAGCTGCGCACCGTCGGCCTCTCCGTCACGGTGCAGGAGCGCATCCTCGAGGAGTTCAAGGAGAAATCGGGCGTCGGCGCCGTCTCCGGCAAGGCCGACATCTTCCCCAACACCCAGACCGAGCTGCTGTCGGGCTCCACCGCCTACGACTGCTGGGAGACCATCGGCGAGCGTCTGCCGGCGATGACCATCACCAACACCATCGCCCCCATCGCCACCTCGGACCTCACGAACTGGGGCGACATCCGCCCCATCTTCACCGAGGTCGCCGACGGCATGGCCCCCCAGGCCCATATCGCCGGCCAGATCTGGGCCGATGACGCGAAAACGCAGCTGTGGATGGTCCCCACCGTCTTCAACTTCGACTCCATCGGCTACCGCCCCGACCTGGTCGAGGCCGAGGAGGCCAACACCTGGACCGCCCTCTTCGACGACAAGTTCAAGGGCAAGTCCGGCCTCAACGTCGACCCGCTGATCGCCTTCGGCCAGGCGATCCTCGCCATGAACTCGCTGGGCCTGCTGGAAGTCCCCAACCCCGGCAACCCCGCCATCGAGGAGATCGACGAGGCCGCCGCCTTCCTGATCTCCAAGAAGAAGGGCGGCCAGTTCCGCGCCCTCTGGGGCGACTTCGGCGAGCTGGTGAACCTGCTGGCCTCGGGCGAGATGGTGGTCGCCGACGCCTGGCAGCCCGCCGTGATGGCGGTGAAGGCCCAGGGCATCCAGTGCTCCTACGCCGTCCCGAAAGAGGGCTACCGCGGCTGGGCCATCGGCATCTCGATGATCGACGGCACCCCCAACGCCGAGGCGGTCAAGGCCTACGCCGACTACTGGCTCTCCGGCCCCCCCGCGATCACCGTCTCCGAGCAGGGCTATTACTCGCCGACCACCAAGATCAAGGAGGTCATGGACCCCGCCAAGTACGCCTTCTGGTACGAGGGCCAGCCCTGGACCGGCGCCCCCGAGCGCGGGATCAACGAGGGCGACCTGCGCGACGGCGGCTCGCTGGAGGAGCGCGCCTCCCACGTCGCCTACTGGCACCAGTGGCCCGACGAGTACGACCACCTGATGATGAAGTGGGACGAGTTCCTCTCGGCCTGACACCTCCCGCCCCCGCCCACCCCGGGCGGGGGCCCCAACCGGAGCGCCCGATGACCCAATTCGACCTGGAACTTGTGAAGCTGCGCAAGGTCTACGGCGGCGAGACCGTCGCGGTCGAGGATTTCGACCTGCAGGTCGCGAAGGGCGAGTTCATCTCCTTCGTCGGCCCGTCCGGCTGCGGCAAGACCACGACCCTGCGCATGATCGCGGGCCTCGAAGAAATCACCTCCGGCGACCTCCTGATCCGCGGCCGCAACTTCACCCGGATCCCCGCCGAGAAGCGCCCCACCGCCACGATCTTCCAGAACTACGCCCTGTTCCCGCACCTGACGGTGCGCGAGAACATCGAATTCGGCCTCAAGGTCCGCGGCCTGTCCTCCGCGGACGTCAAGCGCCGCACCGACGCCATCATCGAAAAACTCGAGCTCGCCGACGTCGCCGGGTCGAAGGAAAGCGCCCTCTCCGGCGGCCAGAGGCAACGCGTGGCGCTGGCCCGCGGCCTGGCGGTGGAACCCGAGATCCTGCTGCTGGACGAACCCCTCGGCGCCCTCGACGCCAACCTCCGCAAATCCATCCAGGAGGAACTCAAGATCCTCCAGCGAGAGGTCGGCATCACCTTCATCTTCGTCACCCACGCCCAGTCCGAGGCGCTCTCGATGGGCGACCGCGTCGTGGTGATGAACTCCGGCAAGGTCGAGCAGATCTCCCCTCCCTTCGAGCTCTACACCCGCCCCCGCTCCCCCTTCGTCGCCCGCTTCATCGGCCGCAACCTCCTGATCCCCGGTGAGCTGTCCCAATCCGCCGGGGACCACGCCGTCGTCTCCACCCGCTTCGGCCCCCTCGCCGGCGCCCCCGTCTTCTCCGCCGCCGCCTCGGGCGCCAAGGCCACCGTCGTCGCCCCCTCCGAATACGTCGAGCTCCACGCCCCCGGCGCCCCGACCCGCGACCCCGAGGCCACCGAGGGTCTGACGGGCCGCATCACCGCCCTCGACCCCGTCGGCCACGTGATCTTCGCGACCGTGCAGCTGGACGAGGCCCTCTCCGTCCGCCTCGAAACCCACCGCGAGCGCTTCGAGGGCCGCGGCCTCGCCCCCGGCGCCCCTGTCGACCTGCGCTGGCGCCCCGCCCGCGCCTCGGTGGTCCTCGACGCCGCCTGACCCCGGGGGCGGCGCCGTCCGCCCCCGCCCCGACAGCCCGGCCGGCGCCCCCGCCGACCGACCCCGCAATCGCCCTGGCGACCCCAGGCCCCCGCGCGACCCTCCCGTCGCGCGACGGTGGAGACGTGCCCGATGGACGCCCTCAAGCGCCCCGCCGCCCCTCGCCCCCGGCGCGCCCCCGCAGGTCTCGGCGGCGGCGGAGGCCCCGACCGCCTCGACCGCATCGCCGACGCGACCGCCGCCGAGATCGGCCGCGCGCTGGCCACCGGCGAGACCTCCTCCCTCGCCCTGACCGAGCGCCTCCTCGCCCGCATCGCCGCCGGCGACCCCGCCGCCTTCATCCGCCTGACGCCCGAGCGCGCCCTCGCCGAGGCCGCCGCCGCCGATGCCCGCCGCGCCGCCTGCCGCCCCCTCTCGCCGCTCGACGGCGTGCCCATCGCCTGGAAGGACCTGGTGGGCATGGCCGGCGAGCGGACCACCGCCGGCTCCGCCCTCCACGCCGACGCCATCCCGGCCAGCCGTGACGCGGACGTCGTGACCCACGCCGCCCGCGCCGGCATGGTCAGCCTCGGCAAGTTGAATCTGGCCGAGTTCGCCTACTCCGCCCTCGGCCAGAACCCCCACTTCGGCACCCCCGCCAACCCGGCGGGCGAGGGCCGCGCCCCCGGCGGCTCCTCCTCCGCCTCCGGCGCCGCGGTGGCCGCCGGCCTCGTCCCCTGCGCGCTCGGCTCCGACACCGGCGGCTCGATCCGCATCCCCGCCAGCTTCTGCGGCGTCGTCGGCTCGAAGTCCTCCGGCGGCCGCCTGCCCATGGCCGGGGTGTTCCCGCTCTCGAAGACCCAGGACACGATCGGCCCGCTGTGCCGCTCGGTCGAGGACGCCGCCCTCCTCGACGCCATCCTCCGCGGCGCCCCGGCGCCCGCGCCGTCCCCTCTGGACGTCGCCAGCCTCTCGATCCTGGTCCCCGAGGGCATCGCCCTCTCCGACCTCTCAGACGACGTCGCCGAGAACTTCGAGCGCAGCCTCACCGCCCTCTCCCGCGCCGGCGCCTGGATCCGCCGCGAGCCGCTCCCCGCCCTCGAGCGCATAGCCCAGGCCCTGACCACAGGCTCCATCGTGGCGGCCGAGGCCTACGCCCTCCACCGCGCGGCCCTGGAAGGCCCGGAACTGAGCCGCATCGACCCCCGCGTCGCCGCCCGGATGCTGATCGGGCAGGGCATGTCCGCGGCCGATCTCGTCGACCTCCACCGCCTGCGCGAAACCGCCATGGCCGAGGTCCGCGCCGCGCTGGACGGCGCCTTCCTCGCCATGCCCACCACCGCGATCACCGCGCCGAAACTCTCCGAGATGAGGGACGACGAAGCTTTCCGCCGCCTCACCCATCTCGCCAACCGCAACACCGGCTTCGGCAGCTTTCTCGATCTCCCCGGCCTCGCCATCCCCAACGGGCGCGACCGCGCAGGCCTGCCCACCTCCTTCCTCCTCTCGGCCCCCGCCAACGAGGACGCGGCGCTCCTGCGCGCCGGCCTCGGCGTCGAGCCGCTCATCCGAACCACGAAAGGACCAGCTGCATGATACGAGTAGGCGTCGACGTCGGCGGCACCTTCACCGACATCGTCCTCGAGCGCCGCGAGCCCGGGACGGACCCCGAGGTGACCGTCACCAAGGTCCCCTCCACTCCCCACGACCAGTCCGAGGGCGTAGTCGCCGGCGTCCTCCAGGTCTGCCGCCTGGCCGGCGTCGAGCCCGGCCAGATCAACCAGCTTTTCCACGGCACCACGGTCGCCACCAACATGGTGATCGAGCGCGACGGCGCCCGTGTCGGCATGCTCACCACCAAGGGTTTTCGCGATATCCTCCACATCGCCCGCCACAAACGGCCGCACAACTTCTCCCTGCAGTTCGACGTCCCCTGGCAGTCCGCCCCCCTGGTGAAACGACGCGACCGCCTCCCCATCGCCGAGCGCGTGATGCCCCCCACCGGCGACATCGAGCTCCCCCTCGACGAAGCCGAAGTCCGCGCCGCCGCCGAACTCCTGAAGAAGCGCGGCGTCGAGGCCGTCGCCATCGGCTTCCTGTTCTCCTTCCTCAACGACGCCCGCGAGATCGTCCAGGAGGTGATGCCCGAGGCCTACATCTGCGCCTCCTCCGACGTCGTGAACGTGATCCGCGAGTACGAGCGGTTCTCCTCCACCGCCATGAACGCCTACATCGGCCCGCGCACCGCGCTCTACCTCCGCCGCCTGGAATCCCGGCTGAAGGAGAACGGCATCGAGGCCATCGTGCGCATCATGCAGTCCAACGGCGGCATCTCGACCATCGAGAACTCGGCCGCCCGCCCCATCGGCCTGCTGCTCTCCGGCCCCGCCGGTGGCGTCATGGGCGGCCGCTGGACGGGCGAGCACTGCGACGCGGCCAACGTGATCACCATCGACATCGGCGGCACCTCGGCCGACATCTCGGTGATCCAGGACGGCGAGCTGCGCATCAAGAACCCGCGCGACACCACGGTCGCGGACCTCCCCGTGCTGGCCCCGATGATCGACATCGACGCCATCGGCGCCGGCGGCGGCTCGATCGCCTATGTCGACGCCGGCGGCGCCTTCCGCGTCGGCCCCCGCTCGGCCGGCGCCGCCCCCGGCCCCGCCTGCTACGGCCGCGGCGGCACGGAGCCGACCGTCACCGACGCCCAGGTGGCGCTGGGCCGCCTCGACCCCGAGCGCTTCCTCGGCGGCGACCTCTCCATCGACAAGGCGCTGGCCGAAGAGGCCATCCGCACCCACATCGCCGAGCCGCTGGGCCTCTCGGTCACCGACGCCGCCCTCGGCATCCTGAAAATCATCAACAACAACATGGCCCTGGCCATCAACGCCAACTCCGTCGCCAAGGGCATCGATCCGCGAGGCTTCTCCCTGATGGGCTTCGGCGGCGCCGGCCCCCTGCACGTCGTGGCGCTGGGCGAGATGATCCAGGCGAAGGACATGATCTCCCCCCTCCAGCCCGGCATCACGGCGGCCACCGGCCTGCTCGTGGGCGACCTGAAATACGAATACACCCAGTCGGTGCTGGCGACGCTGGACGACGCTAGCGACGAGACGCTGGCCTCGATCAACGCCATCGCCGACGCCCTGACCGCCGAGGCCGCCGCCCAGCTCGACGCCGACGGCATCCCCCCCGAAAAACGCCGCTTCAGCAGGGTCATGGAGTGCCGCTACGTCGGCCAGGGCTTCGAGCTTCGCGCCACCATGCCCGAGGGCGCCCTCACCCATGACAACAAGCAGGCCGTCATCGACGCCTTCTTCGACGTCCATAAAGAGACCTACGGCCACGCTTTCCGCGACCAGATCACCGAGGGCGTCACGCTGCGCGTCATCGCCTCGGCCGAGGTCGACACCCTGCGCCTGAAGGAGCTGGAGAAGGGCGGCCGCGCCAACCCCGAGGACGCCGTCCTCTACACCGCCGACACCGTCTTCGACGACGGAGTCCCCACCCCGACCCCCCGCTACGACCGCGAGAAACTCAAGGCCTCCGACACCGTCGACGGCCCCGCGATCATCACCCAGCACAACTCCACCACCATCCTGCCGCCCGGCTACGTCGCCACCGTGCTCGGCTACGGCGACATCCGCATCGCGCGCACCTGACGGAGGACCCCATGACCCAGGATCTCGATCCCATCACCCTGCAGGTCGTCGGCGGCGCCCTGCACTCCATCGCCGACCAGATGGGCAACGTGCTCTACCGCATGAGCTATTCGTCCATCATCCGCGAAAGCCAGGACCTCGGCGCCGGCCTCTTCGACGTGCACTACAACACGCTCTGCGAGTCCGACTCGACGCCCATGCACATCGGCTCGCTCCCCGGCTACCTCCGCGGCATCGCCCAGACGATTCCGCTGGAGGCCTGGAAGCCCGGCGACCTGGTGCTGCACAACCACCCCTACAAGGGCTGCTCGCACTCCCCCGACATCGCCGTCGTCATGCCGGTGTTCTTCGAGGGCGAGCTGGTCGGCTTCTCCGCCAACACCGCCCACCACGTCGACATCGGCGCCGCCACCCCCGGCCTGATCATCGACGTCGCCGACATGTGGTCCGAGGGCATGATCCTCGACGCCGAGAAGCTCTACGACGAGGGCGTGCGCAACGAGACCCTGTGGCGCCACATCCGCAACAACACCCGCGTGCCGGGCCTGGTGATGGGCGACCTCGAAGCCCAGATCGCCTCCGCCGAGCTCGGCGTCCGCCGCTTCCAGGAGCTGATGGCCCGCTACGGCAAGGCCACCGTCATCCAGGCCACCCAGCAGCTGATGGACTACACCGAGCGCCGCATGCGCGCCGAGATCGCCAAGATCCCCGACGGCGAATACTTCGCCGAGGGTTTCCTCGACGACGACGGCCGCAACTACGGCGAGCACCTGGCGATCAAGGTGAAGGTCATCATCGACGGCGACAGCGCCATCATCGACCTGACGGGGTCGGCTCCCCAGACCCCCACGGCCTTCAACGTCCCCTTCGACGGCTCCACCATGGTGGCGGCCTTCTTCGTGTTCCGGGCCATGCTGCTCGACACCTACACGACCGAGGACGACATCCCGGCCAACGAAGGCTCCTTCCGCCCGATCAGCGTCATCGCCCCCAAGGGCTGCATCTTCAATCCCAACATGCCCGCGGCGGCAGAGGCCCGCTTCTGCCAGATCCAGCGCATGGCCGACCTCGTCATCAAGGCCCTCGCCCCGGTCCTCCCCGACCGCTGCACGGCGGGCAACGCCGCGACGCTGGACTTCGCCGCCTACTCCGGTGTGCGCGAGAACGGCGACTACTGGGTGTTCCTGGAGGTGAACGAGGCCGCGATGGGCGGCCGCCCCACCTCCGACGGCCCCGACACGGTCGAGGAGCTGATGCGCAACACCCGCAACAACCCGCTCGAGGATCTGGGCATGCACCTGCCCCTGATCTGCGACCGCTACGAGGTGCGCGACGACGTCGAGCCCGGCGCCGGCAAGTTCCGCGGCGGCCAGGGCGTAGTCAAATCCCAGCGCTACCTCACCCCCGGCCAGACCACCCACGAGAACGACCGCCACTTCGACACCCCCTGGGGCATCTTCGGCGGCAAGCCCGGCGCCACCGGCAAGCTGGAGCTGCACAACATCCACAGCGGAGAGACCCGGTCCCTCCACGCCAAGCTGTCGGGCATGCCCACGCAGACCGGCGACGTGATCTCCTACTTCTCCCCCTCCGGCGGCGGCTACGGAGACCCGCTGGACCGCGAGCCCGCCAAGGTCCTCGACGACGTCCTCGACGGCTTCATCCGGCCCGAGAGCGCGCGCGCCGACTACGGCGTCGCCCTCGTCGAAGTCGACGACGGCTACGGCTGGGCGCTCGACCTGCCCGCGACGGAGGCACTGCGGGCCGAGATGCGCGCCTGACCCGACGTCCTCCCCCCCGAAACCCCGCGCCGGCGAGCCCCCCTCGCCGGCGCGTTTTCGTATCCGATCCCGCCTCCCGCACACCCTCCACGCGCACGCCCCGCGTCGGATTCCGCGTGCGGTGCAACATGGACGCCGAGCGTCCAAGAATCGTTCGCTGCCCGACAAGACGGCGCCCCGCCCCCCGGCAATTCTGATCACGTCCGAGGGGCAGCCCGCCAATTGGGCAAGCTTCCTCTCCCAGACCGCCAATTGGGCAATCGCCCGGCCTCAGACCGTCACCGACAAGGAACTGTCCACAGTGGACCCGCTCGCCTCCTCGGAAATCTCCCTCGATGCCGCGGCGCCGCAAACGTCGCTGGCCGAGGTCGGGAACCTCTCCGACCGGGTGCGCGCCTACCTGCTGGCCCAGCTCACCGCCGGCGAGCTCTCCCCCGGCGAGCGGATCAACGAGGCCGAGCTCGCCCGCCTTCTGGGCATCTCCCGCAACCCGGTGCGTGAGGCCGTCGCCGGCCTCGTCCGCCAGGGCTTCCTCGTCGCCCGCCCGCGCCGCGGCGCCTTCCTGCGCACCTTCACGCGCAAGGACGTGGACGACATCTTCTCCTTCCGCATCGCGGTCGAGACCTTCGCCCTGCGCCAGGCCCTGACCCAGGCCGAACCCGGCCTCGGCCTGCGCCTGCGCCTCGTCGCGACCGAGATGCTCGAGACCGCGCGGGCCGAGGACATCGGCCGCATGCACGAGCTCGACATCGCCTTCCACCGCGCGATCTGCATGGCGTCCGGCAACCGCGCCGCCCTGCGCGCGCATGAGGCGATGGACGCCGAGGTGCGCATGATGATCGCCGCCGTCGACCTGCGCCGGGACCCGCTGGAGCTCTCGGCCCGCGAGCATCTCGCCATCGCCGAGGCCATCGACCGGCGCGAGCCCGACCGGGCCGAGGGCCTGCTCGCCGCCCACATCCGGCGCTCGCGTTCCAACGTGGTGCTGACGCCGTCCCCCACCGTCCCCGCCCCCAGGAGGCCCGCATGAAGCTCTCCGCCACCAAGCTCTACGTCGAGCAGTACGTGAAGTGCCGCTGCTGCGGGATGCTGATCTACGACGCCGGCCGCGCCGAGGCGGTCGAGCGCGACGGCGAGCTGTTCTGCTCGTCCTGGTGCGTCGACTGGCACGACGCCCGCACACCCCTTTCCGCCGCCGCCCCCGGCGCGGACCCGGCGCCGGCCGAATAGGCCCCGCCCAACACCGGACGGAAACCGTTCGACCTTAACGCCCCCGGCCCACGGGGGACCCCGGCGGCCCCCGGCCGCCGGCGGGAAGAGTCATGGCGCAGGCGGCGCAGACCGCCGCGCCGCAAGGCCCCGCGATCCCGGCCAGGAGCGCCGGACGCGTCAACAGACAGGAGAGGTGCGATGAAACCCGCGACCCTTAAGACCTTCCTCGCCGGCGCCTCCGCGCTCGGCCTCCTCGCCGGCGGCGCCGCCAACGCCCAGGAAGAGATCGTCGTCGGCATGGCCGTCGCCCAGACGGGCTGGATGGAAGCCTACGACGGCGAGGGCACGAAGATGGCCCAGATGTATTTCGAGAAGCTCAACGCCGAAGGCGGCCTCCTCGGCAAGCAGATCAAGGTGCTGGTCGCCGACACCAAGACCGACCGGGTCGAGGGCGCCAAGGTCGGCCAGACCATGGTCCAGGAAGGCGCCGACCTGATGCTGGTCTCGGCCGACTACGACTACGGCGCGCCCGCCGCGCTGCAGGCCCAGAAGGCGGGCATCGTGTCCTTCTTCCTCGGCGCCTCGGACCCCAAGGCCGGCGTGCTCGGCGTCGGCCCGTTCTCCTTCACCTCCGCCAACGCCGCCCAGCTGGAAGGCGCGACGATGGCCGACTGGGGCTACCAGGAGAAGGGCTTCCGCAAGGGCTACTCCCTGGTCGACGAGTCGATCGAGTACAACAAGTCGATCTGCGCCGGCTACGACTGGATCATGGGCGCCAAGGACGACGCCGAGATCGTGGGCACGGACACGTTCAAGGGCCTCGACCCGGTGATCTCGACCCAGATCACCCGCATGTCGGACGCCATCGCCTCGGGCGGCGTCGACCACATCATGCTGTGCTCGACCAACCCCGGCGCCGCCTCGGCGCTCCGCCAGATCCGGGCCGCGGGCATCGACCTGCCGGTCTTCGGCGGCACCTCGATGGACGGCTCCTACTGGACCGAGGCGGTGCCCGGCCTGAAGGACTTCTACGTCCCCTCGCTGGCCCTGACCAAGGACGACCCGCGCGCCTCGGTCAACGAGGTCACCGAGGCCTACGCCGCCAAGTACGGCTCCGGCCCCGCCTCGCAGTACGCCTACCTGATCTACGGCATGCTCGACATGTGGGTCGCCGCGGTGAAGGAGGCCGAGACCACCGACGCCGCCGCCGTGGTCGAGGTGATGAACGGCTTCGACAGCTTCGAGACCACCGTCGGCCTGCGCAAGCTGACGCCCGAGCTGCACATCCAGACCGAGATCCCGATGCTGGTCACCTCCTACGAGGGCGGCGAGCAGACCCTGGTCACCGAGTGGAGCGTCGGCATGCCGATCCCGCAGGAGGTCCTCTACCGCCTGGCGAAGTGAGGGCGCGCGCCCGGCCGGTCCCTCCGACCTGCCGGGCGCCGTCGCCCCCGCCCCCGCCCGACCCGGCGCCACTTGGCCGGGCGGGGGCGACCGGCGGCGGACGCGGCCTCTCCCTCCGCGTCCGCCGTTCTCCCCCGGTTTCCGCCCCGGACCCGCCCCCGCGGGCTCCCGGACGCCCTCCGCCCCGGCGCGCGCGATCAGATCCGCCGCGCGTCCCCGGCCCGAAACCCGGACCGCCCCGGCCTTCCGGCCTCGCGGCCCGCGCGCCCCGCAGGAGACGCCCGATGCAGGCTCCCCCCGCCCGCCACGCGCCGCCCATCGACCGCCCCGGCGCCACCGACGACGCCGAGCTGGGGGTCGAGAACCTCACGGTCCGCTTCCAGGGCCTCGCCGCGATCTCGGACGTGTCGCTGAAGATGCAGCGCCACGAGATCTTCGGCCTGATCGGCCCCAACGGCGCCGGCAAGACCACGCTGGTCAACTGCCTGACCGGCTTCCAGAAACCGACCGAGGGCCGGGTCACCATGGGCGGCCAGGACGTCACCGGCTGGGCCCCCACCGAGTTCCGCCGCCACGGCATCGCCCGCACCTTCCAGGCGGGCCGCCTGTTCCCCGAGATGTCGGTCCTTGAGAACGCCGAGGTCACCGGCGTCGGCCTCGGCCAGTCCCGCCGCACGGCGCAGGCCGAGGCGAAGGAGCTCCTCGACTGGATCGGCCTCGCCGACAAGCTCGACACCCCCGCCTCCGCGCTCGCCTACACCGACCAGCGCCGCCTCGGCATCGCCCGCGCGATGATGCTCTCGCCCGCCTTCGTGCTCCTCGACGAGCCCGCCGCCGGCATGTCCGACAGCGAATGCGAGGACCTGATGGAGATCGTCAAGGCGATCCCCAAAGCCTTCGTCTGCGGCGTCCTGCTGATCGAGCACAACATGCGCGTCGTCATGGGCATCTGCGACCGCATCCACGTCCTCGACGGCGGCAAGACGCTGGCCGAGGACGTCCCCGAGGCGATCCAGCGCCACGAGGCGGTGATGGCCGCCTATCTTGGAATGGAGGCCTGAGATGGCGCTTCTCGACGTCTCCGACATCCACGTCCGCTACGGCGACATGGTGGCGCTGCGCGGCCTTTCCCTGAAGGTCGAGGAAGGCGAGGTGGTCTGCATCATCGGCCCCAACGGCGCCGGCAAGTCCACGACGCTCGCCGCCGTCGCCGGCGGCGTGCGCCCCTACCAGGGCGAGATCCGCTACGACGGCCAGCCCCTGCTGGGCACGCCCCCCGACAAGATCGCCACCATGGGCGTCTCCCTGGTCCCCGAGGGCCGGCACATCTTCGGCTCCCTCACCGTGGCCGAGAACCTGATGATCGGCGCCTACATGCGCAGGGACAAGGCGGAGGTCGCGAAGGACCGCGAGCGGATCCTCGACCTCCTCCCCCGCCTGCGCGAGCGCATCGACTTCCCCGCCGGCCGCCTCTCGGGCGGCGAGCAGCAGATGCTGGCCGTCGCCCGCGCGGTGATGACCCGGCCCAAGCTGCTGCTGGTGGACGAGCCCAGCCTCGGCCTCGCCCCCAAGATCGTCGACCAGATCTACGAGATCCTGCTGGAGCTGCGGAAGACCGAGGGCCTGACCCTCGTCATCAACGAGCAGTCCTCGAACCGCGTCCTGAAGTTCGCCGACCGGGTGAACGTGCTCCGCCAGGGCGAGATCCGCCTGACCGGAACGGCGGCCGAGCTCGCCGACGGCGCCGCCATCCGCCAGGCCTACTTCGGCTTCGAACACGGGGCCGAGCCGGCCCCCGCACTTCAAACCCAGGGAGGCGCGGCATGATCGGCTTCATCCAGAACCTCATCGACGCCCTGTCGCTGGGCGGGCTCTATGCGCTGACGGCGCTGGGCATCGGGCTGCTGTTCGGCATCCTGCGGCTGATCAACCTGGCGCATGGCGACCTGATCTCGGTCGCGGCCTATGCGCTGATCGTGCCGTCCGCGGACGTCACCGCGCGGATGTTCATCGGCGATTTCAACATCCTGTTCCTGCTGCCCTCGATCGCGCTGATCGTGATCCTGCTGGCGCTGGCCACCGACTTCGCCGCCTTCCGGCCGCTGAGGAAGGCCACCACGCCGACGCTGATGATCGCCTCCTTCGCGGTCAGCTACATCATCCAGAACGGCATCCTGATGATCTACGGCTCGCGCCCGAAGGCCATCAACCTCTGGGGCGCCGCCAACCAGCAGATCCAGGTCGGAGACCTGCGCGTCCCGCTCCTGCAGGTGATCACCGTCGTCGTCACCATCGCCCTGATGGTCGGCCTGTCGCTGTTCCTGTCGAAAACCCGCTACGGCGTGCAGATGCGCGCCGCCGCCGAGGATTTTCGAATGGCTCAGTACCTTGGCGTGAAGGGCAACTTCGTCATCGGCATCGCCTTCGCGATCTCCGGCATTCTCGCGGCCGCCGTGGGCCTGCTCTACGTCACCCAGTCCGGCTCCCTGAGCCACACCATGGGCGTGCCGCTCGCCCTCTTCGCCTTCGTGGCGGTGGTGGTGGGCGGCATGGGCTCGCTGCCCGGCGCGGTCGTCGGCGGCTTCGCCATCGGCTTCATCGTGACCATGCTCCAGGCCTACCTGCCCCCCGACCTGCGCGTCTTCCGCGACGCCTTCGCCTTCGCGATCGTGATCCTCGTCCTGCTGTTCCGCCCGCAGGGCCTGATCCCGGCCCGCAACGTCATCGAGCGCGTGTGAGAGGAGACGCCCCCATGGACCGCATCCTCTCCAACCTCCGCACCCTGCAGACCCCCGTCCTGCTGATCGTGCTGCTGGCGATCGTCTCGGGGCTGGCCTCCCTGACCGGCTCCGACGCCATGGCCACCACCATCGCCGAGATGATGATCCGCGTGGTCGTGGTGGTCGGCCTCTACGTCTTCATCGGCAACTCGGGCATCATCAGCTTCGGCCACATCTCCTTCATGTGCATCGGCGCCTATGCCGCCGCCTGGATGACCGCCGCGCCGACCTTCAAGCAGATCATGCTCGGCGGCCTGCCCGCCTGGCTGCAGACCGAGCAATACCCGTTCCTCGTCGCCATGGCCTTCGCCGCGGTTCTGCCCGCCATCGTGGGCCTGGCGCTGGGCGGCGCGATCACCCGCCTCGGCGGCATCGCCTGCTCGATCGCCACCTTCGCCTTCCTGATGATCACCAACTCGGTCTACGCCAACTGGGACTCGGTGACCGCGGGCGTCTCCTCGATCATCGGCATCCCGACGGTCGTGGGCCCCTGGGTCGCCTGGGTCTTCGCCGGGATCGCGATCCTGGCGGCGTGGTTCTACCAGATCTCCCGCCACGGGCTGATGCTGCGCGCCACCCGCGACGACCCGGTCGCCGCCCAGGCCTCGGGCATCAACCTGGTGAAGGCGCGGCTCGGGGCTTTCGTGCTGTCGGCGGCGCTGGTGGGCCTCGGCGGCGGCCTCTACGCCCAGTTCCTCGGCATCCTCACCGTCGACCCGTTCTACCTCGGCCTCACCTTCATCACGCTCGCGATGCTGGTGGTCGGCGGCATGTCCTCTCTCACCGGGGCCGTCATCGGCGTGATCGGCGTCACCATCATCGTCGAGTTCCTGCGCATGTTCGAGCACGGCTCGATGGGCCCGATCACCCTCCCCCCCGGCAGCCAGGAGCTGGGCCTCGGCATCCTCATGGCCGTGATCCTGGTCCTGCGCCCCATCGGCCTCTCGGGCGGGCGCGAGCTGAAGCTCTTCGGCCGCAGCCGCCCCGCGGCGCCGGCCGCCCCCGACGCGGCCCAGGCCGCCCCCGCCGAATGACCGGAGCCGCCCCCATGCCCGACTTCTCCGCCGGCGCCGCCTATATCGACGGCCGCTACATGCCCGTCGCCGAGGCCTCGGTCCCGATCACCCACTGGGGCTACCGTCGCTCCGACGTCACCTACGACGTGGTCGGCGTGTGGGAGGGGAACTTCTTCCGCCTCGACGACCACCTGACCCGCTTCCGCGCCTCCCGCGCCGAGCTGCACATGACCCCGAAGGAGACCGACGAGGACCTCCGCGCCATCCTCCACCGGGTCGTCGCCCTCTCCGGCCTGAAGTCCGCCTACGTGTCGATGGAGTGCCTGCGCGGCGTCCCCGTTCCCGGCCAGCCCCGCCATCCGGCCTTCGTGCCCGCCTACACCATCGCCATGGCGATCCCCTGGGTCTGGGTCGCGCCCCCCGAGATGATCGAGCGCGGCATGCACCTGATGGTCTCGAAAACCCCCCGCATCCCCCCCGAATGCGTGGAGCCGCGGGCGAAGAATTTTCATTGGGGCGACCTGACGAGAGCCCAGTTCGAGGCCCTCGAGGTCGAAGCGGATTTCGCCATCCTCCCCGACCTCGCCGGCAACATCACCGAGGGCCCCGGCTTCAACGTCTTCTCCGTCACCGACGGCGTCGTCTCGACCCCGATCCGCGGCGGCCTCGACGGCATCACCCGCCTCTCGGTCATGGAGCTCTGCGAGGAGCAGGGCCTGAAGCTCGAGGTCCGCGAGATCCCCGCCGACGAATTCCGCAACGCCGACGAGATCTTCACCTGCACCACCGCCGGCGGGATCATGCCGGCCAGCCGCATCGACGGTCGGATCCTGTCGAACGACCGCCCCGGCCCGATCTCCCGCCTGTTCCTCGACCGCTTCTGGGCGAAGCGCGCCGAGGGCTGGCACGCCACCCCCGTCGACTACTCGGCCGCCGCCGAGCCCACCCCCGCCTGAGCCCCCCGCAGGAGACCCCCCTCATGTCCTATCGTCTCGGCGTCGACATCGGCGGCACGTTCACGGACTTCGTCGTCTACGACGAGGCCTCCGGCGAGCTGCACGCCTGGAAGAACCTCTCCACCCCCGCGGACCCGTCCGAGGGCGTGATGACCGGCCTGGGGACCTTCGGCAAACAGTCGGAAATCTCCGGCATCCGCCTCGGCACCACGGTCGCCACCAACGCCCTGCTCGAGGGCAAGGGCGCCCGCGTCGCCTACGTCACCACCGCCGGCTTCCGCGACATCCCCTTCATCATGCGCGGCGACCGCAAGCACCACTACGACCTCGGCTGGATCAAGCCCAAACCCTTCCTCAAGCGCCGCGACGCCTACGAGGTGTCCGAGCGCGTCGGCCCCTCCGGCGAGATCCTCTCCCCCCTCAACGAGGACGAAGTCCGCGCCGTCGCCAAGAAAATCGCCGCCGAGCCCGAAATCGGCGCCGTGGCGGTGATGACCATGCACTCCTACCTCACCCCCGACCACGAGCAGCGCATCAAGCAGATATTCGCCGAGGAGGCCCCCGACCTCCCCGTCAGCATCTCGTATGAGGTCCTGCCCAAGTGGAAGGAGCACTTCCGCTCCTCCACCACCATCTGCGACGCCTTCATCAAGCCGGTCGTGAAGGACCGCATCGGCTCGATGAAGTCGCGGCTGGAAGCCGAGGGCGTCGACGCCCGCCTGGTCGTCATGCGCTCCAACGGCGGCGAGATGGAGGCCCGCCAGGTCGCCGACAGCCCCATCCAGATCGCCATGTCCGGCCCCACCGGCGGCGTCATCGCGGCCAAGCGCATCGCCCAGCTGCTGGGCATGGACAACCTCGTGACCTTCGACATGGGCGGCACGTCGACCGATGTGTCCACTGTGGTCAACGGCAAGGAGCGCTTCACCACCGACTTCGAGATCGAGTGGGGCCGTCCCATCCAGGTCCCGATGATCGACATCCGCACCATCGGCGCCGGCGGCGGCTCGATCGCCCGCATCGACGCCGGCGGCATGCTGGTGGTGGGCCCTGAATCGGCGGGCGCCACGCCGGGCCCGGCCTGCTACGGCCAGGGCGGCACGCTCCCCACCGTCACCGACGCCAACCTGGTGCTGGGCCGCATCTCGGCGACCAACTTCCTCGGCGGCGCCATGGAGCTCGACGAGCCCGCCGCCCGCGCCGCCATCCGGCCCATCGCCGAGACGCTGGGCGTCAGTCTCGAAGACGCCGCCCTCTCGATCATCCGCATCGCCAACAACAACATGGTCGGCGCCCTGCACACGGTGCTGACCGAGCAGGGCCTCGACCCCCGCGACTTCACCCTGGTGGCCTTCGGCGGCGCCGGCCCCCTGCACATCTCCGACCTGATGGACGACGCCTCGATCCCCCGCGGCCTCTCGCCCAACTTCCCCGGCCAGTTCTCCGCCTTCGGTTTCACGATGGCCGACGCCCGGGTGGACCGCTACCGCACGGTCCAGCTGAACAGCCGCGCCTTCGACGCCGCCCGGGCCCGCGAAGCCCTCGCCACCCTGATCGCCGAGTGCCAGGCCGAACTCGCCGCCCAGGGCCACGAAAGCCCGTCCATCTCCTGCGCCATCGACATGCGCTACCTCGGCCAGAACTACGAGCTGGAACTGCCGATCCGCGCCCGCGACTTCACCGAAGAGGAAGTCGCGCAGATCTACGCCGAGTTCCACGACCTCCACGAGGCCCGCTTCGGCTTCCGCCTCGACGACCACATGGAGATCGTGAACTTCATGGTCACCGGCGTCGCCTCCACCGGCGAGCTGACCCTGCCGAAGATCGAGGCCTCCACGGACGCTCCCGTCCCCGCCTCCACCCGCCCCGTCTACTTCCGCTCCGGCTGGGCGGACGCGGCGGTCTACTGGCGCTCGGAACTGAAGGCCGGCCAGACCCTCGACGGCCCCGCGCTGGTGGAAGAAGCCGCCTCCGTCACCGTCGTCGACCCGGGCAAGAGCCTCGAGGTCGACGCCTACGGCAACCTCATCGTCACCGCCAAGGAGTGAGCCCCATGGACATGGTTTCCCTCAACATCGTGGGCGGCATCCTGGTCTCGATCTGCCGGGACATGGGGGTGACGCTGATGCGCACCTCCTACTCCACGATCTTCTCCGAGAGCCTCGACTTCACCTGCGGCCTGGCCCTGCCCACGGGCGAGCTCGTCGCCACCGGCGACTTCTGCCCCTCGATGATCGGCGGCATGCCGCTGCTGCTCCGCTCCTGCGTGCAGGAGATCGACGTCGAGGACCTGGAGCCCGGCGACGTCATCGTCCACAACGACCCCTACCGCGGCGGCCTCCACACGCCTGAGCACACCTTCTTCAAGCCCGTCTTCGTCGACGACCAGCTGATCGGTTTCTCCGTCGCCATCGGCCACGTCGCCGAGGTCGGCGGCATGGCCCCCGCCGGCTTCCCCGGCGAGGCCACCGAGATCTTCCACGAAGGCCTCCGCGTCCCCCCGGTGAAGATCAAGCGCGCCGGCAAGGACAACGAGGACGTCTGGCGCCTGATGCTCGCCAACGTCCGCACGCCCCGCTTCAACTACGGCGACTACCGCGCCATGATCGCCTCGGTCGACCTCGGCGAGCGGCGCATGGCCGACCTCGCCAGGAAGCACGGCGTCGAGGGCTTCCGCGAGCATGTCGCCGCCCTGATGGACTACTCCGAGCGCCGGATGCGCGCCGAGATCGCCGAGATCCCCGACGGGACCTACACCTTCCACGACTGGATGGAAGACGACGGGATCGAGGATAAGGCCTACAAGATCAACGTCACCGTCCACGTCGAGGGCGACGGGCTGATCGTCGACTACTACGGCTCCGACCCGCAGGCGAAGGGGCCGGTCAACGGCACGCTGGGGGTCGCCTGGGGCGCCGCCTACAACGCGATCCTGCAGCTCACCGACGCCTCGATTCCCAAGAATTCCGGCTGCTTCCGCCCGATCAAGGTGATCGCGCCCCCCTCGACGGTGGTCAACGTCGACTATCCCGGCCCCTGCGTGGGCGGCAACACCGAGACCCATTGCCGCGTCGCCAATACGGTGATGGGCGCCCTCGCCCCCGCCCTCAAATCCCGCTCCGCCGCGACCGACGGGGCCTCCCACTCCAACTTCCTGTTCGGCGGCAACGACCCCGAGACCGGCGAGTTCTTCTGCTGCTACGACCTCACCCCCGTGGGCTGGGGCGGGCGCGCCTTCGCCGACGGCAACGACGCGGTGGGCGGGATCAACGGCAACTGCCCCCACATCCCCGTCGAGGTCTTCGAGTATCGCTTCCCCTTCCACGTCGAGGAGTTCAAGCTGGTCGAAGGCTCCGGCGGCGCCGGCAAGCATCGGGGCGGACACTCGATTTCCAAGACCCTGACCGCCCAGGCGGACATGACCTACTCCTACATGTCCGACCGCCAGAAGATTTCTCCGTGGGGCATCCACGGCGGCAAGGAAGGCGGCCGCGCCGAGCTCCTGATGGTGACGAAAGCCTCCGAGGGCGACTGGAGGACCGTCTCCGAGCTCTTCGGCAAACCCTCCCCCTCCAAGTTCGCCAACGTCCCGATCGCCAGGGGAGACCGCATCCGCATCTCCTCGCCCGGCGGCGGCGGCTGGGGCGATCCGGCCGAGCGGGACCGCCAGTCGGTCGTCGACGACGTGCTCGACGGGTGGATCACGTCGGAAGAAGCCGAACGGATCTACGGGGTGCGCCTCGACGCGCCCCTGTCGGAATCTGCATGATCGCGCCATCGGGGCGGGCCTCTGCGCCCGGCCCCCTCCGCCGCGCGCGACGCGCGGCCACCTGACTGATGAAAGACCTCTCATGGACGCCTTGCCCAACTCCACCGCCGCGCGCGACCTCGCCTACCTGCTGCACCCCTACACCAACGCCCGCGCGCATGAGCGCGACGGACCGATCGTGATCGCGAAGGGCGAGGGCATCCACCTGTGGGACGATGCCGGCAACAAGTACATCGAGGCGATGTCCGGCCTGTGGTCCGTCGGCCTCGGATTCTCCGAGAAGCGCCTGGTCGAAGCCGCCTACAAGCAGCTCCAGGTCCTGCCCTACTCCCACACCTTCACCCACAAGGCGCATGAGCCCTCGGTCGAGCTGGCCGAGATGCTGGTGAAGATGACCCCGGACGGCCTCGACCGCGTCCACTTCACCAACTCCGGCTCCGAGGCGAACGACACCGTCGTCAAGATGGTCTGGTTCTACAACAACGCCATCGGCCGGCCGGAGAAGAAGAAGTTCATCTCCCGCCTGAACGGCTACCACGGCATCACCATCGCCTCCGGGTCCCTGACCGGCCTGCCCGCGAACCACCGCGGCTTCGACCTGCCCCTGCCGCAGATGAAGCACGTCACCACCCCCCACCACTACCGCTTCGCCGAAGAGGGCGAGACCGAGGAGGAGTTCTCCACCCGCCTCGCCGAGGAGCTGGAGGCCAGGATCCTCGAGGAAGGCCCCGAGACCGTCGCCGCCTTCATCGGCGAGCCGGTGATCGGCGCCGGCGGCGTGCTGACCCCGCCCGCGGGCTACTGGCAGAAGGTCCAGGCCGTCTGCCGCAAGTACGACGTCCTCGTGGTCGCCGACGAGGTCATCAACGGCTTCGGCCGCACCGGCAAGATGTTCGCCTGCGAGACCTACGACATCCAGCCCGACGTGCTGGTGCTCTCCAAGCAGATCACCTCGTCCTACCAGCCGCTGGCCGCGATCGTGTTCTCGGACAAGATCTACCAGGGCATCGCCGACGGGACCGAGCAGCTGGGCACCTTCGGCCACGGCTTCACGACCTCGGGCCACCCCGTCGCCACCGCCGTGGGCATCGAGAACCTCAAGGTGATCGAGGAGCGCAACCTGGTCGCCAACGCCGCCAGGGTCGGCGAGACGATGCGGGCCGAGCTCGCCAAATACGCCGATCACCCGATGGTCGGCGAGGTCCGCGGCGTCGGCCTGATCGCCGCCGTCGAGCTGGTGGACGACAAGGCGACCAAGGCGAAGTTCGACCCCTACGGCAAGGTCGGCATGGCGGTGTTCAAGGCCGGCCACGACCACGGCGTGATCCTGCGCGCCTCCGGCGACAGCGTCTGCTTCTGCCCGCCGCTGATCACCACCGAGGAGCAGGCCGTCGACATCGTCGCCCGCTTCGGCAAGGCCCTCGAGGACGTCCGCAAGACCATCGGCAAGTAAGCCTCGGCGCCCGGGGATCTTCCCGGGCGCCCCACGACCGCGGACGGGCCGCCCTCCCGGCCGCTCCGCTCCTCCCGCCGGCCCCGCGCCTGCCTCCGCCCCGCCGGCCCCGCCCGGCGCGCGCCAGCCGGGACGCCCCCGGCGCCGACCGACCCGCCGGACCCTCTCCGGCCCTGACCGACCTGCCGGACCTCCCCCGGCCCCCTGACGCCCGCGGCGGCGCATTCCCGCCGCCCGCGCGCGAAAATTCCCGGACGGGCCGTCCTCCCCGGCCCCCCGGACCTCTTCGGACCTGACCGACCGCGCGCCCTCGCCGGCGCGTCCCCTGTCGCCTGCCGCGACGGGACGGTCCCCGCATGTCCGGACGACCCGCCCTCCCGATGGGGCCGGACCGCCGGCCCTGCGTGCTCTCCTCCCTGCGACCGGACCCCCCATGACCTACCAGGCCTGCATCGACATCGGCGGCACCTTCACCGACTGCCTCATCTCCGACGGCGGCGGCGAGATCTCGATCTTCAAGTCCCCGACCACCCCCGGCGAGTTCGAGAAAGGATTCCTAAACGTCCTGAAAGTCGCCGCCGAAGGCTACGGAGAATCGTTCGGCGACTTTATCAACCGAGTTGATTTAATCGTCCACGGTTCGACGGTCTCCACCAACGCCCTGGTCGAGCGCAAGACGGTCAAGGTCGGCCTCCTCCTGACGCAAGGTCATGAAGACATCCTGGTCCTGCGCGAGGGCCCCCGCAAAGGCGCCTTCCAGTACCGCCTCGACTACCCCGAGCCCTACGTCCCCCGTCGCCTCACCCGCTCGGTCGCCGGCCGCATCGACGCCCGCGGCCGCGAGCTGGTCCCCCTGTCCCTCGACGACGCTCGCGAGGCCGGACGCGCGTTCCGCGCGATGGGCGTCGAGGCCGTCGCCGTCGGCCTCCTCTGGTCCGTCGTGAACCCCGCCCACGAACTGGCGGTCAAGGCGGTGCTCGAGGAAGAACTCCCCGGCATCCCCATCACTTTGTCCCATGAAATCAACCCGATGCCGCGCGAATACAAGCGCACGATCGCGGCGGCCATCGACGCCTCCATCGCCCCGATCGTCCGCGCCTACGTGGAAAAGCTGAACGCCGCCCTCCTCTCCGAAGGCTTCTCGGGAGACCTGCTGCTGGCCAACTGCGTCGGCGGCATGATGCCGGTGCCCGAGATGATGTCGAAGCCGATCTACTCGGTGATGTCTGGCCCGACGCTGGCCCCGATGGCCGCGCTGGCCCTGCGCGACGAGGCCGACATCATCGTCGGCGACATGGGCGGCACCACATTCGACGTCTCGGCGCTGCGCGACCACAAGATCATCGTCACCCCCGACGGCATGATCCACGACGACAGCCTTGGAATTCCCAAGGTCGACGTCCGCTCGGTCGGCGCCGGCGGCGGCTCCATCGCCTGGGTGGACGAGGGCGGGCTCTTGCGCGTCGGCCCCCACTCCGCCGGCGCCCGGCCGGGCCCGGCCTGCTACGACGCGGGCGGCACGGAGCCGACCGTGACCGACGCCAACGTGGTCCTCGGCATCGTCGACCCGGACTATTTCCTCGGCGGAAAGATGAAGCTTCGCAAGGACCTGGCCGAGAAAGCCATCGCCAAGGTCGCCGACCGCCTGGGCGTCTCGATCCCCGAGGCCGCCTACGCGATCTACACCACCTCGAACCACAACATGGTCGCCGCCATCGAGGAGATCACCGTGCGCGAGGGCATCAACCCCCGCGACTCCGTCTTCGTCTGCGGCGGTGGCGCCACGGCCATCCACATGGCCGAAATGGCCGACATCCTGGAGCTCAAGAAGTACGTCGTCCCCCGCTTCATGGCCGGCCTCTCGGCCTTCGGCGGCCTGATCTCCGACATCCGCCGCGAGGACGCGGCCGTCTGCCTGACCTCCGACGCCGCCTTCGACGTGGACGCCGTCAACGCCACCCTGGCGAAACTGATGGCCCAGGGCTCCGGCTTCCTCGAAGCCGCTGGAATCCCTGAACAAGACCGCGTCTACGAATTCGTCTTCATGGGCCGCTACGAGTTCCAGAGTTTTGAAATCGAGACCCCCTTCGAGGCCCCGAACGGAACCCTGACGGCGGAAGACCTCCCCACCCTGGTCGAGGCCTTCCACAAGATGCATGAGCGCATCTACTCGATCCGCTCCGACAACGACGTGGTCGAGTTCACGGCCTGGAAGCTGCGCGCCATCGGCCTGCGCCGGGGCCGCGACCAGTGGAAGGAAGCCACCCTTCCCCAGCAACAGGGCGCCCCCGACCCCAAGACCCGCCGCCCGGTCTACGACCACGCCGCCGGCGGCCCGCGCGATCTGCCGGTCTACGACCTCGCAACCCTCGGGGCGGACGCGGAAATCTCCGGTCCGGCCCTGGTCGAGGCCGCCACCTTCACCGCCTACCTCAAGTCCGGCCACGACGGCCGCGTGGACGCCCACGGCAACCTCGTCGTCGCCGTCGCCTGACCCCCGGAGGACCCCATGGACTTCATCGAGACCCACTCCACCTCCGGCGACGCGGACAGCGAGACCCGGCGCATCGACGCCTTCATGATGTCGGTGCTGAAAAGCCGCTTCGAGGCGATCGTGCGCGAGATGACCCTGGTGGTGATGCGCGCCTCCCGCTCGGCGGTGATCAAGAACGCCCGCGACTTCTCCTGCGCGATCCTGACCTACGAGCATGAACTGGTGACGGTCGAGGACGCCCTGCCGATCCACGTGATGTCCATGGACCTCGCGACGCGGCCGCTGACCGAGCTCTTCGACGACATCGAACAGGGCGACATCTACATCAACAACTGCCCCTACACCGGCGGCACCCACCACGCCGACCTGATCATGGCGATGCCGGTCTTCGTGGGCGGCAAGCCGCTGTTCTGGGTGGTGGCGCTGAGCCACCACGCTGACACCGGGGCGCCCGCGCCCTCCACCTACCTGCCCTTCGCCAAGCACATTTTTGAAGAAGGCATGCACTTTCCGGCCGTGCGAATGGCGCGGAACTACAAGGAAAAAGCCGACATCCTGCGCATCGGCGCGATGCGCAACCGGGTGCCGGACCTGTGGATGGGCGACGTCCGCGCCCAGATCGGCGCCTGCCGCACCGGCGAGCGTCGCATCATGGACCTGTGCGAGCGCTACGGCACCGACACCGTGCTCGGCTTCATCAAGGACTGGTTCGACTACGGCGCCCGCAGCGCCAAGGCCGCGATCTCCAGGCTGCCGGCCGGCCGCTACGAATACGAGACCCGCCACGACCCCGTCCCCGGCGTCGCCGACGAGGGCATCCCCGTCCACGTCGCCATCGAGGTCGACCCCGTCGCCGGCGAGATTCTGGTCGACGTCACCAACAACATCGACTGCGTCCCCGGCGGCCTGAACCTGTCGGAGAACACCTGCACCGGCTCCTGCCGCATCGGCGTCTTCAACAACCTGCCCGAAAGCGTGCCGCATAACGAGGGGGCCAAGTCCCGCGTGCGGGTGCGCATGCGCGAGGGCTCGGCGATCGGCAAGCCGAAGTATCCGGTGGGGACCTCGGTCGCGACCACCAACGTCAACGACCGGCTGATGGTGGCGGGCGACGCGGTGTTCTCGGGCATGGGCGCGCCCTATGGGCGGGCCGAGAGCGCGGGGCACCTGCCGGCGGGGGTCGGCGTGATCTCGGGCGCGGACCCGTGGAAGAACGGCAAGGGCTACGTGAACCAGATCTTCGTGGGCTACGGCGGCGGCGGCGCGGTGCATGGCCACGACGGCTGGCTGACCTTCTGCGGCTCGGCCAACGCGGGGCTGATCCAGCTCGACAGCGTGGAGATGGACGAGAGCATGTATCCCATCGTCGTCGAGCGCCGCGGCGTGATCCCCGGCTCCCAGGGTTTTGGAGAATTCGAGGGCGCGCCGGCGATGGGCGGGGTGTTCTACCCGCTCGACCACGACATGACGATCATCTACGCGGCCGACGGCACCCACACGCCCCCCAAGGGCGTGCTGGGCGGCGGCGCGGGCGGGGCCAGCACCTCGATCCGCGTGACCGGGGCGGAGAAGGAGGTGCTGCCCGCCTTCTCCGAGGAGGTCATCGCCGCCGGCCAGAAGATCGAGTTCACCGCCTGCGGCGGCGGCGGCTACGGCGACCCGCTGGCCCGCGATCCGGCCCGGGTGGCGGGCTCGGTCAACCGCGGCTGGCTGGACCCGGAGACCGCCCGCGAGGTCTACCGCGTGGCCCTGGTTCCGGGCGACGCCCCGGATCTGTGGACCGTCGACGTCGACCAGACCGCCCGCCTGCGCGCCGCCTGAGCGCCGCCCGGACCCGGCCGCGGGCCGGGTCCGGCGCCCAGCCCGTGGGCGCAGGGCCGGCCACGGTCATCTTTTTGGGCGCTTTCGACCAAGAGCGGCGACGAATCCTGCGTATCGTATGTCTCGTAGAGGGGTTGCTGCTTCCCAGCTGAGCAGGGGCCCCGCAGAATAAGGTCCAGACCAATGACTCGGCCAACCGAGTCGAACCTGCGGACCACGCAACAGGGAAACAGGCGGCGGCGGCCGCCGCTTCCGACAGGGAACGCACATGAAATACACGGTGCAGCACGATGGATCGGGGAGAGGCGGCGACGACTGGCGCCGGGCCGTGTCCGAGACCTATTTCCCCCTCGACGTCGAGTTCCGCAATTCCGCGGCCTTCCAGGGCAGCCTCGAGGCCTGGTCGCTGGGCGACGTGGCGATCTCGCGCAACTCCTGCGACGGGCTCCTCTATCGCCGCCATCGGCGGCATTTCCTGCAGGAGAGCGACTCCAGCCTGCTGATCACCATTCCCGAGGCGGCCGAGGTCGGCTTCTCGCAAGGCTCCCGCTCGACCCACTGCAAGCCGGGCGGCTTCCTGGTGGAGCGGGGGACGCGCCCTACGAGTTCTGGCACGGCAAGGCGAATTCGCTGTGGGTGCTGAAGGTGAAGGCGGCGTCGGTGCGCTCGCGCATCGGGCCGACGGACCGGATCGCGGCGCTGAACTTCGACGGGACCTGCGGGGTCGCCTCCTATTTCCTCGACATGGTGCGCACCACCGGCGCGCATGCGGAGCACCTGAGCCCCTCGGCGCGGGAGGCCGCCGGCATGCACCTGCTGGAGCTGCTGTGCCTGGCGATCCGCTCCGACGACCGGGTGCTGGACAGCTCGGTTTCCTCGATCCGTGCGGCGCATCTGCACCGGGCGGAGCAGTATATCCGCGACAATCTCAAGGACCCCGACCTGGGGCCTGCGCAGGTGGCGGACGCCTGCGGGATCTCGCTGCGCTACCTGCAGCGGCTGTTCGCCGAGCGGGAGCAGTCGATCAACGGCTTCATCCGCGACAAGCGCCTGAACCGCTGCGCCGAGGAGCTGCGGGGCGGAAGCCGCGCCGCCTCGGTCGCCGAGATCGCCTATCGCTGGGGGTTCTCGGACCAGTCGCGGTTCTCGCGCCTCTATAAATCGCAGTTCGGCTGCACGCCGACCGAGACCCGCCGCGCCGCGGCCGCCGAGCGCGAAGGCGCCGGCCCGGCCTGAGTTCGAGGCGGGCCCGCGGGCCCGCCGATCCTCCGCTTCGCACCCCGAAGCCGACACCCCCCGCAGGCCCCACGGCCCGCGGCCGACCCCGTGCGCCTTGTCGCCGGGCCTCGACAACCCCCTGGAGGGACGATGAAAACCACCCGAGTCGCCGTGGACGTCGGCGGGACCTTCACCGACATCTGCATCATGGACGAGACCTCCGGCGCGATCCGGATCGAGAAGACGGCCTCGACCCCCGACGATCCGATGCAGGCGATCATGAACGGCATCGGCCAGGCGGAGGTGAACCTCGCCGAGGTCTCGATGTTCTCCCACGGGACCACCGTGGCGACGAACGCCCTGATCACCCGCCGCCTGCCCCGCGCCGCCATGGTCTGCACCGACGGTTTTCGGGACGTGGTGGAGATCCGGAGGGCCAACAAGGAGGACCTCTGGGACACCTACAAGGACGTCGCCAAGCCCTACATCGCGCGGCGCGACCGGCTGACGGTGCGCGAGTGCGTGTCCGCCGACGGCGAGGTGCTGACGCCGCTGAACGAGGACGACGCCCGCAAGGTCGCCGCGGTGCTGAAGAAGCGCGGGGTTTCCTCCATCGCGGTCTGCTTCATGAACAGCTACGTCAACGGCGAGAACGAGCAGAAGATGCGCGACATCCTCAAGGCCGAGATGCCGGACGTCGCCGTCTCGATCTCGTCGCAGGTGATGCCCGAGATCTTCGAGCATGAGCGGTTCTCGACCACCATGGCCAACGCCGTGGTGGCGCCGGTGGTCGTCTCCTACGTCGACCGGCTGGGGCAGAAGCTGGCGGATGGCGGCTACGACCGCGACCTGCTGCTGCTGCACACCGGGGGCGGCGTGATGACGCCCTCCTCCGTGAAGGATTTCTCGGCCCGTCTGGCGGGTTCCGGCATTGCGGCGGGGGCGATCGCGTCGCGCTACATCGCCGGGCTCTGCGGCTACGAGAACTCCATCGGCTTCGACATGGGCGGGACCTCGACCGACGTCTCGCTGGTCTACGAGGGCGAGCCGCGGATCACCAAGGACTGGTATGTCGAATACGGCTACCCGATCCGCTTCCCCTCCATCGAAGTGCTGACCATCGGCGCCGGCGGCGGCTCGATGGCCTGGAAGGACGAGGGCGGCAGCTTGCGCAACGGCCCGCAGTCCGCCGGCGCCGTCCCCGGCCCGGCCTGCTACGGCCAGGGCGGCGAGGTCGCCACCAACACCGACGCCAACGTGGTGCTGGGACGGCTGGGCACCTCGCTGGCCGGCGGCAAGATCACGCTGGACGCCGCCAAGGCCGAGACCGCCGTCCGCGAGACCGTCGCCGAACCCTTCGGGATGGAGCTGCACGAGGCCGCCGAGGCCATCGTCCAGGTCGCCAACGCCAACATGGCCAACGCCGTGCGCCTGCTCTCCATCGCCCGCGGCTACGATCCGCGCGACTTCGCGCTGGTGGCCTTCGGCGGGGCAGGGGCCCTGCACGGCGCCGCGGTCGCCAGGGAGCTGGCGATCCCCACCGTCATCGTGCCGCCGAACCCCGGGGTGACCTCGGCGCTGGGCTGCCTGCTGGTGGACGTGCAGCACGACTACTCGGACAACTTCATGGCCGACGCGGCCTCGACCGACCCCGCCACGCTGGAGGCCGCCTTCGCGACCATCGAGACCGAGGCCGCCGAGCGTCTCGCCCACGAGGGCGTCGAGCCGAAGGACATGCTGATCCAGCGCACGGTGGAGATGATGTATGCGGGGCAGTGGCGCTCGCTGTCGGTGAACGTGCCGGCGAAGGTGACGGACCTCAACGACCTGATCGACGCCTTCCACGCCGAGCATGAGCGGGAATACAACTTCCGCCGCGACGACGCCCCGGTGGCGATCTTCCGCGTGGCCGTGAAGGCGACCGGCGTGGTCCCCAAGGCCGACCTCCCCTCCACCGAGCCGACCCCGCACATGCCCGAACCCATGGGTTCCCGCCCCGCCTGGTTCGACGGCGAGAGATGCGACGCCGCGCTCTACTGGCGCGACGACCTGGGCGCGGGGGCGACCTTCCAGGGCCCCGCGGTGGTCGAGCAGTTCGACTCCACCATCGTGGTTCCGCCGGGCACGACCGCCGAGGTCGACCGCTACGCCAACATCCTGATCCGCATGAAGGGCTGACCCATGGACGATCTCAGCAAGCAGAGCCTCGACCCGGTCACGTTCGAGGTCCTCAAGAACAGTTTCATCACCTCCGTCGACCAGATGGCGGAGCGGATGCTGCGCACCTGCTACTCCTTCGTCATCTACAACCGCGATTTTTCCAATGGCCTGCATGACGCGGAAGGCAATTCCGTCGCGCAGGGCAACCAGGACATCGCGGTCCACGTCGGGACGCTGCACTACACCTGCAAGGACGTGCTGCGCTATTTCGAGGGCGAGATGCTGCCCGGCGACGTCTACGCCATCAACGACCCCTATGCGGGGGGCACGCATTTTTCCGATGTGCGCCTCGTCCGCCCGATCTTCGACGACGACGCCCTGATCGGGTTCAGCCAGTCCAACGGCCACTGGTCGGACCTTGGGGGCACGGTTCCCGGCTCCTTCGACGTGATGTCGCGCCAGATGTTCGGCGAGGCGGTGCGGATCACGCCCGTGAGGCTCTTCCACGGCGGCCGCTTCTGCCGCGACGTGGCGGACCTGATCGCCAACAACACCCGCGACCCGGGCTCGATCATCGGCGACATCCACTCCCAGGCCCAGGCCACCCAGGTGGCCGAGCGCGACGTCCTGCGCCTGGTGCGCAAATACGGCCGCGACCAGGTCACGAAAGGCATGGCCGAGGTCCAGGACTACGTCGAGCGCGCCATGCGCCAGCGCATCGCCGCCCTGCCGGACGGGACGTGGGAGACGGTGGACTACATCGACCGCGACCTGTCGCAGGGCGAGGGCATGATCCCGATCCGGATCAAGATGACGATCAAGGGCGACGAGATCCTCTTCGACTTCGAGGGCTCTCATCCGACCATCGCCTCGATGTACAACTCGGCCCCCGGCGCGACCTTCTCGGCGGTGGTGGCGGGGACCAAGACCTTCTTCCCCGACCTGCCGCTGAACTCCGGCTTCTACCGGGCGATCTCGGTGAAGGCGCCCCCGGGCTCGATCGTCGCCGCCGAGTGGCCCACCGCCGTCACCGGCTTCCTGATGCCCTTCGAAAAGATCATGAACGCGATCTTCGAGATGTGGTCGCAGATCATGCCCGAGCGCGCCATCGCCTGCGCCTTCAACCTGGAGTACCTGCTCTGCGGCGGGCGCGACCTGCGCAAGCCCGAGAAGCCGATCTTCATGTTCTACGAGTGGCTTCCCGGCGGCTGGGGCGGGCGCAACGGCAAGGACGGCTCGGACGTCACCACCGCCTGTTTCGGCACCGGCCTGATGTCCCAGCCCAACGAGGGCAACGAGCGGGTGAACCCCACCCGCACGCTCCGCTTCGACATCCTCCAGGACTCGGCCGGGCCCGGGAAGTGGCGCGGCGGGGCCGGGGTGCAGAAGACCTCGGAGCTGCTGGCGAGCGAGGGCTCGGTGATGTCCTACATCTGCGACCGCGAGCGCGCCGTGGTCTGGGGGGTGGAGGGCGGCCTGCCCTCGATGCCCCACGGGCTGACGCTGACGAAGAAGGAGACGGGCGAGGACGTGTGGCTCGGCTCGGTCTTCTCGGACTACGCGGTGCATGCGGGCGACGTCTTCGCGCGGCCCACGGCCGGCGGCGGCGGCTTCGGCGATCCGCTGGAGCGGGATCCGGAGAAGGTGTTGCTGGATGTGGTCGACGACTATGTCTCGATCCGCCGGGCGGCGCTGGACTACGGCGTGGCGATCAAGGAGATCGACGCCGATCTCTGCGAATACGAGATCGACGCCGCGGCCACCGAGAAACTGCGCGCCGAGATCCGCGCCTCGCGCGTCGGCTGGGCCAGAACCGACCCCGCCGAGGTCGCCGCGCGCTACAAGGCCGGCGAGATCGACGCGATGGATGCGCTGCGCCGCTACGCGGTGATCCTCGACTGGAACACCGGCGAGCTGCTGCCCAAGTCCACCGCCCAGTTCCGCGAGAGCTTCGAGAAGCGGACCGTGGCGCACTGGGCCGAGGCCGCGGCCTGACCTTCGGGGTGCGGCGGAGCTCCCGCCGCGCCCCTTTTCGCCCCGGCCGTCGCCGGGGCGCTTGCCTCCGACCGGACCGCCCGGTCCCGGCCGCAAGAGGCCCCGGGTCAAGCCCGGGGCGCCCGTGGCGGCCGTTGGCCCCAAATATCGAAGGACGCCGGATGCCCCCCGCCATTTCCAGCGCCGAGCCCCGCAGGCTGCTGACCCCGGCCACGATCCCCGCGGCGCTCGAGGCGCAGGCCGCCGGCGCCCGGCTGCTGGCCGGGGGCACCTGGCTGATGCGCGCGCCCCTGCGCGACCAGCCCCTGTCGGGCGCCTTCGCCTCTCTCCACGCCATCCCCGAACTGAACCGCCTGGACCTGACGCCCGAGGCCGCCGAGATCGGGGCCGGCGTCACCCACGCCCGCCTCGCCGAGGCGCTTGCCGGGATCCCCGAGCTGGCGCCGCTGGCGACCGCCGCCGGCGCCTCGGCCAACCCCGGCGTGCGCCGGGCGGCCACGCTGGGCGGCAACCTCTGCGCCATGGAGTTCCCGGCCGCCGACCTCGCCTGCGCCCTGCTGGCGCTGGAGGCGGACGTGGACCTGGAGCGGCTCTCCGGCCCCGGGCGGGTCTGCATGGCCGAGTTCCTGGCCCGGCGCGAGGCGCTGCTGCCCGGCGCCCTGGTCGCCGGCGTCCGCATCCCGCGGCGGGCGGGCCGCCTCGGCGCCCATGTGCGCCTGCCGCTGCGAAAGGCGGGCGACTACCCGGTCGCCATCGTCTCGCTGACCGCCGAGGTCGCGGACGGCCGCCTCTCCCGCCCCGTCGTCGCCGTCGGCTCGGTCGAGCCGGTGGCCCGCCGCTGGGCGGCGCTGGAGGCGGCGCTGGAGGGCGTGTCCCTGGACCCCGCCGCCGGGGCCTCGGCCGCCGCCGGCCTGCTCTCCGCCTTCTCGCCGCGAAACGGGATCGAGGCGCCGGGCTGGTATCGGGCCGAGGTGCTGCCCGCCCTCGTCCGCCGCGCCCTCGCCAGCCTGGAGGCCTCCGCATGATCCGCCTGCGCGTGAACGGCGAGCCGCTCGCCCTCGACCTCGACCCGATGACCCCGCTGATCGATCTGCTGCGGCGCGACCTCGCCCTGACCGGCGCCAAGGCCGTCTGCCGCGAGGGGTTCTGCGGGGCCTGCACCGTGCATGTGGACGGGGAACCGAGGCTCGCCTGCCTGACCCCCGCGGGCCTGATGGAGGGCCGCGAGGTCGTCACCATCGAGGGCCTGGGCCGCAACGCCCCGCCCTCGGTCGCGCCGGTGGACGACGCGGCCCTGCCGACGGCCCTGCAACGGGCGATGCTGGAGGAGGACGTCGTGCAGTGCGGCATGTGCTTCCCCGGCATGGTCATGGCCCTGGCCCCGGTGCTGGAGGCCGACCCCTCCCTGGACCGCGAGGCCATCCGACAGGCGATGACCGGCAACCTCTGCCGCTGCACGGGCTACGAGCGGATCGTCGGCGCGGCCCTCCTGGCGCTGCAGCCCCAGCAGGAGGCCGCCGAATGATCCCCGATCCCGCAGCCCATGTGCTCGACCTCCCCCGCCGCGATGCGCGGGACAAGCTGACCGGCGCCACCCGCTACACCGTCGACCGGATGGGGGCGGGCGTGCTGCACGCCGCGATCCTGCGCGCCCCCGGGCCGGCGGGGCGGATCGTCAAGCTGGACCTGGCGCCGGCGCTGAAGATGCCCGGCGTGCGGGGCGTCGCCGCCGCCGCCGACGCCCCCGGCCTGCACGGGATCGGCGTCGCGGACCACCCGCTCTTCGCCCGCGGCCACGTCCGCCATCCCGGGGAGCCGCTGGCCGCCGTCGCCGCCGATACGCTCGACCAGGCCCGCGCGGCCTTGAAAGCCATTGCGGTCGAGATCGACCCCGACCCCGCCTGCCTGACCCTCGCCGAGGCCACCGCCCCTGGCGCCCGCCTCGTCCACCCCGACTGGCGCGACTACGCCACCCTGGTCGAGGGCGGAAACCGCCGCGACAACATCGCCTGGGAGGCCCGCGTCGACCGCGGCGAGGTCGACGCCGTCTTCGCCGACCCCGCCATGCGCATCGTCGAGAGCGCCTACGAGGTCGGCCGCCAGTCCCATGTCCCCTTCGAGCCCCGCGCCGCCGTCGCCCGCTGGGAGGACGGCCGCGTGCACCTGGAGTGCTCCACCCAGGCCCCCTGGACCGTGCGCCGGGTGACGGCGGAGGTGATGGGCATCGCGCCCTCCCAGGTGCGCGTCACCGTCCCCCCGGTCGGCGGCGGCTTCGGCCTGAAGTTCGACTGCTCGATCGAGCCCATCGCCGCGATCCTCGCCCGCAAGACCGGCCGGGCGGTGGCGATGGAGCTGAGCCGCGCCGAGGAGGCCGCGACCTGCCTCTGCCGGGAGAACGCGCGGATCCGCATCCGTAGCGCCATCGACCCCGACGGCCACATCGCCGCCCGCGACGCCGAGGTGCTGATGGACTGCGGCGCCTACGGCGGCGAGCAGGTGTTTCTCACGACCATGACCGCCCACACCCTGGGCGGGAACTATCGCCTCGGCGCCGTGAGGCTGGTGACGAAAGCGGTCTACACCAACACGCCCCCCAACGGCGCCTTCCGCGCCTGCAACGGCGTCTACTGCACCTTCGCGCTGGAGCGGCATACCGACGAGATCTGCGCCGAGCTGGGGCTGGATCCCCTGGCGTTCCGCAAGGCGAACGTGGTCGGCGACGGCGACCTCGGCGCCACCGGCCAGGTGTTCCGCGGCAACGTGCTGGGCGACATGCTGGAGCGGATGGAGGAGGCCTCGACGCCCCTGCTGGAGGGGCTGAAAGGCACGCTCCCGGACGGCCGGCTCTATGGACGGGCGCGGACGGTGGGGACCTGGTTCGTCTTCGTGGGGCCGTCCTCGGCCACCGTGCACATGCATGACGACGGCTCGGCCACGCTGGTGACGGCGGGGGTGGAGATCGGCTCGGGCTCGATGGCCCAGGGCCTGCCGCAGATCGTGGCGGCGCAGCTGGGGATCGCGCCCGAAAAGGTGGTGGTCCGCCAGGCGGACACCGACGCCAGCGGGCTGGACATGGGGGTCGGCGGCGGGCGCACCACGGTGTCGCTGGGCGCCGCCAGCCTGGAAGCCTGCGCCGCGGTGCGCGCGCAGCTGCTGGAGGCGGCCTCCGAGGTCCTCCAGACCCCTGCCGAGGCACTGATCCTGCGCGACGGCCGCGCCGAGATCGCGGCCTCGCCCGGCGCCGGCGTTCCGATCCCCGAGCTGGTCGGCCGGATCCAGGCCTCCCACGGCCCCGTCGCCGGCCACGGCGCCTTCACCGCGCCCGGAGAGCCCGCCATGCCCGGCTGCGCGGCGGGACATTTCATCGAGGCGATCGACATCCCCGTCCACGCCGTGCACGAGGCCGAGATCGCCCTCGACCCCGACACCGGCCACGTCGAGGTGCTGGCCTACCGCGTCGTTCAGGACGTGGGCCTGGCTCTCAATCCCCGCGCGGTGCGCGGCCAGATCCAGGGCGGCGTGGCCCAGGGCCTCGGCTACGCCCTGCACGAGGAGATCACCCACGACCCCGCCGGCGCCATCCGTCAGACCGGGTTCGAGACCTACCGCATTCCAGGCGTTCTCGACCTGCCGCGGGTGGAGACGGTCCTGCACGAGGGCGGCCCCTCCATCGGTCCACTGGGCATCAAGGGCGCCGGAGAGGTCCCGATCCTCAACGTCCCTGCCGCGGTCGCCTGCGCGGTCGCCAACGCCGCCGGGCGCCCGGTCGCGGCCCTGCCTCTGACCCCGCCGCGCACGCTCGCCCTGCTGCGCGGCCGGCCCGGCGGCTGAGGCCCCGGCCCGGGACCGGCTCGGTTGATGCGAAGAGGGGCGCCGTCGCTCGCCGCGATGCACGGCGCCCTCGGACGGATCGCCGCCGTCGGCGCCGGCATGGCCCCAGGGGGGCTCGATGCAGCCGCACGGGGCGGGTCCGAGCGCAGCGCTTGCGACGGCTCGGAGGCCGGAGCGCATGACCCGAGAGCCTGATCCCTCTCCTCTCCGAAGCGGAGCCCGTCGCGGCGAACGATGAAGCGATCGAGGGTCCGCGAGGCGCAGGTCGTCGCGATCCCGACGTCGCGAGAGAGCGGCGTCGCGGCGGCGGATGTCGGCCGCCGCCGTGGGACCGGCTCTCTCGACCGCGTCAGCGCGCGTAGGACCCGACGATCTCGCCCGCCGAGAGAACATGGCCGCGCATGGCGTCCAGCAGGTCCGCCCGGGCGGCGCCGTGCGGCAGGTCGAGCGTGGCATCGAGCGCGAAGACCTGGAAGTGGTAGTCATGCGCGGGGTCGCCCACGGGCGGACGCATGCCGAACCACCCGGTCGAGCCGCGGTCGTTGGCGCCCTGCTTCACCCCGGCGGGAAGCGACAGCTGCGGCGCGCCCGGCACGCCCTCGCGCAGCTCGGCGACGTCGGCGGGGATGTCGTACACCATCCAGTGGACGAACGGCGGGTTCTCCGCGACGTCCGGGTCCTCCGCCATGACGACGTAGCTCTGCGTGCCTTCCGGCCCCTCCGCCCACTCGAGCGGCGGCGAGATGTTCTGCTGCTCGGCGGCGTACATCGCCGGAATCGTCTCGCCGTCGGCGAAAGCGGGGGAGACCACGTCGATCGGGCCGCCCCGGGGGGCGAGGATGTCGCGGGCGAGCGCGGTCTCGCTGGCGCGGGGCGGCTGCGCGGCGTCCTCGCCCGCGACGCCGGCCCTCGCGCCATCGGCGTTGGTCGGCTCCAGCCGCTCGGCTTCGGCGGCTTCGTCGCCGGTGTAGACGATCCGGTGCACGACGCCGTTGGTGTCGTCGCTGAGGTAGAGCGCCCCGTCCGGCCCCTGCGCCAGCCCGGCGAGTCGGCCCAGATGGCCCCAGCCGGACGAGCTCTCCTCGTCTTCCATCAGAAAGCCGGTGATGAAGGGCTCGAAGCCGACCGGGCGGCCGTCCTCGAAATCGATCCTCAGCACCTCGTAGCCCGAGGGCGGCCGGCGGTTCCACGAGCCCCGCATGGCGACGTAGGCGTCGCCGCGATAGGCTTGCGGAAACGCGTCGCCCGTGTACCACGCCAACTGCATCGGCGCCGAGTGCGGGACGTAGAGGCCCACGGGATCGGTGCTTTCCGCCGCCCATTCCTCCAGGCTGATGCCGCCGGGAGGCTCGTCCTGCGGATTGAACCGGCCGTCGGCGTAGATATAGGGCCAGCCGTATCCGTTGCCCTCGACGATCCGGTTGAACTCCTCGTGCTGCTCGTCGTCGCCCAGCCAGTCGATGCCGTGGTCCATGCCCCAGAGCTCGTCCGTCTCGGGATGGAAGCCGTAGCCGATGGTATTGCGCAGCCCGCTGGCGAAGATCGTGGACCGGCTCCCGTCGGGCGCGATCCGCATCATCGTCGCGTTGCGCGGGTCGGTCTCGCCGCAGGCGTTGCAGGTGGAGCCGACGGAGACGTAGAGCATCCCGTCCGGCCCCACGACGACCATCCGGTTGGGATGCTGTCCGCCCGCGGAAAGATCGTCGACGATCGGCTCGCCCAGCGGCTCGAAGCCGCCGTCGGCGCGGCGGGTGGTGCGGTAGATCTCCGAGACGGCGACCAGGTAGACCGTATTCCCGTCGAGGGCGATGCCGTGCATGTCGGGACGGCTCGCCACCCGCTCCTGCACGTCGGCGCGGCCGTCGCCGTCTTCATCGCGCAGCATCACCACGTCGCCGACCGCGCGGCGGGTGACGTAGACCGTGCCGTCGTCGGCGACGGCGATCATGCGCGGGTTCGCGAGATCGCTCGCGAAGACCGAGATCTCGAAGCCCTCCGGCAGCGACAGGCGGTTCAGCCTTTCCTGCGTCGGCTCCAGCTGCGCCGGTTTGAGGACGCTGCCGACGAGGGTGACGTCGGCGCTCTTGGGATCGTCGAGCTGCTCCGAGACCGGCGGCGTCGACGGAGGCTCCTGAGCGCCGGCGAAGCCTCCGAAGAGCAAGGCTGCCATGACGGACAGAATGGCTGTGGAAGATCGCGGCATCCGAATGTCTCCTCGGGGTGGCATGCCTGGGACGAGGCGAAATCGTCGCTCGTTCCGCCGGCATCGAGATGTCCTGCGCGGCGCCCCCCGGGCCGGGCCCGGGGCGCGTCCGCCCCCGGCGCCGGTCGAGCCGGCGCCGGGCTTGCCGATCGACGCGGCCCTACACGCGGACCAGGGCGTCGCGCCTGGTGAGGAGCGGGACGACGATCTCCAGCAGGCCGACGAGGAGATGCGGCCACCAGATCACATCGGCGAAGCCGAAGAGCCAAGGCGACGCCGCGAGAACAACGCCGGCGACGACGTCCGCCGCGAGGTGCGCCTTCAGCGGGATCATCTTCGCCGCGCTCAACTCGTAGTTGGTGAGCAGGCTCATCACGATGATCATGGCGCCCAGCAACTGCGGGAGCCACTGCTCGATCCCGCCGGTCGCGAAGCCGAAGAGATAGGGGGCGACCAGCAGAAGCGCGCCGGTCGCATAGTCGATCATTCCATGAAGTCGGGTGTTGATCATCGGATGTCTCCTTTGCGTTTCCTCAGGCGCCGGTCGGACCGTCGCGTCCGTCCCCGGCCAGCGCCGGTCTCAGCCGCCGGCGCCGGCGACAGAGCGTCCGAGCCGGATCCGCGACGGCGCAGGCCTCACCCCAGCGGGAGGCTGACCTCGACGCGAACGTCGGGGCGCGGGCCGTCGGCTCTGACGCTTCCCACCGACGCGCGGAGCGCGATGCCGGCGTCCATGAGATTGGCCAGCGGCTGGTTGTCGATGCGGGGGATGTAGCCGAGCTTCGCGCCGTTGCGCGTCCACACCGAAACGGCGCGGCGGTCGTAGTCGTTCTCGGGCTCCCGCATCAGGCGCAGCGGAGCCCCGGACCCGAGATCCCCGACGACCTCGCGCACCATATGGCGCTCGGCGCCGGCGACGTAGGTGAGCAGGAGCGGCGCCTCCCGGGGTCCGCCGCCCGCGGCGGCCGACGCGCCGCCCGCTCCGGCGGCGGCCAGAACGCCGCTGCCGGCGATGAACGACCTTCGCGACCAGGCGGTCATTTCCCTTCCTCCGCGTCGGGAAGCTGCGCGATCTGCCCATAGGTCCCCGGACGCCCCGGCCCGAGGTCGGGCGCCTCGCCCAGCGGCTCCATCGGACGGATGCTGAACTTGCCGCCCTGGCCGTCGACCGAGGGGCCCTCGCTCCAGCGGCCGCGCGGCGGCTCGGCGCCGTCGGCGGTGAAGCCGAGGTAGACGTAGTTGAAGTCCTGGTTCTCGGCCTCCTGCGGGAACGAGTTCGGAACCGGCATCTGCGGCCGCTCCTCCTCCAGCTCCTCGATCACCGCTTTCCACTGGTTCTGGTGCATGGTGTCGCGGGCGATGAGATAGGAGAGCATCTCGCGCATGCCCGGATCGGCGGTCATGTGATAGAGGCGGGTGGCCAGGGTCCGGCCCGTCCCCTCGGCGGTGATGTTGGCGTACATGTCGCCCGCGATGTTCCCCGAGGCGTAGACATGGCTCATGTCGAAGGGCACGCCGTCGGCATCGACCGGCATCGCCGCGAGCCCGGCCGACAGGAACTGGCGGAAGTTGCGCCCGCCCATGATCGACCCCACGGCCGCGTCCTCGGCGCCCTCTTCCTGCAGCTCGATGGGAGCGCCCTCGAGGTTCAGGGCCACCGCGGTCGCGAGCATCTCGATGTGGCCCAGCTCTTCGGCTGCGGTGTTGAGCAGCATGTCGCGATACTTGCTCGGGCCGCGCATCCCCCAGGCCTGGAACATGTACTGCATGGCGACGCGGATCTCGCCCTCCACACCGCCGATCGCTTGCTGAAGGGCGCGCGCGAAGGCCGGGTTCGGCGTTTCCACACGCACCGGAAACTGAAGCTTGTAGTCGGTGTAGAACATTCGGGCTCTCCTGTGTCTGCCGGTCGTGGAACCGCAGGGGAGGGAAAACGTTCCCGCTGTCCCGGATTCAGTTCGGATCATTCCCCGCCTGCCCGCGACGAGGCCGTGCGGCGGGGAGGCCGGGCGGCTTCGTCCGGCGCGGGGACCGACGGCGCAGTTTCTCGCCGTCGCGCGCGAACGAACGGACGCCGTCGAAGTTGTCGTGGGATCGCCGGCAGCAGCGCCGTTCAAGGAGGATCTCATGGCCGACCGCCTCAAAATGCAGGACCCGCGCAAGCAGCACCCTGCGCCGCCCTTCCCCAGGCAGCCTCAGCAGACCCCCGGTCTCGCCCGGCGGCTGGAGCCGCCGGCCGACCATGGCGAGGACAGCTACAAGGGGTCGGGCAGGCTCGAAGGACGCAAGGCGCTGATCACCGGCGGCGACTCCGGGATCGGGCGCGCGGTGGCGATCGCCTATGCGCGCGAAGGGGCGGACGTCGCGATCGCCTATCTCCCCGAGGAGCAGCCCGACGCCGACGAGGTCATCGCCCTGATCGAGAAGGCCGGACGCAAGGCCGTCGCTCTGCCCGGCGACCTGTCGGACGAGCGCTGCGCCCGGGAGGCGCCCCGCCGGGCGGCCGACGAACTGGGCGGGCTGGACATCCTCGTGGTGAACGCCGGGCGCCAGAAGTATTTTCCGTCCTTCGACGATCTCACGAGCGACGAGTTCGACGCGACCCTGCGCACGAACCTCCACGCGCTGTTCTGGACGACGCAGGAGGCGGCCCGGATCATGGCGCCGGGCGCCTCCGTCATCACGACGGCGTCCGTTCAGGCCTATGATCCCACGACCACGATCATGCACTACGCCACCACCAAGGCCGGCATCGTCGCCTTCACGAAGGCGCTGGCTTCGGAGCTGATCGACAAGGGCATCCGCGCCAACTCGGTCGCGCCCGGTCCGGTCTGGACGCCCCTCAACCCGAGCGGCGGCTCGTCGCAGGACAGTGTGGAGAGCTTCGGAGGCGGCAGTGCGTTCGGGCGCCCCGGCCAACCGGTGGAGCTCGCTCCGGTCTATGTGCTCCTCGCCTCGCAGGAGGGGAGCTACATCACGGGAGAGGTCTACGGCGTCACCGGCGGAGCGGGCATCGCCTGACCCTCGTCATGGACCGGGGGCAGGCCACGCGAGGTGCGCCGTGGCGGCTTCGACCGCAGCAATGCGCGGCAGATGCCGGCGGACCCGCCGGCATCCGGCAGTCTTTCGGCGCCGAACGCCGGCGCGCCGGAACAAACTGACCTCTGGTCGGTTGCCCTTCCACGACCATTCGAAAGGGCCTCTGATGCAGCGACTTCGACAGCCTCGGGGCATGGAGGCCGACGACGCCCGGGTCCCGCGGCTGACCATCAACGGAGATCCCGGCGAATTCGATACCCCGGCCTGGACCTCGCTGCTGGACTTCCCGCGCGACCGGCCGGGCCTGACCGTCGCGAGCCGGCTTCGGCACGCCGCTGGACCGCGTGGACGGCGCGGCCAAAGCGGCCGGGCAGGCGAAATACGCGGCCGAGTTCACGCGCCCCGACCTGCTCTACGGCCACGTGCATGCCGCGCGGATCGCGAAGGGGAAGATCGCGCATGATGGCCTCGACCTGCGCGCGCGCCGTCCTGTCGCGCGACGGCGGCCTCACGGTCGGCGCCGCAACCGCCGACATGGGACCCGGCGCCTACACGATGATGACCCAGATCGCGGCCGACGCGACCGGCCTGCCGGTGGAGAGGCTCGCCGCCGAACTGGGCGATGCCGAGCTGCCCTTCGCGCCGGTCGAAGTCGGGAGCTTCACCGCCGCCTCCACCGGCTCGGCCGTGCGGAAGGCCTGCGAGTCGCTGCTGGAGGATCTGTTCGACCAGGCGCGGCGACTGGAGGACAGTCCGCTGTCGGGGACCCTTCTGGACGACATCGACCTCGTCGAAGGCCGCATCGTCCAGAAGGACGACCCTGCCACGGGCCTGCGCTTCGAGCAGGCGCTCGAGGCCGCGGGGATGGACGAGCTGGAGGTCAAGGAGACCGCCAGGCCGGGCTTCAACATGATGAAGAAAGCCCGCAACACGCACTCCGCCGTCTTCGTCGAGGTGCGGGTGGACGAGGAACTCGGCATGGCCCGCGTCGCCCGCATCGTCGACGCGGTGGCGGCGGGGCGGATCGTCACCCCCAAGCTCGCCCGCGGCCAGATCGGAGGCTGCGTATCCGCCATCGCCAACGCGATCTTCCATGCCACCGGCAAGCGCGTGCGCAATCAGCCGATCACCATCGACAAGCTGCTGTGATCCATGAACTCCAGCCCCCCGCCATTTCCGTTCCCAGACCCGAGGCCGCCGCCATGACCCATGCCCGCCCGATCGCCTACGACCCCGCGCTGGAAGACACGCGAGAGGACGAGCAGAGCGTCGTCGATGACATCAACGCCGCTCTCGACGAGATTCTCGAGACGACGGCGGAGGATTGCGGCCACGCCATCCGCTCGGTCCATGCCAAGTCGCACGGGATCGTCGAGGGCACGCTGACGGTGCAGCCGGGACTGCCGCCTGAACTGGCGCAGGGCCTTTTCGCCGCGCCGGGAGAGCACCGGGTCTTCCTGCGGCTGTCCACCAACGCCGGCGACATCCTCGACGACAGCATCGCCCTGCCGCGCGGGCTGGCGATGAAGGTCTGCGGCGTGCCCGGCGACCGGCTGCCGGGGGCGGAGGGCGACACCCAGGACTTCGTCATGATCAACAGCCCCGCCTTCTCCGCGCCGGATGCCGAGACTTTCGGCAAGACCCTGAAGCTGCTGGCCAGGACCACCGACCGGGTGGAGGGGCTGAAGAAGGTCGCCGCGGGATTGGCGCAGGGGATCAACAGGGCGCGGCAGGCGGTCGGCATGGAACCGTCGTCGACTCTGGGCGCCCTGGGCGGGTTGCCGAACGTCGAGCCTCTGGGCGAGACCTATTATTCAGCCGTTCCGTTCCGCTATGGCGATCACGTCGCCAAGTTCAGCCTTCGCCCTGTCGCCGGTTGGATGACGGACCTGTCGGGCGAAACGATCGACGTGAACGGTCGCGACGACGCCATCCGCGAGGACGTGCGGGCGGAGTTCGCCGCGGATGCGGCCGAGTGGGAGTTCTGCGTGCAACTCCTGCGCGACCCCGAGACTCAGTCTGTCGAGGACGCCTCGGCGCTGTGGCCCGAGGAGGTCTCTCCCTGGCAGCCTGTGGCACGGGTGCGGGTCCCGGCCCAGGACAGCTGGTCCGACCAGCGGGTGAGGGAGGTGAACGAGACGATGCGCTTCAGCCCCTGGACGGGCATCGACGCGCACCGCCCGCTCGGCAACGTCAACCGCATCCGCCGCGACACCTATCGCCACAGCGCCGGCTTCCGGGTCCGGGTCAACGGCTGTCCCATCCACGAACCTCGGAGCGACGGGCCGAAGGGCGCGTGAGGCGGAGCGTGGCCGGTATCGACAGCTCCGAGAGACCCCGCAGCACAACACGGCAATCGCTGCGTCCGCCCCTCTCAGGGTCTGGGATTAGAACACCAATGCAGCGGTCGCGGAATCAAGCGCCTGCTGCCGCCCGACGACGAGCCCTGCGCCTCGGTCCGTGGCTTTGACGCGCTCGGACGTTTGGACGAGACGCTCGGGGGCTTCGGAGTCAGGGTCTTCTTGCGCACCCGCGGCGCCTTCGCGGCCGCCCTCCTGGCGACCGGTTTGGCGGAAGTCTTGGGCGCTTCGGCCGGCTCGATCTGTCTGTCTTTCGGATCGATCCGCGCATCCGCAGGGCGATCCGCGAGCGCGGCGAGATGAGCAACCCGAGGCGTCTCGAGCGTGGGCGACGCGATGGGGATTGCGATGGCGGCGGGTCGCGGATTGGCGACCGCTTCAGCCTCAGGCATCTCGATTGGCGCCTCGGCGGCCGGTTTTCCTTGGGCGCGAAGCCGCCTGTTCGAAGGCAGGAGCAGCGCCCAGAGGCGTTGAAGCTGCGGCGACCGCTACGGGCATCGGCGCGGGACGCGAGGTCGCGAAGGCGTGGCTCGGCGTGGCCGCGGCATCGAGGCGGGCGCTCAGCCAGGCGCGGTCGCCTGCGTAGATGCCGTGCTCGCGCGAGATGTTCTCTTCCGCGACGGCCGCGAGCGTGCGGGCGGCGTCGCGCATCACGATCGGCGAGGCCATGGCGGACGCCGGCACGCCGGCGTCCTGCGCGGCCAGGCCGACCTTGGCGCTGAGTTACGAAAACTCGTTGCGGGCCAGGGCGTCGCGCCACCGGCCAAGGTCCTTTTCATGGCGTCGCAGGCCTCGGCGACGCGGGCCGCGTCGCGGACGCCGGCAAGGGCGCGCGACGCCTCGGCCGCGGCCAGGGCAGTCTGCGCCAGCCGGGTCAGCATCGCCTCCACTTGCACCGCGTCGACCATCGACGTCCCGATCTCGAACCTCGCCAGAGCGAAGCCTCGGTCGAGCGCAGCGCGTACATGCGCTGCGACCCGCGAGGCTTCTGAGAAGCAGCTGGTGCGAGTCGAGAATCGAAAAAAACGACGGAGCGAATTTTCCTCGGGTTCGAGCGAGGCGGGGGTTCGGACGCGAACCCACCACATGCGGTTTCTGAGGTAGAGCCCAGAGCCTCTGGGAGCGGTCGCCGTCGTCGCCATGTGTGTCACATCCTGTGCCACAGTCGGCGCCACAAGGATGACGAGCGGAAAGGACGATCCGGAGATCGTCTTTTCAGTTCAACGGCATGTCGGGAGGTGGCTGGGGAACCTGGATTCGAACCAGGACCGACGGAGTCAGAGTCCGCTGTTCTACCGTTAAACTATTCCCCAACGGCGACGGGCGCTCTCCTACCCACGGGCGGGGGGCGGGTCAAGAGGGGGGAGGCGATTCCCTTGCGTGAAGCCTGCGGCATGCTGGTGAGACGCCTGCGGCGAGCTTGCGAAACGCCTGCGGCGAAGGGGGGGCTCGGCGAAAACCGCGGGGGTGCGGGCTTCTCAAGCGGGGGGCGCGGGACTATGTCGTGGGGCAGGCGGGTGCTGTCCCTCTCGTCTCGGGCCCAAATCCTGGTGGCCTATTCATTCTCGCGGGAGCTGGCTCTGTTTCGGGTCGTGGCCTGAAGCACCCGGCGCCCACCTGGTATTCCAGGCTCGCGAGGATTGGATGCCCGGACGGTCGCGACGGGCCCGCCGCCCTCTTTCCGGCCGCGGCAGGCGCAGGACGCCTGCGGGCGGCGGCTCCGGAGCCCTCCCGGCAGACGCTGGATGCGTCGGGGAGGCGGATGCGTCGGTGGCCATGCGGGGCTGGCGGCTTGCGCCCGGGCGCGGGGCGGTGCATTTTCCGCGCGGTCGCGAAACCCGCTGCGTGGAACGCGACGCCCGCGTTTCGCCCGTCGGAACCGGCCGGCGCCGTGCCCGGCCGGCCGCGTCCTCCGACCCCGCCGCCCGTCCTTTCGCCGCCCGTCCCCGACCCTTACCGGAGCCCCTGCATGTCCGCCCCCCTCGACGGCATCCGCGTCCTCGATCTCTCCCGCATCCTCGCCGGACCCTGGTGCACCCAGATGCTGGCCGACTTCGGCGCGGACGTGATCAAGATCGAGAACCCGGACGGCGGCGACGACACCCGCTCCTGGGGGCCGCCGTTCCTCAAGGACAAGGACGGGAACGACACCAACGAGGCCGCCTATTACATGTCGGCCAACCGCAACAAGCGCTCGGTCACCGTCAACCTCCGCTCGGAGGAGGGCAAGGAGGTGATCCGCGAGCTCGCCAAGACCGCGGACGTCGTGGTCGAGAACTTCAAGGTCGGGGGCCTGGCGAAGCTGGGCCTCGGGGCCGAGGACCTGATGGCGCTGAACCCGCGGCTGATCTACTGCTCGATCACCGGCTTCGGGCAGACCGGGCCGAAGGCGCCGGAGCCGGGCTACGACTACCTCATCCAGGGCCTGGGCGGGATCATGTCGATCACCGGCAACCCCGACGGCACGCCGGGCGCGGGGCCGCAGCGGGTGGGGCTGGCGATCTGCGACCTGACCACGGGGATGTATTCGACCATTGCGATCCTCGCGGCCCTCCAGCACCGGGAGCGGACCGGGCGGGGGCAGCACATCGACATGGCGCTGCTGGACGTCCACGTCGGCTGGCTCGCCAACCAGGCGATGAACTACTTCATCGGCGGGCAGGTGCCCCAGCGCACCGGCGCCTGGCACCCCAACCTCTCGCCCTACCAGCCCTTCCCCTGCGCCGACGGCGAGGTGATCGTGGCCTGCGGCAACGACCGCCAGTTCCGGATCCTGACGCGGGAGATCGGGGTGCCCGAGCTCGCCGACGATCCGCGCTTCGTGACCGTCCCAGACCGCAACGCCAACCGCGAGGCGCTGGCCCAGATCATCTCGGACCGGATGCGCCTGAAGCCGCGGGAGCACTGGCTGACCCGGCTGCCGGAGGCGGGGGTGCCCTGCTCGGGCCTCAACACCATCGACAAGACCTTCGAGGAGCCGCAGGTGATCGCGCGCGGCATGAAGGTCGAGGTGCCGCACCCGCTGTCGCCGACGGGCACGGTGCCGAACGTGGCGAATCCGATCAAGTTCTCGGATTCGAAGATCGCTTATCGGCGCGCGGCCCCTATGCTGGGCGAGCATACCGACGAGGTGCTCGGCGAGGTGCTGGGCCTGGACGCGGCCCGGATCGCGGCGTTGAAGGAGGCCGGCGCGCTCTGAGCGCTCCGGCGATGCGGAGGGGCGCGCCGACGCGCCCCGCCGAGAACGGACCCCGGGGGGGGACCATGAACGACCTGCGGGCGGCGGCGCGGCCGACGCCCGGGGTTCCGGATCGCCAGCGGCGGGCCATCGGCCCGGCGGGCGATGCGGGATGAAGTCGAAGACGACGGGAGACGCGACATGCCCCCCTATGCCGACGCCCCGGCCCTCGCCCGGGCCGGGCCGATCGCCCAGTTCAACATCGCCCGCATGCGCTGGCCCCGCGGGGACCGGCGGATGGCGGGATTCGTCGACAACATCGACCGGCTGAACCTGCTGGCGGAGCGCTCGCCCGGGTTCCTGTGGCGCGAGGCGGCGGAGCCGGAGCTGTTTCCCGGCGACCCCCGCATGACCTGGACCCTGACCGTGTGGGAGAGCGCCGACGCCCTGGCGGACTTCGCCTTCCGCACGGTGCACGCCCGTTTCCACGCCCGGCGGCGGGAGTGGTTCGAGGAGCTGGGCGAGGCGTTCCTGGCGCTCTGGCCGGTGGAGGCCGAGCGCTGGCCCAGCCCGCAGGAGGCGCTGGAGCGGCTGGAGCGGCTGCGCCGCGAGGGGCCGAGCGAACATGCCTTCGGCTGGGAATCGCTGCCCGACGTGCGGCGGGCCCGCAAGGTCTCGCGCGAGGTGGCGCTGACGGGAACCGGCGGCCTGACCGTCGAGGCCGAGACCGCGGAGGAGACCGAGGAGGCGCTCCCAGCCTCCCGCCGCTCGGGCTCCGGCGGGGCGCCGGGCGACCTGCACCTGCACTGAAGCCGGCGGCCGGCGCGCCCGGGACGCGGGCGCCCTGCGTCCCCGTCGACGGCGTGGCGGCGCTTCCCGGGGCCGCAGGCCGCTTCCGGGGGGGCGCGGCCGGGAAGGGGCCGGGGTCAGGGCAGGGGGCGGCTTTTGCCCTCTTCGTCGATGGCGACGTAGATGAACACCGCCTCGGTCACCTTGTGGCGCTCGCCCGAGGGCATGCGGGTGATCCAGGCCTCGACGCCGTAGCGCATCGAGGAGCGGCCCTGCTTCTGAAGGTCGGCGTAGATGGTGACCATGTCGCCCACCTGCACGGCGCGGTGGAAGGTCATCGCCTCGACATGCACGGTCGCCACCCGCCCGCGGGAGAGGGCGCGGGCGGGGATCGAGGCGCCGAGGTCCATCTGCCCCATCAGCCAGCCGCCGAAGATGTCGCCGTTGGCGTTGGTGTCGGCGGGCATCGCCAGCGTCTGCAGGGCGAGATCGCCCTTCGGTTCCACGGTCCCGGTCATCTCTTCCCCCTCGTCTACAGACCCGGGCCGCGGGGGCCGGGGTCGAGGTCCTGCACGAAGCACAGGACATGGCCCTCGGGGCTGGCGACCTCGACCTCGCGGCAGGCGTAGGGCGTGTCCTCCGGGCCGCGGCGGAGGACGACGCCGTTGGCGGCGGCGAGCGTCGCGAAGTCGCGGGCGTCCTCGACGTAGATGCAGGCGGACCAGGCGGCCGGGCCCTCGGCCGGCTCGCCGGACGGGGCCTCGCCCCGGCGCAGGGCCAGGGTGGCGTCGCCGAGGCGCGCCACGCCGAAAGCCGGCGCGCCGTCCGCGTCGCGCCACCAGCCGGCGAGCGTGAAGCCGAGGCCGGCGGTCAGGAACTCGGCCACCGCCTGCGGCTCGGCGCAGGCGAGGACGGGCATGGCCCGGATTCCGCCCATCAGTACAGGGTCTTGGCCAGCGCGCCGTGGATCTCCTCGTCCGACGCGGCGGGGCCGTCGAGCTTGAGGTGGTCCTTGAACATCTCGCCCGGCTTGGGGAGGTCCTCCTTCGCCGGCCAGGTGGAGGCGTCCCACAGGCCCGAGCGCAGGAAGGCCTTGGCGCAGTGCAGGTAGACCTCCCGCGCCTCGACCCGCATCACGGTGATCGGCAGGCGGCCCCTGTGCTCGAACTTCGCGAGGATCTCGGGCTCCTCGTGGATCGTGGCGGGGCCGTTGACGCGCAGGGTCTCGCGCAGGCCGGGGATCAGGAAGATCAGGCCGACGTGGGGGTTCTTCAGCACGTTGCGGTAGCCGTCGAGCCGCTTGTTGCCCGGCCAGTCGGGCAGCATCACCGCCGCCGAGCCGTCGGCCCGGGCGAAGCCCGGCTGGTCGCCCTTGGGCGAGACGTCGACGGTGGTCCCGTCGGAGGTGGCGACGAAGCAGAACGGGCTCAGCTCCAGGAACCGCAGGCAATGGCGGTCGAGGTGGTCGAGCTCCTTGTCCAGAACCCGCTGGGAGGGCTCTCCATAGACGTCGCGAAGGTGCTGGAGGTCGGTGATCATGGGCGGGCTCCGGCCGGGGGGCGAAACGGTCGCGCAGGGCGCGGTCGGGGGGAGACTAGACCCCTGCGCCGCCCTGCGCCAGCGCGGGCCGCCGCGCCCGCAGCGTTCGCCTTTCGATTGCTTGCACGCCGCAACCGCGGGACGATGCGCGGCCCCGCCCCGCGACCGCCGGGCGAGGGCGCTGCAACGGAGGGATGACGATGCGGATGATCGGGATCGCGCGCGCCGCGGCGCTGGCCGCGGGGGCGCTGACGGGCGCCGCCGCGCTGGCGGCCGAGCCGGTGACCGTGGACAATTTCAAGCGGGCGGAAAGCGACCTCTACTTCGCGCGCTTCGTGGCGGCGGCGCCGCCGGGCACGTTCTCCCACGCCCGCGAGCCGGTGGCGATCGAGGCGCAGGACGTGATCCGGATGAACCGCGACACGCTCTATTCCTCGGCCGTGGTGGACCTGGCCGCGGGGCCCGCCACCGTGGTCCTGCCCGACGCCGGCGGCCGGTTCATGAGCGTGCAGGTGATCGACGAGGATCACTACACCCCCGCCGTGCTCTACGAGCCCGGCCCGCACCGCTTCACGCAGGAGCAGGTTGGGACCCGCTACGTCCTGTTCCTGGCGCGCACCTTCGTCGACCCGGGCGATCCCGACGACCTCGCGGAGGTGCACCGCCTGCAGGACGCGCTGCGCATCGAGCAGGACGCCCCCGGCGTCTTCGAGGTTCCCGACTGGGACCGGGAGCAGGCGGGCCGGCTGCGCACGGCGCTCAACGCGCTGGCCGCGGCGAACGGCGGGCTCGATTCGACCCGCATGTTCGGCCCGAAGGAGGCGGTCGACCCGGTGCAGCACCTGCTCGGGACCGCCGCCGGCTGGGGCGGCAACCCGGCCAGGGACGCGACCTATGTGGGGGTCGAGCCGGAGCGGAACGACGGCGAGACCGTCTATCGCCTGAGCGTCAGGGACGTGCCGGTCGACGGGTTCTGGTCGATCAGCGTCTACGACGCCAGGGGCTATTTCGCCGAGAACCCGCTGGGGCGCTACTCGCTCAACGACGTCTCCGCGGCGCGGGAGGCGGACGGCTCGGTGCAGGTGCAGTTCGGGGACTGCGAGGCCGAGACGCCCAACTGCCTGCCGATCACGCCGGGCTGGGGCTATGTGGTGCGCCTCTACCGCCCGCGGGCCGAGATCCTCGACGGTAGCTGGAGCTTCCCGGAGGCCACCCCGGCGGAGTGACCGGGCCCCGGCCGGGGGGGCGAAAGCAAAGGAGCGGGCCCTCGGGCCCGCTCCCTCGCTCGCGAAGGCCTTCCGGCCGCGCCTCAGGAGGCGGCGGAGGCGACGCCGACCATGGCCGGGCGCAGCAGGCGGCCGGCGATGGTGAAGCCGGACTGCATCACCTGGATCACCGTGCCGGGCTGGGCGTCGGGGACCGGGGCCTCGAACATCGCCTGGTGGAGCTTGGGGTCGAACTTGTCGCCGAGCTCGGGCGTCACCGTCTCGATCTTGTGCTTCTCGAAGGCCGAGAGCAGGGCGCGGCGGGTCAGCTCGACGCCCTCGATCACCGGGCCGGCGGCGGCCTTGGTGGTCTCGTCGGCGGCCTCCAGCGCGCGGCCGAGGTTGTCGTAGACGTCCAGCAGGTCGCGGGCGAGGCGGGTGCCGCCGTAGGCCTGCGCGTCCTTCACGTCGCGCTCGGCGCGCTTGCGCACGTTCTCGGTCTCGGCCAGCGCGCGCATCAGGCGGTCGCGCAGCTCGTCGCGCTCGGCCAGCGCCTGGGTCAGCGAGGCCTCGAGGTCGTCCTGGGGGTCCTCCTCGACCACGCCGGCGGCCTCGGCGTCGGCGATGTGCATGGCGGCGTCCTCGGCCCAGTCCTCTTCCGTGTCGCCGGCGCCCTCGCCGACCGCATGCTCGCTCCAGGTCTCGCCCTGGTCGTCGGCGCGGTCCTCGGCCATCTCGGTTTCGGTCTCGACCTTCCGGCCGCCCTCGTGCTGTGCGTTCATCGTCTCCGTTCCATGCCGTCAGCCGCGGCGCCGGTCGGTCACCATCCGCCCCATCAGGCGGGCGGTGTAGTCGACGATGGGCACCACGCGGCCGTAGTTGAGGCGCGTCGGGCCGATGACTCCGAGCGCGCCGATGATTCTGCGTTCCGCGTCCATATAAGGAGCGATCACCAGAGAGGAACCCGAAAGCGAGAAGAGCTTGTTCTCGGATCCGATGAAGATCCGCACGCCTTCGCCGTCCTGCGCCAGTTCCAGCAGGTCGAGCAGGTCCTTCTTGCGCTCCAGGTCGTCGAAGAGCCGGCGCATCCGCTCGAGCTCGGCCTCCCCCTCCATCCCGTCGAGCAGGTTGGACTGGCCGCGGATCAGCAGCCGCTCGGGCCCGGCGGAGGCCTCGCCCGACCACACCGCGATCCCCTGCTCCACCAGCCCCGCCGCCAGCGCGTCGAGCTCCTGCCTCCGCAGCGCGATCTGGTCGGAGACGGCGCGCGCCGCATCCGTCAGCGTGCGCCCGCGCAGCATGGCGTTGAGGAAGTTCGCGGCCTCCCGCATCGCCGAGGGCGTGACGCCGGGCGGCGGCGTGATCACCCGGTTCTCGACCGCGCCGTCCTCGGTCACCAGCACCACCAGGGCGGCGCCGTCGGACAGCGTCACGAACTCCAGGTGCTTGACCGCGGCCTCGGTCTTGGGCGCCAGCACGAGGGAGGCGGAATGGGTCAGGCCGGACAGCAGCGCGCCGGCGCGGGCGACGATGCCGGCGACGTCGGAATGCTCCTCGCCCATGCCGCGCTCGATCCGCTGGCGCTCGTCGTCGGGGACGTCGCCGATCTCCAGCAGCCCGTCGACGAACATGCGCAGCCCGTGCTGGGTGGGGATCCGGCCGGCGGAGACATGGGGGGAGCCGAGCAGGCCCAGCTCCTCGAGGTCCTGCATCACGTTGCGCACGGTGGCGGCCGAGAGCGGCTGCTCCAGCGCCTTGGAGAGCGTGCGCGAGCCGACCGGGTCGCCGGTCTCGAGATAGGTCTCGACGAGCTGGCGGAAGATCGCCCGGCTGCGCTCGTTGAGGTCGCCCAGCGTCACGCTCTGCGCAGTCATGTCGGCGTCATGCATCCTTTCGTTTCGCGCCGGCGCGTGGCGCGTCCCGGTTGCATCCAACCCCACAGGTATGGCGCGGGCGGGGCGTCGTCAATTCGCGCCGGGGTCCCCGGCCAGGGCCTGCGCGGCCAGCCGCATCCCGGCGGCGAGCAGCAGGGCCAGCAGCGCGCCCGCCAGGCGCGTCAGGTCGAACCAGGCCGGACCCTCGGCGGCGATCGCCCAGCCCCAGGACAGGGCGACGTAGGCGCATTGCGCGACGCCGGTCACGCCGGTCAGCCGGCCGGCCCGCGCCAGCCGGGCGGAGGCCTCGGCACGGGGCAGGGGGCGGACCCCCATCGTGCGGAACCAGCCGCCCGCGGTCCACAGCGCCCCGGCGAAGGCGGCGCAGGTGGTCGCCATGGCCACGGCCGCCGCCGCCGCGACCAGGGGCGCGTCGACCACCGCCTTGCCCGAGAGCCTCGGGCCCAGGCTGTAGGTCTCGGGGTTCATCGCGGTCAGCCCCAGGTCGCTCGCCAGCTGCCACAGGCCGAGCCCCGCCATCGCCGCCGCGGCCAGCGCCGCGGGCAGGGCCAGCGCGCGGGCGAGCAACGCCAGCGCCTCGCAGCGCCGGGCCAGCGGCGGCCGCGCGTCGGGCGGCGCGCCGCGCAGCGCGGCCTGGGCGTAAATGTCCTGGGGGGTCGAAGGCATGGATCTCTCGCGGTCGGCATCAATGCGCGGGCCAGGTTAGGCGCGCCCGGCGCCCGGGCGAAGCGAATTCGCGCGCCCCCCGCCGCCCGGGTTGCTCCCGCCCCGGCCGCGGCGGTAAGAGACCGCCGGACGCCCGGTCCCCCCGGGCGAAGTTCATCGCCGAGGTTTCATCATGCGCCCATCCGGCCGCGCCCCCGACCAGCTCCGCTCCGTCGTCATCGAGACGGGGGCGACCAAGCATGCCGAGGGCTCCTGCCTGATCCGCATGGGCGAGACCCACGTGCTGTGCACCGCCTCGATCGAGGGGCGCACGCCGCCGTGGATGCGCAACTCCGGCCTCGGCTGGGTGACGGCGGAATACGGGATGCTGCCGCGGGCGACGCACACCCGCAACCGGCGCGAGGCCTCGGTGGGCAAGATCTCCGGCCGTACGCAGGAGATCCAGCGCCTGATCGGCCGCTCTCTCCGCGCCGGCACTGACCGGGTGATGCTGGGCGAGCGCCAGATCACCGTCGACTGCGACGTGCTGCAGGCCGACGGCGGCACCCGCTGCGCCTCGATCACCGGCGGCTGGGTCGCGCTGCGGCTGGCCGCCCAGAAGCTGGTCGACGCGGGCGAGCTGAAGGAGAACCCGATCACCCAGCACGTCGCCGCCGTCTCCTGCGGCGTCTACGAGGGGCGGCCGGTGCTCGACCTCGACTATGCCGAGGACTCGGAGGCCGGCACCGACGCCAACGTGGTGATGACCGGCGCCGGCGGGCTGGTGGAGGTGCAGGGCTCGGCCGAGGGCGCGACCTTCTCGCGCGGCGAGCTCGACACGCTCCTGAACCTCGCCGAGGCGGGCATCGCCGAGCTGGTCGCGGCCCAGAAAGCCGCCGTGGGGGGCTGAGCATGACCCGCCGGCTGGATGCGCCCCGGATCGTCGTCGCCTCCCACAACGCCGGCAAGGTGGCCGAGATCCGCGCCCTGCTGGCGCCCTGGGGGATCGAGACCGTCTCGGCGGGCGAGCTGGACTTCCCCGTCCCCGACGAGACCGAGGACAGCTTCGAGGGCAACGCCGCGATCAAGGCGCTGGCCTCGGCGAAGGCCGCCGGCCTGCCGGCGCTGGCCGACGACTCGGGGATCGAGGTCGACGCCCTGGGCGGCGCCCCCGGCGTGCACACCGCCGACTGGGCCGAGACCGAGAGCGGGCGCGACTTCGGCCGGGCCATGGCCCGCACCCATGCCGCCCTGCTGGAGGTCAACGCCTCGCCGCCCTGGCACGCGCGCTTCGTCTGCGTGCTGGCCGTCGCCTGGCCCGACGGCCATGTCGAGACGGTGCGCGGCGCCGCCGAAGGCCGGGTGATCTGGCCCGCCCGCGGCGCCCAGGGCCACGGCTACGACCCGATTTTCGAGCCCGCCGCCGGCGACGGCCGCACCTTCGCCGAGATGACCGAGGACGAGAAGAACCTGATCTCGCACCGCGGCGAGGCCTTCGCGAAACTCTCCGCCGAGATCCTGCCCGAGCGCGGCTGAGCCTTCCTCGCCTCCGTTCGGGCGGCCGGCGCCGCGCCCCCGCCCCCGCGGCGCCCCGGACTTGATCCGGGGCCCCTCGCGGCCGATGTGGGAGAGGCCCCGGATCAGGTCCGGCGCGCCCCCCAGGAGATCCGTTTCCGCATGACCCCGACCCCGGTCCCCCAGACCCGCCGCGACGAGGCGACCGCCGCCCCCGACTGGCGCGCGGGGGGCTTCGGCGTCTACGTGCACTGGCCCTTCTGCCTCGCCAAGTGCCCCTATTGCGACTTCAACTCCCACGTCAGCCGCGAGGTCGACCAGGACGCCTGGCGCGTCGCCCTGCTGTCGGAGATGCGCGCGGCCCGCGAGCTGACCGGGCCGCGGCGCGCCCGCTCGATGTTCTTCGGGGGCGGCACGCCCTCGCTGATGTCCCCCGCCACGGTGGCCGCGCTGATCGAGGAGGCCGACCGCCTCTGGGGTTTCGAGAGCGACGCCGAGATCACGCTCGAGGCCAATCCCACCTCCATCGAAGCGGAGAATTTCCGAGGCTACGCTTCCGGGGGCGTGAACCGGGTCTCGATGGGCGCGCAGGCGCTGAACGACGCGGACCTGAAGAAGCTTGGCCGGATGCACTCGGCGGCGGAGGCGCGGGCCGCCTTCGACGTCGCCCGCGCCGCCTTCGACCGGGTCAGCTTCGACCTGATCTACGCCCGCCAGGACCAGACCCCCGCGCAATGGGAGGCGGAGCTCGCCGAGGCGCTGGCGATGGCGATCGACCACCTCTCGCTCTATCAGCTGACCATCGAGGCCGGCACCCGCTTCGGCGACCTCCACGCCCGCGGCCGCCTGCGCGGCCTGCCGACCGACGACCGGGCGGCTGAGATGTACGAGATCACCCAAGGCCTGACCGAGGCCGCGGGCCTGCCGGCCTACGAGATCTCCAACCATGCCCGCCCGGGGGCGGAGAGCCGCCACAACCTCGTCTACTGGCGCTATGGCGACTACGCCGGGATCGGGCCGGGCGCGCATGGGCGGATCACCACGCCCGAGGCGCGGCTCGCCACCGAGACCCGCCGGGCGCCGACGGCCTGGCTCTCCCACGTCGGCCGCGAAGGCCACGACCTGAGGACCGAGCCGGTGGCGCCCGGGGACCAGGCGGTCGAGTACCTGATGATGTGCCTGCGGCTGGTGGAGGGGGCCGACCTCGCCCGCCACGCCCGCCTCGCCGGGGCGGCGATCCCCGAGGCCCGCATCGCGCCGCTGGAGGCCGAGGGCCTGGTCGCGCGCCAGGGCGACCGCCTGCGCGCCACCGCCCGCGGCCGGGCGCTGCTCGACCACGTGCTGCGCGAACTGCTGGTCTGAGCCGCCGCGGCCTGCCGGGGCCCTAGCGGCAGTGACAGGGCTTCGAGCCGGCGTGGCAGCATCGACCCGGCGGCGAGTCCTTGCGGCAGCCGCCGCCATGCCCGACCTCCGCCGAGAGCCCCTCGCCGGGGGCCAGCGCCCACCCCGGCGCGCCGACCGAAAGCGCCGCCAGCAGCGCGGCGGCCATGAAAACCGTCTTCATCGAAAATCGCCTTCCTCTGCGTCTCCACCGCGACCCACGCCACGGCGGCGGCGGGGGTCAAGCGCCCCGCCGCGCCTCGGCCTCGATCTCGTCCAGCAGCCCCGCCACGGCGGCCTCCAGCAGGTCGAGCACGTGGTCGAAGCCCTGGCGGCCGCCGTAGTAGGGGTCGGGCACCTCCCGCTCGGGCAGGTCGGCGTGGGAGAGCATCAGCGCCACGCGCGCGCGGGCGTCGGCGGGTCGGGCGCGCTCGAGGGCCGCGAGGTTCGCCTCGTCCATCGCCAGGATCCGGTCGAAGGCGGCGAAGTCGCCCGGCCGCACCTGCCGGGCGCGCAGCGCCGACAGGTCGTAGCCGCGGCGCAGGGCGGCCTCGCGCATCCGCGGGTCGGGGGCCTCGCCCGCATGCCAGCCGCCGGTCCCGGCGCTGTCGATCTCGACCGCGAGGCCGCGCGCCTGCGCCATGGCGCGGGCCACGCCCTCGGCGGCGGGGGAGCGGCAGATGTTGCCGAGGCAGACGAAGAGCAGGCGGGTCATGGGGCCTCCGGTCCGGGGGGAGCGAGGCGGGGTTCCGCCGCCCCGCCGCGTCGTGCCACTGTCCCAGCCGACGGGCTGAAGGAAAAGGGGAGGCGGAGGATGATGACGCCGCGCATCGTGATCCTGACGGGGGCCGGCATCTCGGCCGAGAGCGGCATGGGCACCTTCCGCGACGCGGGCGGCCTGTGGACGCAGGTGCGGCTCGAGGACGTGGCCACGCCCGAGGCCTTCGCCCGCGACCCGGTGATGGTGCTGGAGTTCTACGACATGCGCCGCGAGCGGGCCGAGGCGGCCTCGCCCAACCCCGCCCATCACGCGCTGGCGCGGCTCCAGGCGGCGCGGCCGGGCGAGGTGCTGATCATCACCCAGAACGTCGACGGCCTGCACGAGAAGGCGGCCGAGGCCGAGGGCGCCGACCCCGCCGAGCTGATCCACATGCACGGCGAGTTCGCCAACGGCCTCTGCGCCGGCTGCGGCCACCGCTGGCGCTGGCCCGGCGGCAGGATGACGGTCGAGAGCGAATGCCCCGCCTGCGGGGCGAAGCGAGTGCGCCCGGACGTGGTCTGGTTCGGGGAGATGCCCTACCGCATGGACGAGTGCTTCGCGGCGCTGGCGATGTGCGAGACCTTCGTCTCGATCGGCACCTCCGGCGCGGTCTACCCCGCGGCCGGCTTCGTGGCCGAGGCCCGGGGGAACGGCGCCCGGACGCTGGAGCTGAACCTCGAGCCCTCCGAGGGGGCGCATTATTTCGACGAGGCGCGCAACGGCCTCGCCTCGGAGATCGTGCCGGCCTGGGTGGACGAGGTCCTGGCCCGCTGATCGCGGGCCGGGCGATGCCGGGGGCGCGGCAGGAGGCGCTGGAGCGGGTCCACGAGGTGCGAAGCGGTCTACAGGCGCCCTGCGGGCGGGCTTGGCTGCGTCGCGAATTCGGGGAGGGAGCTGGGAACCGGCGGGCGTCGGAGCCTCCGGCGGGCTCCTGACTCACCAAAGAACAAAGCGCCCGCGCCTGTTCTCC
>Ga0310345_10000475_pt1 | contig 59795 bp, 36 predicted proteins | sample HC15DNA20500_MG_FD_204667 | JGI IMG/M metagenome (GOLD analysis project Ga0310345, IMG submission 204667) | Marine microbial communities from station ALOHA, North Pacific Subtropical Gyre - HC15-DNA-20-500_MG | ecosystem: Environmental > Aquatic > Marine > Oceanic | place: Pacific Ocean: North...
TGGTCCGATTGTGACGATGGCGAAGGGCGAAACCTCGCCTGAAAGCCTGGTGACGCATGAAGGACGCATTGCCTTTACCGGCCCCCGTCAGGAAGCGCTCGACTGGGCGCACCGGCACGGCGTGAACCTCACAGAGCACGACCTTGAGGGCCAGGCGCTCCTGCCGGGTTTCATCGACCCGCACCTGCACCCGATGCCGATGATTTTCTTCGCGATGAATGCCGATCTGGAGCATGCCAGGGACCTGGCAGAGGTAAAGGTCCGTCTCACCTCGAAACTCGCTGACCTGTCTGAGGAAGAATGGCTGATGGGCGTGCAGTTCGAAGCCAAATCCCTGCCCGCCGGTGAACAACTGACCCGCCGCGAACTCGACGGGATGTTTCCCGGGAAAGCGGTGCTCATCTATTCGCGCGATGGCCACAGCGTGATCGTCAACACAAAGGCCCTCGATGCCGCTGGGATAGAAGAGAGCGTGGAGGCACCCTATGGCGGCGTGATCGGGCGCTATCAGGATGGCAGCCTGAACGGCATCTTTGAGGAAAAAGCCATCGGCCTGCCGATGCAGCATTTTCCCTCGCCTCGCCCCGAACGCATGCTCGCCGCCAGCCAGGGGGTCTTCGACCAGCTCGCAGAGGCCGGCATCACCTCGATCGGGGCCATGCTTCAGAGTGACGAGGAAGGCCCCGGCGGTGCCTCCAGCAGAATGGAAGCGCTGCTCTTCCCTCAGCTTCGCGGCCTTATCCCGCAATCGGTCTATGCGATCATCATCGGCAAGACGATGGAAGGCATAAAGTCGGCTATCGAGTCGCCGCTCAACGATCCGGACCAGCATACGGTTACGCGCGCCTTCAAGATCTTTGCAGACGGCACTTTCGGCTCCTGCACCGCCTGCATGACCGAACCCTATGCCGACAAGACCTGCTCGCATGGCTATATGACGCTCTCGGATGACGAGATCTATGCGCGTATGGAAGCGGCGCATCTCGCTGGCTATCAGGTCTGCATCCACGCCATTGGCGACAAAGGCATCGAAAACTGTGTGCGCCTGTTCGAGCGGCTTCTCGACGCACATCCGCGCCCCGGTCACCGCCACCGGATCGAACATGCCTCGATCGCCTCGAAAGACCTCGTCGCGCGGATCGCCAAAGCCGGGCTCAGCATCTGCACACAGCCCCTCTTTATCCGCTCGGAAAGCGACTGGCTGCCCCGGCGGCTCGGCGAAGCCCGCGCCGCCCAAGCCTACCCTTTCCGCGATTTCATTGACGCCGGCATTGTCGTGGCTGGCTCATCGGACGCGCCCATCGAGTCGACCGATGTCGTCGCCGCCCTCGATTTTGCCGTCAATCGCGGCGGTTTCCACCCCGAGCAGGGCATCTCGATTGAGGATGCCCTCGCCATGTACACACGTAACGCCGCCTGGCTGCAGTTCGAGGAAGACCTCAAGGGGACGCTTGAACACGGCAAGCAGGCCGACCTCGTCATCCTCAACGCCGATCCGCTCTCTGTATCCCCGCAGGAAATCGCCGGGCTGAAAGTCCGGGAGACAATAATCCGCGGTGAGTTCGTCAGTCGCTGAAGTCGGAACGCCCCCTCCCGCCCCCTACGGAGATACCGGAAAATGACATCCTGTTTTTCACCGGACTACAGAACCGCAAGGAAGCTCATCCTGCAGAAGACCGCTGCGGCGGGCGACTGGACGCATGAGGCGTTTAAGCACCCCGTTTCGGGCCGTGACGGTGAGCCGGTCTACACGGACGTCTTCTGGAAAGGTCCAAAGGATGCCACCCGTGTGCTGACCATTTCCAGCGGCATCCACGGGGTGGAGGGGTTTTGCGGCTCAGCCGCCCAGTGTCAGTTCATTGAGGATGCGCCCCCACTTGCAGAGGATACGGCTATCCTGCTCATCCATGCGGTGAACCCTTATGGCTTCTCGCACCTGCGCCGCGTGAACGAGAACAATGTGGACCTCAACCGCAACTTCATCGATTTCGATGCGGGCCTGCCTCAGAATGAAAAATACCGCGAGCTCTACGACCTCCTGAACCCGGATGAACTGCCGCCCGAGGGCGCAGACACGATTATTGCCAGGGTCGAGGAATTGCGCGCCTCCATGGAAGCGCTCGATTTCATGAAAGCGGTGACCGGCGGCCAGTATGAGTTTCCCGATGGCATCCAGTTTGGCGGACGGGAACCTGCCTGGTCGCGCCGGACGATGGAAAAGATCTGGGACAGTTATCTCTCCCATGCGGCCATCGTGGTTCAGATAGATGTGCACACCGGTCTCGGCCCGTCCGGCCTCGGCCTCCTGATGATGGCGGCAGACGATGAAGAGCCCCATAAGGCACTGACGGCTGAATGGTTCGGCGACATGTTCGTGACCCCGCGCCCGCACAGCGCCTCGGATACCATCCTCGGCGGCTACATGAATGCGGGGATGGAAAACCATCTGGGCGCCCGGACATGGGTCATCCCCATGACCCTGGAATACGGCACAGAGCCGGCCAAAGCCGTCCTCGGCATGCTGATCGAGGATAACTGGCTCACCCATCACGGCGATGTCGAAAGCGAGCGCGGCCGCGACATCCGCCAGCGGCTCCTGCGCGTCTTCTATCCAGATGACAAAGCCTGGAAAGACGCGGTCCTCACCCGCGCCCGCGACGTCTTCGACCGTGCGCTGGCCGGACTTCAAAGCCTCTCTCCTGAAAAAAGGTACCCGCAATGAAACAGGCCCACGACCCAATCACCAGGATCGAGCTCTTTCCGGTCTTCGTGCCCTTCCAGGAACGTGTGCGCCAGGTCCTTCAGGGGGGCACCGGCAAGGTGGCAATGGGGCTGGATGTCGACGATCACTGGCTCGGCGGGGACTTCCTTGTCTGCCGGATGACCACCGAGAACGGCGTGGTCGGTTTCGGCGATGTCTATGTCTGGCTTGTCGAAAGCTCCACCTCTCCGGCGCTCATGGCCGAAGTGATCAAGACCCAGCTTGGCCGCTTCGTCCTTGGCCGGTCGCCCTTTGACCGTGAGCTGATCCATCAGAAATTCGATAACAATGTCGCCCGCAATGAAATGGCAAAGGGCCTGCTGGACCTCGCCCTGTTCGATGTCGCAGCGCGCTCCATCGGCCGGCCTGTCCACGACCTTTGCGGCGGGCAACAGACAGACCGTATCCCGCTCAGCATGGTGCTGCCGCTGACCGCCACCGATACCATTCTCGAGCTTGTGAAAGCCGGAATGGAAAGCGGGATCAAATCCTTCCGCTGCAAGCTTGGGGACGGACGGCGCCGCGATGTCGAGATCGTCAGCGCCGTGCGGGACCTGATCGGCCCGGATGCCGGCCTGCGCGTCGACTATAACCAGGCCTACAATCCCAATGAGGCGCTTGAATGCATTGAGGCCATCAAGCCCTATTGTATCGATTTTGCCGAACAGCCCGTAAAAGCCGACGACTTTGCCGGCATGGCCTGGGTCCAGTCACGCACAGACGTGCCGCTCATGGCGCATGAAGGCTGCTTCGGCCTGCGCGACATGATTACCCTTGCCGAAATGGGGGCGGTCAGAACGTTCGGCATCAATCCCGAACGTCCGGGCGGGCTGACGCATGCGCTCAAGGCCATCGATTATGCTGCCGCCAGAGGCATCGATGTCTGCCTGCACAATCAGCCTTCGGGCCTTGGCAGCGCGGTCATCCTGCACACGCATGCAGCCCGCGCCCGCAATATCCGGAATGCGACCGAGCTTCAGGGCCACACAATGCTGGAGCATGACCTTCTTAGAGAACGCATCACCTATGAGGACGGCTACGCCCATCTGCCGGATGGGCCCGGCTGGGGCGTAGAGGTCGATATGGATGCGGTCGACAGATATCAGACCCACCCAACGGTCACGATAGAGGCGTGAAACCCTGAAGCTGCTTGTTCACAAACAACGATAACTTTCCGGCGGGTGTCGCCGGTCCGGCCCTTCCCGCGGACGGAGAACCCGGCACCCGGGCTGTACAAGACCCGTAAGGTAGCTATAGCTATCTTTATTGCGACCGATATTTTGCCGCCTCTCCAAAGGAAGGCAGACACCCACGGAGGGACAGAGCACATGCCGGAGGACGTCACAGCCGACCAACCGCCAATCCTGAACGTAGAGACGCTCGCGACACTGGAAGATTATGGCTTCGATGGCGGGCGGATCGCATTCCGCCAGTTCTGCGACAGGGTTTTCCAGCCCGGCGGTCCGCGCTTTCTGCGCAGCAACGATGGTACGCTTGTCATTTTCCGCCAAGCGGATCTTCGGGCCACGGCCGCGATGCCGGAACTGTCCGCGCTCGCGCCGAACCAGCTATTTCCCGGTCTTCTGGAGGACCGCCCCGACAGCGAAGAACCTGTCGGCTATGCTATCGCCAATCTCATCCAGAACCAGCTCTTCAGCAGCAACGCGCCCCTGAATCCGGTCCTCCGCCGTATCCTGCTCAAACAGGTCGGCCCCAGGCCGGTCGGCGCAAGGCGTGAGGGCACCCAGGCTATTGCGGCCGGTCTTCTGCAAAACCTGCCTGTCGGCGAAACCATAGACCTTGTGGAAGACATCGCCGAGCCCCTGATCGGCCGCTTCTGGGGCAATCAGCTCGGCATGACAGATGAAGAGGCGCTTGAAGCTGCGGTCCATGCCCGCAAGATGACGCCAATGCTGTATCTCCAGCCAGGCGGAGAGGCGTTCCGCCGCGCCGACGCCGCTGCAAAAACCTACCGCGCTATCGTTGAGACAGCCAGCATGCGATCACTGCAGCGCGGCGGCTGTCCCTTCGTCGAAGAAATCGCAACGGATCTTGAAGGCGTGGATATTCCCGACGACCTCGACTATGGCGGCCATGTCCCAGAGACGGCAGGCGCGTTCGTCGCCGGCAACCTCTTCGATGGTTTCCACACCGCAGCCGTTGCTGTCGCCAATACCGTCCGCACACTCCTTGATCACCCGGACGTCATGGCTGACCTGCAGGATGCGCCGCCGGAAAGGCTCGCCGCAGTGGTGGCCGAGTGTCTGCGCATCGAGCCGCCTGTTATCGGCCTCAACCGATATGTTCGCACCGATATTGAACATGCGGGGCTCACCATTCCCGCAGGCACGAATGTCCTGATGATGTGGGGCGCCGGCAATCGCGACCCTGAGGCCTTCCCGGAACCGGCCCGCTTTGATCCAGACCGGTCCCAGCAAGGCGCCACAACCTTTGGCGGGGGCGCTCATATCTGTCCGGGCCGTTTCGCCGCCAGTCTGGCCGCGCAATGCCTGCTCGCAGGCTTGATCGAATCCGGGATACGCATCCAGGCCGCCGGGGATATCGATGACTGGATCGGCAACCATGCGATGTGCCAGATGAGGCACCTGCCGGTTACACTGGAACGGCAGGCCGGTTGAACGCCCGGCCTCTCCGGGCCGGCTTTGCGTCAGCTCTCAAGCTGGTCGTAATAGGTCACCATCATCCGGGCGAGATCGACGCATATGCGATGTCCGTCGCGTGACGGTTCTTCGAGGACCATTTCCATCCCGCTATACATCAATTCCGTCGTCAGGCAGGCCGCCTCCAGCAAGCGCTCGCGTGATGCCTTGTGCCCGGTAGCGGCGATCGCATCCGCCATCCGTTCGGCCACCATGTCCCGCGAGGCAATGCGCACCTCACGCAGGAGCGGAATTGCCCGCAGGGCCCGCAGCACAAAGATGTTGCCGGGAAACTGGCGCGTGATGTCATTTACCCGCTCCTGCAGGCGGACATTGCTGGCAACCGCCTCTTCATGGCTTGCCGACTGAAGCCCGCCTTCGTCGATCCATTGCAGGACAGCCTCGTCCTGCCGCGCCATCAGCCTGTCGCCCAGTTCGCGCAGGATGGCATACTTATTCGGGAAATAGCGGTAGAGGGCCGGCGGCGTCAGCCCGGCCCGCTTGCACACCAGATTGGTCGACAGGCGCTCCAGCCCCACCTCGTCCAGAAGCTGGCCCGTCGTTTTGAGTATCAGTTCATAGGTGTCCTGCGCGCGCGTCTGCTGCGGTTGCTGCTTGGCCTCTGTCGCCACTTTGCGCTTTTCGACCGTCTTGCGCGAGCGCGCTTTACTCTGTGTGCTCATTTTTTGTCGGTCTCCGTGCCTTTGTTGCACATAGAGCATCCACAGCAGAAAAACATCCCAAAACCATAATTATAACTATTGTAAAAGTGCTAGTGATCGCTATCCATTCTTCCGATTGGGATGGAAGGAAAGGACACCGCAATGAAAAAACTCTTGATCGGAACGGGCGCCGCCGCGCTCATGTGGACCGGCGCCGCTTCGGCGCAGACGGATGCGCAGCCCCAGGAAGAAGATGCCACGGCGCGCCTTGAGAGCATTGTCGTGACCGCGCAGAAGCGCGCCGAAAACGTTCAGGATGTGCCGATTTCCATTACGGCGCTTTCCTCCGCAGCCCTGGAAAAACAACGCGTCGACAACATCACCTCGCTCGACAATCTGGTCCCCAGCCTGCGCATTGCCTCGGCTGATGCCGCCGCGAACCCGAAGATCTTCATCCGCGGCGCTGGCCTGAATGACTTCAACCCGACCTCTTCCAGCGGTGTCGGTCTTTATGCGGACGGTGTCTATATCGGCTCGCCGCTCGCCCAGTTCGCCGCCTTTTACGACCTGGACCGTGTCGAGGTTCTTCGCGGCCCGCAAGGCACCCTGTACGGCCGCAACACCACGGGCGGCGCCATCAATGTGATCGCCAAGAAGCCCACCTTCACCCCAGAGGGCTATGCCTCGGTCGAGTATGGCAGCTTCGACGCTCTGGAAGCCACGTTCGGCGTCGGCGGCCCGGTGGTCGGTGACAAGCTCGCCTTCCGCCTCGCCGGCCAGTATGCAGAAGATGAAGGCTATTCCACCAATACCGTCACCGGTAACAAGGTGAACAATGCCGAGCGCTACGCTATGCGCGGCTCGCTTCTCTACACGCCGGACGACCGGACAGACGTGCTGTTCACAATGAACACCTTCACCAATCTCGGCGGCGTTGTTCAGCCGAAATCGCGTCAGCTTTTCCCGACCGACCCGGCGGCTGCGGGCCCTGACGGCGTTTGCGCGCCGGGCTTTTACCGCAGCGGCCTGTGCACCGACGCGCTCGGCTTTGCCGACACCGATCCAGACCCGTATCACATCACCGCAGACTTCGAGGGCAAGGACAAGGTCTCGCTCTGGAGCGCCGCCCTCACCGTCGACCGGGAGATCGGCGACCGTCTCACCCTCACCTCGATCACGGCCTATCAGGACGTCGAGCGCAAGGCTCACGAGAATACCGATTCCAGCCCGCTCCAGATGATCGAGGCTTATTACTTCAACGATCAGAAGCAATTCTCGCAGGAGCTTCGCCTGGCATCAGATGGCGACAAGCTGAAATGGGTGCTTGGCGCCTATTACATGAATGACGAAACGACCAGCGACAGCGCCTATGACATTCTGCGCGAACTGCGTCCGCTATTCGTCTCACCGTCGAACCCGACCGGCGCCAGCCCGGACGATTCGGTGATTTTCCTGGGCTATCCGTACACGCAGAAGACAGACTCCTATGCCGTCTTCGGCCAGGCCGATTATGAAATCGCGCCCCGCCTCTTCCTGACGGCCGGACTTCGCTGGTCTGCGGACGAAAAGTCGATGGATTATTCGACCGTGGCAGAACAGGCGATTACCCTGTTCACCTATGAGGCCGACAAGACGTTCAGCGACTGGTCTGGCAAGCTCGGCCTGAAATACGACCTGACGGATACGACGAATATCTTCGCGAGCTATAGCCGCGGCTACAAGTCCGGCGGCTTCTTCGGCGGCAATGCCGACAGCCCCGAACAGATTGAGCCCTACAACAACGAAACAGTCGACGCCTTTGAAGTTGGCTCGAAGAGTGACCTCCTCGGCAACCGCCTGCGGATGAACCTGTCTGGCTTCTATTACGACTATCAGGACATCCAGGCCTATTCGACGGTTGAACGCGGCGGCCTGACGGTTCAGGTGCTCGACAATGCAGCCTCGTCGGAAATGTACGGCGCCGAAGCTGAGTTCGTCGCCCGCCCGGTTGCCAATCTCGACCTGTCACTCGGCCTTGCCTGGCTGCATGCCGAATATGGCGACTACCAGTCGCTGGGCGACGATTATTCCGGAAACACGATGCCGCAATCGCCGGAATTCAGCCTGACGAGCCGGGCGTCCTATACGTTCGATCTCGACTCCGGCTTCCAGATCACGCCGAGCATTGATGCGTCCTATCGCTCAAAGGTCTATTTCGACAGCACCAACCGCGAGCGTCTGTCCGATCCGGAACTCTGGCTGCTTGGCGCAGAGCTAGCGGTCCTTTCCCCGGACGGGCATATCGAAGGGGGCCTGTGGGGCCGTAACCTGACCGATGAGGCCTATCTGACCTCTGCCAACCCGATCGACAGCCTCGGGGTCGACCTGCTGACCTATTCGCGGCCGCGCAGTGTCGGCGTGTTCCTGCGCTACCGGTACTAGTCCAGTGGCGATCATGTCCGCAGGCCAGCCGGAACCGTCCAGCCCTTCTGAAGCCATCGCCGGCTCCAGGAAGCTGGACCTTTCGGCCTGGTCCTGGGCCACCTATCAGGCCGGGCGGGACCCCTATATCGGTCTCGTCAACGGCTTTCTTTTCGCCCCCTATTTCGCGACCACGGTGGTCGGGGACGGGGTGAAGGGGCAGGCCATGATTGCCCAGATGGGCATGATTTCCGGTCTGACGGTTGCAATCGTGGCGCCGGTCCTCGGCGCCACGGTCGACACAATCGGGCCACGCAAGCCATGGCTGGGCCTGCTGACCCTTCTGCTTATTCCGTTGATCATGAGCCTCTGGTTCGCCGCGCCCGGCGGGCCATCCTGTCCCCCTGGGTCGTCGTCGCAATCCTGGGCCTGATCTCCATCCTGCTGTCATGCGGCGAGGTCCTCTTCTCCTCCATGCTGACATCGGCGGCAAAGCCACGCATGCAGCCCATGGCCTCAGGCATGGCGCTCTCCCTCGGCAATGTCACCTCGATCGCTCTTCTTCTCTTCATCCTCTTCGCGCTGATGTTGCCAGACCAGCCCTTGTTCGGCCTCTCCAAGGAAGCATTCGAGCCGGACCGGATGGTGCCGGTCCTTGTCGCCGTCAACTTTGCCATATGCGCCGTCCCCCTCTTCCTCTTCAGCAAGGACGCGCCGCATTCGGGCTCAAAGGCCAGCACAGCTTCGGTCCGTGCCGGCGTCGGCTCCCTTTTCTGGCTGATCCGGAACTGGAAGCAGAATTCCGACGCGATGATCTATCTTCTGGCCCGCACGCTGGCACAGGATGCCGGCGGCGTCCTGCTGATCCTCTGCGGGGTCTATGCGGCAGGCGTCATGGGGTGGGATGGCACACAGATGCTGATCTATGGCCTGCTCGGCTGCGTGGCCGGCCTGATCGGCGGCGTCCTCGCCGGCTGGCTGGACGAAACATTCGGCCCCAAGATCGCCTTCCAGATAGAGATCGCGGGATCCGTGGTGGGCCTGATCGGGATTATCGGCGCCTCGCCAACCAAGATCCTCTTCATGACCGTCGCCGATCCGCAAGCGGTCTGGGACGGTCCGATGTTCACCACCCTGCCGGAACTGGTTTTCGTCTTCTTCGGCTTTCTGGGATTCGTGTTCCAGATCGCGGCCTGGTCCTCCAGCCGCACCTTGCTGACCCGGCTTGCCCCGGCCAGCCAGATGGGCGCCTTCTTCGGCCTTGCTGCCCTTGCCGGCAATTCGACCAGCTGGCTCGGACCGATGTTCGTCGGTATTTTCACCAGCGTCTTTCATTCCCAGCAGGCCGGCTTTGTCCCCGTGACACTCCTCTTTGCAGCAGGCTTCATCCTGCTTCTTTTCGTCAAGGGCGGTGGCAAGGAGCCCGTGCCGGACTGATCCGCCGTTCCTCGCGATAACTTAGGACCATAAGAAAGGCGCGGGAAGTCCCTCCCGCGCCTTTCAACATCTAGAGCAGCGCCCGCCGCCTATTTTGCGGCTGAAGCGCTCACAGCTTCCGACTTCGTGACATCGAACCGCTCCATCACATTGCGGGTAATGGTCTCAACGAACGGGTCTTTCGCGACCAGTCCATGCGCCCATTCTGTCGTGCCGGTGTTGAACACCTCGCCTTCGCCGCGCTTGAAGCTCGCCAGCACCGCATGCCCGCGGAGCAGGCGCTGCTGCATGGCAGGGGAGCCATCGCCATAGATGCAGTCGGCAATCACATCCAGCTTCTCCGGCGGGATCATCGGGGCATAGCCGCTTTCCGGATCCTCGCCGAGCGTGGCAGGCGCAATGGCAATGATCTCGAGATTCTCCGGAACGCCGCCAGTGGTGATGGCTTTCGGCAGACCATCCTCACCGAACTCGAACCGGCACCCGTCACTTTCATAGCCGATGAGCGGCACATCGGCGCCCAGCTGGTCCCCATAGAACAGGTCGGTCCCGTTCAGGGCCCAGTGCTTGTCATTATAGACCGTGAAGCCGGAAGAGCCGCGCGAGACGCACATGCCAAGCCGGTGATAGCCCCCGAAATTGAAGCTCAGCCCGGTCAGTTCAGCCTCCGGCGCGCCGAAAGCCGGGTGAGACCAGAGATGCGTTGCCTTCTCAGGCCCGGCATCCTCCGCCGTGAACCCTTTCCACTTGTGGCAGACATAGGTCTTGCCATCATTTTCCCAGCGGACCTTCCAGAAACACGTATTGCCCGACAGGATCGCGGCATGGCCGCCATTGTCGACAAATTGCTCCACCTGCGCACGTTCATCGCCTGACCAGTATTCCGAATGGCCGACAAAGAAGGCCGAGCTATAGGCCGAAAGAAGGTCCGGATCGGTGTCGAGATCGTAATCGGTCACATAGTCGAAGACATAGCCTTCCGCCTCCGTCCAGGCCGCGAAGGCGTGCTCCCATTTGTTCATAAAGCCGGCCGAGCCATCATAGGGCGAGATCTGGTGGTGACGCATCCATTCGGGGTCCGCCGCCCATGGCTTTTCCCTGAAGTCCCGCTTGCGCATATTGATCAGGCGCGGGGCGCCTTCCGGCGCGGCGACGATCATCTGGATAAAAGGCCGCTGGGTCGAAAGCACACCGATCGCCTGATCCATCGCCTCATCGAACGGAACCTTGCCACTCATCAGCCCGGTCACATTGGAATAGGCGTTCGCGCCGCCCCACCAGTTATAGGACTGATAGGTGTTCGTCGCGAGAACCAGGACGGCCTTCGAGCCGGTCGTACCGGCCTTCGGTTTGATACAGACGAAATGGTGGGTCTGCTCTCCTGCTGCGTCGGTCAGCAGGATATCGTAATAGCCAGACCGCCAGTCCTCGCCCGCGGTCACTTCCAGCGCCGCTGGCCAGCCGCATCCGTCCCGGTCGGCATGCGGCGGCACCGGATGATGGCCCGCCTCAATATCTTCCATTGTCAGCACGGTTTCACGGTTCAGGCCGACACGTGCAATCTCCAGCCGGCAGGGGCCGTTCTCCACGCTGATATGGAGCGCGAAGCTCTCACCGGGTCTGAGGCTGAGGCGGTCTGTATAGCAGGCGAGCATGCGGAACTCCGATCTTGGTCACAAAGCAATGATAGCGATCATTACTATATGAGCAAGCACAGCGACGCCGCACCGGAGCTCAACTTTTCTTCTTTTGCCCATAGGAGCGAAATTGCTCAGCGATGCGCGCCATTTCATCACCGCCAAGCAGGGTCGGGCCGCCTATCGCCAGCGTGCCCCAGTAGATGGCGGCCTGCTCCTCGACCTCTTCGGCAATCAGCAAGGCCGCCCGCAGGCTGGGCGCGGCAACGATCTGCCCGTGATTGGCCATCAGGGTCGCATACTGACCCGCCAGCGCCTCGCAGACCACCTCCGCCAGCTCGGCAGACCCGAATGTGGCATAGGGCGCGACCGGCACGGAGGACCCGCCACTCACGGCGACCATATAGTGCACAGCCGGTATGGGCATGTTGGCGCAGGCGAGGATGGTGGCATGACGCGAATGACAGTGAACGACAGCGTTGGCATCCGGGCGAAGCTGCAACAGTTTCAGATGCATCAGCCACTCGCTGGAGGGCTTCATGCCCGCCGGGTCATAGCTGCCATCGGCGGAGAGCTTCACAATATGCTCCGGCTTAAGGGCAGATGGCGGAATGCCGGTCGGCGTCACCAGCGCGCCCTCCCCCAGGCGCGCCGAAACATTGCCCGATGTGCCGCGGTTGAGGCCGCGCGCATCCATCGCCGCCATCACCTCGACAATCTGCTCGCGCAGTTTGGCTTCCTGTTCGTCTATCATGCTCCGGTCTCCGCAAGAGGCAGCGTCTTCATGGCCCGCTCCACCTGTTCATAGCTTTCCAGCTTGCCATAGGTCGCAAGCCCCTGCGCGACCATGGCCGCGGTCGCAGCGGCAAACCTCAGCGCATCGAAATCGCTCGCGCCTTTAAGGTGCGCGGCAACGAACCCCGCACAGAATGAGTCGCCGCAGGTCGTCGTGTCCACGACCTCGATCCTGAAGGCTGGCAGCCGTCCGCGCAATTCGCCCGCCGCCAGCACAGCGCCGCGCCCCCCATCCTTGATGACGCAATTCTTCGCGCCCATCGCAAGGAAGGCGTCTGCGGCTGCCTGAAGATCCTCTTCACCGGTCAGCAGCCGTGCCTCCTCGGCGCTCGGCAGGAACCAGGCGACATAAGGCAGCAGACGGGCAAGCTCCTCAGCTGCCGTGGGGCCCGGCGCGATCAGATCACACACCACCTCAACGCCGGCCGATTTCGCCGCTTTCAGAAGCGACTCGCCCGGCCCGCCATCCAGGGTCGGTGCCCCGATACCGCCATAGTGTAGGCATCGCACCGAGGTTGCTGCATGCATCAGCTCATCACTCAGAGGCGGCACGGACCCGGCGCCCGGCGCATGCAGCGTCGGGCGGCGCCCCTGCTCATCGATGGGCAGGATCGTTGTGGAAGTCGGATACCCCTCAAGCGTCGTCAGAAGGCTTGTATCCACGCCGCCATCCTCAAGCGCGAACCGGACGAACTTGCCCGTAAGATCGCTGCCGATGGCCCCGGCCACACCGGTGCGCACGCCAAGCCGGGCTGCGACGCAGGCCGCCCCTGCGGCCGTGCCGGCCGGGGCGCATGCGATCTGCTCGATCAGGCGCCCTTCCTCATTCGGCGGGATTTCCGTGATTGGCCGCCCCACAACATCCAGCGTCGTCAGGCCGACACACAGAAGATCGAGTTTCATCCGCTTTTCTCCCAGATTCCATCTTGCGCATATATCTACGTCAAGTATGGTAGTCAAAGCTATCTTATTTAGCCGTACAGCGAGGGGAAGATGTGGACCAATTCTGAAGACAAGGCGCTTCGCGAACGGGCAGAAGCCGTCATTCCCGGTGGCATGTACGGGCACCAGTCGGTGCGGCTGCTACCCGACGATTATCCGCAATTCTTCGAGCGGGCGTCCGGCGCGCATCTGTGGGACGCAGACGGCAACAAATATACTGACTATATGTGCGCCTACGGCCCGAACCTGTTCGGCTATGGGCACGAGGGCATTGATGCCGCCTATATCGCGCAGATGAAGAAGGGCGACACGATGACTGGCCCGTCCGGTCTCATGGTGACGCTCGCCGAAGAGATGACGCGCATGGTCACGCACGCAGACTGGGCGATGTTCTGCAAGAATGGCACAGACGCCACGACCATGGCGCTGATGATCGCCCGCCAGCATACCCGGAAAAAGACAATCGTCCTGGCAAAAGGCGCCTATCACGGCGCTGCGCCCTGGTGTACGCCGCTGAAGAACGGCACCACGCCCAGCGACCGCGCCAACCAGGTCTTCTACACCTATAATGACGTCGAAAGCCTGGAAGCGGCGGTCAAGGAAGCCGGCGACGACCTCGCCGCCATCTTCGCCTCGCCGATCAAGCACGACACATTCGTCGATCAGGAAGACCCGGCACCGGACTATGCGCGCCGTGCCCGCGAGCTTTGCGACGAGACCGGCGCCCTGCTGATCGTGGACGATGTCCGCGCCGGCTTCAGGCTCGCCCGTGACTGCAGCTGGGCACGCGTCGGTATCGAACCGGACCTTTCCAGCTGGGGCAAGGCGATTGCCAATGGCCACCCCCTTTCGGCGCTTCTTGGCTCTGACAAGGCGCGCGAAGCGGCCGCCCATATCTATGCCACAGGCTCCTACTGGTTCTCGGCCGCGCCAATGGCGGCGGCCATCGAAACGATGAAACTCATCCGTGAGACCGACTATCTCGAACGCACCCAGGCGCTCGGCCAGCGTCTTCGCACCGGGCTGGACGAAGCAGCGGACCGTCACGGCTTCGCCCTGCGCCAGAGCGGCCCTGCAGAGCTGCCGCTGATCATGTTCGCGGACGATCCCGGCTTTTCCAAAGGCTATGCGTGGAACCAGGCCCTGATCAAACGCGGCGTCTACTTCCATCCCTGGCACAACATGTTCATCTGCGCCGCCCTGACCGACGCCGATATCGACCAGACGCTCGAAATAGCCGACGAGGCGTTCAAGGTCGTGAAGGAGGCCGGACCTCTCCCGCCGGTCGAGAAACTCGCAATCCTGGCCACACTCTCGGACTGATCCACATGACCCCCATCAAACCCCGTGACCTCAGATTTGAGCTTGGTTCAGAACTCGCCGCTGAATGGAACGGCGATGACTGGTTCCAGACCGCCTTCTTCAACTCGATGTCGATCCTTTTTCCCTATGGGGAGAAGTCCTTTATCGACAGCGTCAAGGCGCACGAAAAATGTGTCAGTGACGAAGAGCTGCGCGACGCGGTGCGCGGATTCATGGCACAGGAATATGTCCACCGCCGTGAGCATCAGCGTTTCAACGAATTGCTCTGTCAGCTGAAGGGCTATGATCTCGACTATCTTGAAGGCGCCATTCGCGGCGACGCCAAGACGCTAAAGGATATGGACCCCCTGTTCTGGCTGGCGACGACGGTTGCCTATGAACACCTGACCGCGACCATCGCAGGCCAGTTACTCAGGCAGGATGGCTGGATCAGGAACGCCTCCCCGGAAGTCGCCCAGGTCTGGCGCTGGCATGCGGTGGAGGAGATCGAGCACAAGTCGGTGGCCTTCGACGTCTACAAGGCGGCCGGCGGTACACAAGGCATGCTGCGCAAGGCCATGATCCTCATGAGCTGGGAATTTCTGGTGCGCTACCAGTTGCGCAGTCTGGTGCACATGTACCGGCGGGATAAGCCGCCCTTCTGGCGCACACTCGGCCAGGCCTTCCGCTTTCTATTTGCGCGCGGCGGTTTTGTTCGCGGGAACTGGAGCCATTACTGGAAATTCTTCCGCAAGGGTTTCCACCCCAACGACATTGACGACACGGCTCTTCTGAACCGCGCGGTCGAGGTCTATGGGCTCGCCCACTGACACGCCGCGTCATGTCGAGGGGGCAAATGCCTCTTCGCCGATGAGCGGAACGAATTTGACGCCGCCCAGATCCTCTTCCTCAAAGCGCTCCTCGCCATGGCGTGTGACGCGCAAAAGCCTTTGCTCGCCATCGTCCCGGCTCACCGGGATGACAAGCCGGCCGCCCGGGGCCAGCTGCTGCAAGAGCGGATCGGCAATATGGGGCGCCACGGCCGACACGATGATCGCGTCAAACGGAGCCTCTTCAGGCCAGCCCGCCGAGCCGTCGCCCGCGAAAATCTCGACATTCTGACAGCCAAGTCCGGCCAGTCTTGGCCCAAGCTCAGCGGCCAGCGTCTCATTGCGCTCCACCGCAAACACCTTCTCTGCAATCCGCGCCATGATGGCGACGCAATAGCCAGAACCGGCCCCCACTTCCAGCACGCGCGAGCGCGCGGTCAGGGCGGCCGCCTGGATCATCAGGGCCACGATGTAGGGCTGGGAAATCGTCTGCCCCTCACCAATGGGAAGCGGCGCATCATCATAGGCAAACTCACGCAGATTCTCCGGCACGAAACGCTCACGAGGCACCGCTTTCATGGCGCGCAGGACCGCCTTGTCGCGGATCCCGCGCCCCTTGATCTTGCGGCGCACCAGTCTTTTTCTTTCAGAGGCGAAAAATCTTTCAATTTTCGCCTCCCTCTTTGAGCGTTTCATGCCGTATAAACGGCCGCTCAGCTTCCAGCGTTCCTCTTCCTGTTCTTGTGACAAAAAGCGGGAAAGCAGGGAACTTTTCTCTTTATTGGCCCTTCAGGGCCGGTCTATTTGGCCCCGGTTCGCTGCAGCTCGGCCTTCTTGATCTTTTTCGCCAGTGACCATTTGTGCACTTCTGTCGGCCCATCATAGATGCGGAAAGCGCGGACCTCGCGGAACAGCTGCTCGACGATCGTGTCCCGGCTGACGCCCATGCCACCCATCACCTGGACACACCGGTCAGCCACCCGGAACAGCGCTTCTGAAACCGCGACCTTCGCCATGGAGCTTTCAACGTTTCCGTCCTCGCCGCGGTCCAGCGCATCGGCGCACCAGTCGATCATCAGCGCAGATTGCTGCAGGTCGATCTTGTTCTCTGCCAGCATGAAGCCGACGCCTTCATGATCGACCAGCAGCTTGCCGAAGGCCTGACGCTTGCACGCATATTCGGTCGCGATTTCCTGCGCCCGTGTCGCCACGCCGTGCCAACGCATGCAGTGTGAAAGACGCGCCGGTGCAAGCCGGATCTGGGCATAGCGGAAGCCCTCTCCCGGATTGCCCAGCATGTCTGAGGCGGGCACGCGCAGATTATCGATAACCACTTCCGAATGGCCGCCCGGCATGGAACTGTCGATCGTGTCGAGCACACGCTCAATCCGGATCGCTTCATTCGGCAGGTCGACGAGGAACATGCACGCCCCCTCATCCGATTTCGCCATCACGATGCCGACCTTCGCACCCTCAGCGCCGGTGATGAAGGTCTTGCGGCCATTGATGACCCAGTGATTGCCGTCCTGCCTGGCGGTGGTCTTCATCATCGAGGGGTCAGAACCTGCCCCACCATCAGCGGCCGGTTCGGTCATGAAGAAGGCCGAGCGCGCCTCCCCGGAGACCAGCGGCTTCAGGAAGCGCTCATGCTGTTCCGGCGTGGCCACCTTGCCCAGCAGGAACATGTTCCCCTCATCCGGCGCGCCGGTATTGCACGCGACCGGTCCAAGCGGTGACAGGCCCGTCTTCTGCAGCACATAGGCCGTTCCACGTTGGGAAAGATGACTGCCGTCGTCCAGAATGTGCGGCGTCATCACACCCGCGGCGCGCGCTTTGTCCCGGAGCTCCTTGACCAGGTCTTCGCTTGGGCCGTGGTTTTCGAGTCGCGGATCGCGCTCATAGGGCGCCACCACATCGCGGACAAAAGCTTCAACACGCGCGCCGATCTCTTCGGCTTTCTGGCGGTCATCATAACTCATCGGGCAATTCTCCTTGATCGCCGCAAGACCTATCCATTGCCCGGCGTCCTGCCTAGTCTGGCAGGTCTGATAGGGCGAAAGGTCTCAAACCGTATGACAGCGCACAAGCTCCATGGCGGGATCGATGCAGGCGGCACCACTTTCAAATGCGGGCTGGCCGACAGGACAGGCGCGCTCATCGAGACGCGCCGCATCCCTGTCAGCACGCCGGATGAAACGATTTCTGTCTGCCTCGACTGGGTCATGGCGGCCGCCGCCAACGCCACACTCAAATCTTTTGGCATCGCCAGTTTCGGGCCGATCGATGTGGACCCTCAGTCAGAGAGCTACGGGACAATCACCGGCTCGGCCAAACCGGACTGGTCGGGCACGAATTTGCGGGCTCGCTTCAGCGAAACCCTCGGCCTGCCCGTCACGGTCGACACCGATGTGAACGGCGCCCTGCTGGCGGAGATGAGGAAAGGCGCCGCGCGGGGCTGCGCATCTGCGGCCTATGTCACGGTCGGCACCGGTATCGGCGCCGGTCTGTACGCGAATGGCGGCTTTCTCGGGCGCCCCTCTCACCCGGAATTCGGCCATATCGCCCTTCGCCGCCACCGCGATGACGACACATTCGAAAGCGTCTGCCCCTTTCATCCAGACTGCCTTGAAGGCCTCGCTTCCGCCCGGGCCATACGCGCCCGGGCTGGCGACCCTGAAGCCCTCGCGCCAGATCACCCGGTCTGGGACATCGCGGCCGACTATCTCGCCCAGGCCGCCCGCGCCCTGACCCTCACCTTCCGGCCAGAGCGGATCATCTTCGGCGGGGGCCTGCTGCTTGCCCCGCATTTGATCGCGCGCATCCGCGCAGCCTTCGACAAACAGATGGGCGGCTATCTTGAACACGCCCCTTCAAGCCGGCTCATCGCGACCCCGGGCCTTGGGGATGATGCCGGCCTGATCGGCGCCATCCTGCTTGGGCAGAGCGGCTGAGCCCCCTTCAACGGCTTGTAATCGGCGGCGCAGACCAGGTCCCGTCCAGAATATCCTCGCCCGGCCCGAACATGCGCAGGGTCACCTCGAACGTATCCTCGGGGACAGGCAACCAGTTCTCCTGCGGCACGCCGTCTGGTTTTTCGGCCGCAAAGGTAATGACGATCTCGCCCTCCTCATTGGCGCTGAGGCTGGAATTGCTGCCAAGCGCATAGCGGCCGATGGCGTTTTCCGACAGGAAGCCATCGCTTTCATAGACAGTGACGGACCAGAACCCGCTGACGTGCGGTGTTTTCCCGCGCGCAAAACGGAGTTCATACACGCCCTTCGACCCGTCGAGCGTCTTGCCACCGCCGGTCTCGCGCGCATTCTGATAGACGGCATATTCATTGCGGTTCGCGCCAAACCCGATCTGCGCCACGACTGCACGCACCAGATAGCTGTCGCCATAAGCCCCTAGCGGCACCTTCGTCGGATCGGGGGCCCAGGCCCCTCGATTACCGAACCCGAAGGCCGCATCGATGAGCTTCTGCCCGCGCTCAATCCCTCCATTTAGGGCATCCTTGTTCGAGGCGGACAGCCGCTCGACACGCCCCCCCGCATGAGGGCCGACATTGATCAATCCCAGCTTTTGCAGCTTGTCTTCGTCGGCGGGGGTCGGCGGATAGAGGTCGATCAGGCGGTCCAGCCGGCTGAAGAACTCGGCTCCGGACAGCCCCTTGATGACGTCTTCGGGCTCCTGCTCCCCTGCAATCGGCCGGCAAGGCCCCTCCGCCGGGGCAGGCGCCTTCCCCGAAAGCGGGTGGAGTTTGTATGACCTCTGGATCTCATTCACCGCAGCGACGTCATCCTTGCCCTTCAATTCAGTCCGGCCAATGATCCAGACAAGATTTGTCGGCGCATCGATCCGCGTCATCCCGCCGGGCACCTTGCCGGTCCAGCCCGGCCCGGCAATCAGATAGGTCTCAGGCTCACCCCCATTCGACTGACTGCCCGGCCCGGCGAAATTATTGGTCCAGGCGTCGAGCATGGCCATCAGATAGAACCGGTCCTTCACCTCAGGCACCTCAAGCACCATCGGGCCCTCCGCGAGGTCTAGGAAGGCCGATGAATAGAGCGTGTCGACATTCGGACGCACCACCGCCCTGAAATCCGGACCGGGTATAGAGAATTTGTGGGTGAAACTGTTCACCGGCCCACCAAGCCCGCAGAGATACGGCTTTTCGGTCGCCGCCTGATAGGTCTGATCCATAAGCAGGACGGGAAAACCGAAAACATAGCCGTCCGACGCGATGAGGCTGGTGCGCATCTGCAGCGCCGGACCATCCTCATCCGCCTTTGCCGCCAGGCAGGCGGTCTGGGTAAGCAGCAGGCCCGCCAGTGCGGCCGCGCCGAGATATCTCTTTTTCATGGGATCTGGATCCTTTCACGCAATGCAAAAGCGGTGGGCCTTCCGGCGACTCTCCGGATGACGCAGACCTTACTATGAAAAAATTTTTCGACAATACTTGTAGAAAAATTTTTCAATAATATCTTCACCGGGTTCGCTGAATGGCGGACGGGGCGGCTCAACAAGGAGCAGACTTATGAATTCGAAGGATATTTCGCGCACCGTGGAGATCACACCGCGCGACCAGAACTTTTCCTTTGCCGATATCGAGACGCGCGACTGGCTCGGCGGCGATACATTCAGGTCGCTCGTCTTCAATGCGCTGTCGATCACCTTCCCGGCCGGAGAGCGTTTCTTCATCCGCAGCGTGAAGGCTTTCCGCGGCGATGTGCGCGACGAGACACTCCAGTCGCAAGTGGCCGGCTTCATGTCGCAGGAAGCCATGCATACGCGCGAACATGTGCGTTACAATCAACGCCTCGCCGAACATGGCTACCGGGCCACACTGCTGCATGAGGAAACCGAGGCGCGCTTTGCCTTTGCCCAGAAGCACACCACCGATCTTCAGCGCCTGGCCGCGACGTGCGCGCTTGAGCATTTCACGGCCATCCTCGCCGAAGAACTCCTCTCGGAGCCGGACCTCCTGGAAGGCGCCCGCGAGGCCTATCGCGACATCTGGCTCTGGCACGCCATCGAGGAATCCGAACACAAGGCGGTTGCCTTCGATGTCTATCAGGAAGTGACCGGCGGCAAAGGCTACTGGCTGCGCGTGCGGACCATGCTCATGGTGACCCTTCTCTTCCTCCACCACATGCGCCGCATATTCAACGTCATGCTCAAGGATATGGGGCTTGGGCGATCGCTGAGGGCAAGGCTGCAGCTCAACTGGGTTCTCTGGGGGCGCCCCGGTCTTTTCCGCAGGATGATGCTGCGATGGGCCACCTATTTCAGGCCCGGCTTCCACCCTTGGGACCATGACAACCGCAAGGACGTCCAAGAGGTTGAGCAATCCTTGGCCTATGCCGTTCAATGACGTAAGCACGGGCCATCGACAGACGGCGCGGACTCAGGAATTGGCAACCACAAGACCCAAGCGAAAGCGCCGGACGCCGGAAGAGGCGCGCGAGGAGATCCTTCTCGCCGCCGAAGCCCTCATCCTTGAAGACGGACCCGCCGAGCTCAAATTCCAGTCCCTTGCCGACCGCTCGAACGTCGCCGTCTCCAATGTCTACCACCATTTCGGCGGCGTTCTGGAGATCAAGCGCGGCCTTGCCGAAAAGGTGTTCGACGAGCTTACCCGTGACCTCATGACGGCCCTTGGCGAAGAGGCGGACAATGAGCCGCGCATCTTCGCCCGCAAGGTCATGTCACGCGTCTATTCTGTCCTTCGAAGCGAGCGCTATGCCAAGCTGATCGGCTGGATCGTCCTGTCGACGGAGCTGGGGGAGCTTGAAGGTTTCACCCGGCCGCTCCCCGCCATGGCCGCCCTCATCGCCGGTCACATGGGCCAGCACCTTCCGCCTGATACCTCCGAACGTCTGGCGCAGTTCATCATATACAATGTCGCCATCGTCGCGGTCGGCGAAGGCCTGGTCGGGCCTGCCATCAAGACCGCCCTCACCATGGATGAGGCGGCGGCGGACGGCTCTCTCTGGCTCGGCGACCACTGGGAAGAGCTTCTGGCCCGCGAGCTTGAGAAAGCCGCCTCCTAACCGCCTGCCTCAGCAGATTTGCGTCAGCTTCCCTGACCCGACGCCGGGTCAGCCTGTGCGCGGGCGCCCTCCCGGTCTAGAGATCAGACAACAAGAAAAGACCAGCAGGGAGAACGCGCCATGGACATAAAGGGATTTCCACTCGAAGGGCTGAAAGTCCTTGATCTTTCACGTGTCCTGGCAGGCCCCTTCGCGACGCGCATGCTGTCGGACCTCGGTGCAGACGTCCTCAAGATCGAACCGCCGGAAGGCGATGTGACCCGCCATTTCGGCAAGTCGGACACCGGCGTCGCCGGCTTTTACCTGCAGCAGAATATCGGCAAGCGGAATGTCTGCATCGACCTCAAGGCAGACGGCGCGCGCGAGCTTGTACTCGACCTCTGCCGTGAGGCCGACATGCTGGTCGAGAATTTCCGCCCCGGCGTGATGAAACGCTTCGGCCTCGACTGGGAAAGCGTCCATGCGGTCAATCCGAAACTGGTCATGCTGTCCATTTCCGGCTTCGGACAGACGGGGCCGGAGGCGAAACGCGCCGCCTATGCGCCTGTCGTCCACGCCGAGACCGGCCTTATCGCCCGCCAGGCCGAAATCAGCGGCGGCCCGGCGACAGACCTGCAATTCTCCCTGGCTGACTCCTACAGCTCCCTGCACGGCCTTGTCGGCCTCCTCGCCGCCCTGCGTGTCGCGGAGAAGACCGGCGAGGGTCAGCATGTCGATATCGCCATGATCAATGTCGTCCATGCCACCGATGACTATGCCCACTGGGCGCTCGATGGCGTCTGGCCGAAGCCGAAGGAAAACCTCGTCTGGGACGCGCCGGAGGGCAAACAGATCCTCATTGCTTCCGACATGAAATGGATCTGGATCGTCCTCTCGAAAAAGGCCGGCCTGGTCGACCCGACCCCGAAAGGCGCTGACCTTGAAACGAAAGTGGCCGCACGCCATCAGGCGGTCACCGACCACATCCTCTCCTATCCGAGCTTCGAGGCGCTCACAAAGGCGCTCGATGAGATGAACCTTGCCTGGGGCCTGGTGCGCAAATTCGGCGAGGAGTCCTACGCCCAGACCAGCGTCGGCCCGAACGGCATTCTGGTCGATGTCGAAGATGACAAGGGCAATGCCCGCCGCACGGTGCAGTCTCCTTACAATTTCTCAAGCTCGCAGAGCGGCCTCAAGACGGGCATGCGCCCGCCGCGCCGCGGTGAGCATAATGCCGAGGCGCTAAAGGACTGGCTCGGTGCAGATGCGGCGCGTCTTGAGGGTCTTACGAAAAAAGGCGTCCTGCTCAGCGAGTGAACAGGACGCCTTCATGAAATGGCGAAGATGCCGGCCTAGCTGACGACCACACCGTTGAGGCGTTTCTTGATGATCTCCTCGGCGTCGGCGACGATCCGGTCGATCAGCTCCTCGACACTCGGAATGTCGTGGATGAGGCCCTGGATCATGCCGGCTGACCAGATACCGTCATCGGCGTCGCCCTCTTCCATCGCCTTGCGTCCGCGCACACCGGCGACGAGGTGCTGGACGTCCTCGAACTTCGCCCCGCCCTTGGCTTCGATGGCGACAACCTCTTCCGACACCTTGTTCTTCATCACGCGGGCCGTGTTGTGCAGCGTGCGGAAGATGAGCTTGGTGTCACGCTCATCATTCTCGACCATCTGCTTCTTGAAGTTCTCGTGGATCGGCGCCTCTTTCGTGACGCAGAAGCGCGTGCCCATATTGATGCCGTCAGCGCCGAGCGCCAGCGCGGCCGCAAGCCCCCGTCCATCGCCGAAGCCGCCGGAGGCCAGCATCGGGATCTTGACCTTGTCGGCCGCCGCCGGGATCAGGATAAGGCCCGGAATATCGTCCTCGCCCGGGTGACCGGCGCACTCAAAGCCGTCGATGGAAATGGCATCCACGCCCATCCGCTCAGCCGACAGCGCGTGGCGCACAGCGGTACATTTGTGGATGACCTTGATGCCGTGCTTCTTGAATTCGTCGACATGTTCCTGCGGCTTGTAGCCAGCCGTCTCGACGATCTTGATGCCGCCCTCGATGATGGCCTGGCGGTACTCGGCATAGGGCGGCGGCTTGATGGCCGGCAGGATGGTGAGGTTCACGCCGAACGGCTTGTCGGTCATGTCCTTGGTGCGCTGGATTTCCTTGGCCAGGTCTTCCGGCGTCGGCTGGGTCAGCGCGGTCAGAAGACCAAGCCCGCCCGCATTCGAAACGGGCGCGGCCATCTCGGCATAGCCAACCCACTGCATGCCGCCCTGCACGATGGGGTGCTCAATGCCGAGCAGCTCGGTGATGCGTGTCTTGATAGCCATGTCGTCTCCTCAAATCATGTTTTCCCGCCCTTGATAGGACAATCATTCGCCCCTGCGAAGGATTGCCCTCGCGGCAGCAAATCCCCCGCCCCTTGCACTCGTCTCCAGACGGTCCATTCTTGCGCCAGACAAAAGATTTATGGGAGGACCGCCCCGATGGCCGATGTCAGCGAACTCTGGATCAACCGCAGCGACTACCGCAAGACAAAAGCCGTCAGCGCCCAGCAGAAGCGGCTGGAAGACGGGCAGGTCCGTGTCGCCATCGACAAGTTCGCGATCACCTCGAACAATGTGAGCTACGCCGTATCCGGCGACGCGATCGGCTATTGGCGGTTCTTCCCGGCCGGGGAAGGCTGGGGCAAAGTCACGGTCTGGGGCTTTGGCAATGTCGTGGAATCGCGCAGCCCGGACATTGCAGTCGGCGAGCGTCTCTATGGCTTTTTCCCGATGGCGAACGAAACCGTACTCACCGTGGGCAGCGTCAAGGACGACTATTTCATGGACGCCGCCCCGCACCGCGCAGACCTCGCCGCCGTCTATAACCAGTACCGCCGCCTCGCCGGAGAGCCAGACGCCCTGCGGCAGATGGAAGACGCGCGCAGCCTCTATTTCCCGCTCTTCATCACCTCCTTCGTTCTCTATGATTACCTCACCGACAATGACTATTTCGGCGCGGATCAGGTCGTGATCGGGTCGGTGTCCTCGAAAACCGGCTTCGGCCTCGCCCAGTTCATCCATGAGGACAAGAAAGCCGGAAAGCGGGTGATCGGTCTTACGTCACCGGGTAACAAGGCCTTCGTGGAAAGCCTTGGATGCTGCGATGACATTCTCCTCTATGGCGAGGAGGAGAAGATCGACCCATCGGTGAAGACCGCCTATGTCGACATGTCCGGCAACCGCGATCTGACCATCACGCTGCATAATCACCTCCAGGAAAACATGGTTGAAAGCTGCATGGTCGGCGCCACCCATTGGGAAAGCACAGGGCGCGCCACCGGCCTGCCCGGCGCAGAGCCGCGCTTCTTCTTCGCCCCATCGCAGATCGCCAAACGCAACAAGGACTGGGGGCCGGGTGTCCTCTACATGAAAGCCAGTGAAGCGAGCGCCCGCCTTGCCAAGGACGCCTCGAAGGAAATCGAGATCGAGCGCCTTAAGGGCGCAGATGCCGTCGCCGCAATCTGGCGCGACTTTCTCGACAACAAGGTCGCGCCAAGCCGCGGGATCATGGCCTCCCTCTAGCTTGCCTGCACAGCTTTTCGGCAAAACCGGGTCCTTCGCCGGCCGATACTGCGTCTCTTGTTGACGCCGCGCTGGTCAGGGCCTCCCTCTGAACAAGATAAGAGGGGAGACAAGCGCAAGACCTGCCGGAGCCCTGCCCATGCCGAAAACCCAGACCCCGCTCGACCCTGCTCGCATCCGCGAGACGCTGAGAGGGTATGCCGACAGTATCGAGACCGATCCACTCACAAATTCGGTCTTCTCTTTCGCGCTGGGGCTGTTTCAGGATCTCGATTCCGGGCGCACCGATCTTGGCCGCATCGGCGAGACGGTCGACGCGCTCCACTTCGACCTCCTGCGCGAGCGCGCCGAGCAGTTCAGCCGCCAGCACGCCGACATCGGCGACAGGAAAGACCCGTTCGCCACTGTCCGGGACCACCTCGCCGCCGCGGCGAAGAAGGACCCGCAGCGCTTTCGCGATGCAGTCACCCGGCACGCAGGCGGCATTGTTTTCACCGCCCATCCGACCTTTGCCATGTCCCTCTCGCTGCGCCAGGCCTTCGCTGCCTATGCGAGCAAGCCGGACAAAAGCAGTCTCGCCGCGCTGGAGTCCGCCGCCCACGATCCGCAGCCGGACTGGCCCGATCAGATCACGCTGACCCACGAACATGAAGAGGCCCAGGCCGCCATCGCGAACGCACAGGACGCGGCCGGCCACTATGCCAGCCTCATCGTGGAAACGGCACGTAAATATCTGGGCGACGAGTGGCGCAGCCTCCGCCCCGTCCTGCCGACGCTCGCAAGCTGGGTCGGCTATGACCTCGATGGGCGCACCGACATTCACTGGTCCCAGTCGATCACCTTGCGGCTGCGCGAAAAGGCCGCCCAGCTTGCCTATTATCGCGGGCGCCTGTCGAACTTCGCCGGGTTTGAACAGATCGCCGCGCTGGAACACCGCCTTGCCGAAGCGCAGGCGCATACCGAAACGGCGGCGGAAAAGTTCGGACGCGACCTTTCAGACCCCGACACCCTCAGCGATGCGGCCAACTTCCTGACCGAAGCCCCGGACGCGAAGATTGTCGACGCGGTCGAACTGACATCCCCGCTCGATACACTCATCGAAGACCGCGAAACACCTGACGACACCGCCGCCGCCCTGATGATCCTGCGCGCGGAGATCGATGCGCTTCAGCTCGGCACCGCCCGTATCCATCTGCGTGTCAACGCCGCCCAGGTCCGTACCGTCCTGCAGCGCGACCTCGACCTTGAAACCGAAGACAGCGAGCTCGGCCGCCTCGCCCTCAGCAAGCTTTCTGAAATGGCAGACAGCACCGAGGTGCGCCCCGTCAACTTCGCCGACCTCTTCCTTGAGCAATCGACCGCGCGCCGCCAGTTCATGATGTGCGCGCAGATCCTCAAACATATCGATGCCGGCTCTCCCATCCGCTTCCTCATCGCAGAGAGCGAGAACCCCGCCACCGTCATGGGCGCCCTCCATCTCGCCCGCCAGTACGGCGTCGACCATGCCCTCGATATCTCGCCCCTTTTCGAAACCCCGGAAGCGCTTGAGACAGGCGGGCGGTTCGTCGAACGCCTGCTGGAGGAAGAGAGCTTCTGCGATTATGTAAAAACGCGCGGCTATCTCTCGATCCAGCTTGGCTTTTCTGACTCCGGGCGCTTCATCGGTCAGGTCGCCGGCAATATGGCGATCGAGCGGATCCACAGCCTGATCGGCCGTGCCCTGGGCGAGGTCCTGCCCGGCACCGGCCTTCTGGTCTTCAACACCCATGGCGAATCCATCGGGCGCGGCGCCTATCCCGGCAGCTTCCAGCAGCGCCACGACCACCTCCTGACACCCTGGACCCGAAACCAGCTCCTCGCCCGCGACATCCAGCCCATCCATGAGGTGAGCTTTCAGGGCGGCGACGGCTTTCTTCACTTCGCCACGCCGCAGCTGTCGCGCGCCACCTATGCCGCCTTCTGCGAACACATCCTGTCGGACCCGCCGCCGACAGAGGACGATGCCTTCTACACTCAGACCGATTTTGTCTGGGACGCCTATCGCGCCCTGCGCAGCTGGCATGAGTCGCTGTTCGTCGATGAGGATTATGGCGAGATGCTGAGCGGGTTTGCCTCCGGCTTTCTGGTCAAGGCCGGCTCGCGGCCCGTCAAGCGGGCCGGGGGCCCGAGCGGGCCGTCCGCCATCCGCGCCATCTCCCACAATGCCATGCTCCAGCAGCTTGGCGTCCCGCTCAACTCAGCCTGCGGCATCGGTTCTGCCATGCCGCGCGAAACGGCCCGCATGCGCGATCTCATCAACCGCTCACCCCGGCTTCATGCCCTTATCATGCTGGCCGTTCGGGCACGCATGCTGACCAGCCTGCCCGTCCTTCGCGGCTATGCCAGCGTTTACGAGCCGCATGTCTGGCTGGCCGTCTCGCGCCATGGCGACACCGGCCAGCCCTCCAGCCTGCGCAGGATCGCCGACATTCTGGGCACCCAGCATACCTCGACCAGCCTGCAGAAGATCGCCAACCGGCTCAGCATGGACCTTGTCGAGTTCGATGCCCTTCTCGCCTCGCTCGACGACGCGCCAAGTGTCGAGCGGCGCCATGAGGACCGGCTCAATTTCCACGCCCTGCACGCAATCCGCCAGGCCATCATGATGTATGCGCTCAGCCTCACCGGACGCCTGCGCGGTGTCTCGGCCCGCCACGACACCAGCCGGGAGGACATCATGGCGCTGGTTCTTGCCATGCGGATCGATGAGGCGGCCGACCTGCTGGAGACGATCTACCCGCCCTCGCGCGGCGAAGCGGACCTGTTCTCGGGCATGGAAGAAAAGGGTTTCGAAAGCGGGGCCTCGGGCGCGTCGGGCTATGACCGGCTGCATGAAGAACTGATCGCCCCACTGCGCCTCTGCGCCGCCCTGATTTCCCGGCTTTCCATCGCGACCAGTCACGCCTTCGGCGCCTGGGGCTGATCGACACCGGCGGCTGTGCCAAACCGGCATGGATGGATATCTATGTAAGACCTTATTCTGTTGCACTTGCAACAGCTTAGGCGGCCTGGCGTGCAACTGTGCCAAATCGGACGGCATTTCATGCTGCACATGCGAGAAAGCGCTGGTCCGATCATTGCAGTTCCCCCCAAATCAGTCTCTAGTCGCAACCAGAAGGGGAATTGCTGGCGAATGAGGATTCAGCACTGGAATTCCGATAGCCACAGCGGCCCAGCCATGAAGGTTGAGACGCGCACACCCCACTTGAACCGCCCGACAGAGCAAGCCGAAAGCGCCATCTATCCCGAATGGCTCGGCGACCACACCTTCACACGCACGCATGGCAGCCGTTTCGCCTATGTCGTTGGAGAAATGGCACGCGGCATCGCCACACCCCGGATGGTCATCGCCGCGGCTGCGGCAGGTCTGGTCGGTTTCTATGGCAGTGCGGGCCTCAAGCCCGAAACCATTGCCGCAGGTCTCGATGAGATCGAGGCCGCGCTCGGCAAGGGCGCGCCCGCCTGGGGCGCCAACCTCATCCATACCCCACAGCAGCCGGGCTATGAGCGTGCCGTGGTGGACCTCTTCCTCTCACGTGGCATCGCCCGCGTTTCGGCCTCGGCCTTCATGCAGCTCTCGCCGGAAATCGTCCGCTACAGCGCGGCAGGCCTGTCGCGCGCCGCCGATGGCATCATCCGCCGCAGCACGCATGTCTTCGCCAAGGTCTCGCGCGCCGAAGTTGCCCGCCAGTTCATGGCGCCCGCGCCCGATACCATTCTGAAACAGCTCGTCGCGCGCGGCGACATCACCCCGCAGCAGGCAGAAATCGCCGCCAGCGTGCCGGTCGCCCTCGACATCACTGCCGAAGCTGACAGCGGCGGCCACACCGACAACCGCGCCGCCGGGCCGCTCTTTTCCTCGCTCGTTCAGGCAAGACGCGAGACCTGCGACACTCACGGCCTCAACCCTGACGATATACGCATCGGCCTTGGCGGCGGCATCGGCACGCCGTGGGCGGCGGCCGCAGCATTCCAGATGGGCGCTGCCTATATCATTACCGGCTCGGTCAATCAGGCCGCCACCGAATCCGGCCTCTCTCTGGCTGGCCGCAAGCTGCTGGCAGAGGCTGGCCCGGCAGATATCGCCATGGCGCCTGCTGCCGACATGTTCGAACAGGGTGTAGAGGTTCAGGTTCTCAAACGCGGCACCCTCTTTGCCATGCGCGGACGCCGCATGCGGGAAATCTACAAGACGCGGACCGGCTTTGCCGACTGCACGCCGCAGGAGCAGGCCTTTATCGAGACCGCCCTGGGAGAGCCCTTCTCCGCCACCTGGGAAAAGACACGCGCTTTCATGGCGGCCACCAACCCGAAAGAGCTCGCAAAAGCCGAGGCCGACCCGCGTCACCAGATGGCGCTCGTCTTCCGCCGCTATCTCTTCTTCGGCGCGCAATGGGCGCGCGAAGGCGATGAGAGCCGGCTGCGCGACTATCAGATCTGGTGCGGGCCCGCGATGGGCGCCTTCAATGAGTGGGTGAAGGGAAGCCCGCTCGAAGCGCTGGAGAACCGCAGCGTGAAACAGATCGCGCTCAACCTGCTCGACGGGGCCGCGCAGCTTACCGCGCTACAGGCGCGCCGGGCGCGCGGGGAAAACATACCACAATCGGCTTTCGACTATCGCGCGGGGCTGTTCGACTAATCTCTGGCTGAGGGGCTGAGAACATTATGGCAGACAGAACGTCCGAACCCACCGACATCGCCATTGTCGGCTATGGTGCAATGTTTCCGGGACGCGGCGATACGCCGGGCTTCTGGCGCGACATCGCCGAAGGCGTCGATACGCTGGGGCCGGTGCCATCGACGCACTGGCTGATCGAGGATTATTACGACGCAAACCCGCGCGCCAGGGACAAGACCTATGGCCAGCGCGGCGGCTTCCTTTCACCGCAGGGTTTCGACCCGCTCGCCTTCGGCATTCCGCCCAACCAGATCGACGCGACCGACAGCGCGCAGCTCCTCGCCCTGATGGTCGCTCAGACCGCGCTCGATGAGGCGGAGAAAGCCACCAAGGGCGCAATCGACCGCAAGCGCACCTCCTGTATTCTGGGCGTCGCTTCTGCAACCGAGCTCGTCGGCCACATGTCAGGCCGCCTGCAGCGCCCATCCTGGGTAAAGGGACTGCGCGAGTCCGGGCTGCCCGAGGATCAGGTCCAGGCTATTGCCGACCGTATTTCGGAGAATTTCTCCGAGTGGAAGGAAAGCACCTTTCCCGGCCTTCTCGGCAATGTCGTCGCCGGGCGGATCGCAAACCGGATGGACCTTGGCGGCTCCAACTATGTCACAGATGCGGCCTGCGCCTCCTCGCTCTCCGCGCTGCACGGCGCCATTCATGAGCTTCGCGCAGGCGACAGCGACCTCGTCCTCGCCGGCGGCGTCGATGCGCTGAACGACATCCTCATGTATATGTGCTTTTCGAAGACGCCGGCCCTCTCCCCGACAGAGGATTGCCGGCCGTTTTCGGACAAGGCCGACGGCACCATGCTGGGCGAAGGCATCGGCATATTGGCGCTTCGCCGCCTTGCCGATGCCGAACGCGACGGCAACCGGATCCATGCGGTCATCAAGGGGATCGGCTCTGGCTCTGACGGGCGCGCGACCGCCATATATGCCCCGCTGCCAGAGGGTCAGGCCCGCGCCCTCACCCGCACCTATGAGCAGGCTGGCTATGATCCCCGCTCGGTTGAACTCGTTGAGGCGCATGGCACCGGCACCAAGGCTGGTGACGCCGCCGAACTCTCAGGGCTCAAGCTCGTTTTCTGCGAGGACGGTGAAACCATAGACGCGCCATGGTGCGCCATCGGCTCGGTGAAGTCCCAGATCGGCCATACCAAGGCGGCCGCCGGATCGGCCAGCCTGATCAAGACGGTCATGGCGCTTTCCCGCAAGGCCCTGCCGCCGACGATCAAGGTCGATCAACCTGCGCCTGCGCTGGCTGGCTCGCCTTTCTATGTGAACCGGGAGCTGCGCCCCTGGATCCGGGACAAGTCCCATCCACGCCGCGCCTCGGTCAGCTCCTTCGGCTTCGGCGGCTCGAACTTCCACGTCACGCTGGAGGAATATACCGGCAAGCTCGCCCCGTATCCGGAGCGTATCCTTCCCGCTGAACTCATCATGCTGTCGGCTGAGACACCTGAAGCGCTGGCCACGGCAATGGAGGCGACGGCCCAAAAACTGGTGCATGAGGAAGACCTCGCCATCGCGGCCAGCGACAGCCATGCAGGCTTCACCGCCGATGCGCCCTGCCGCGCGGCCATAACCGCCAGCGACAATAAGGATTTCGCGGCCAAGGCAGGCAAGATTGCCGGTCTCATCCGCGCCGGAACGGTCGAAACCGCACCGCTGCCCAAGGGCGCCAGTGTCAGCCTCACGCCGGCAAGTCCCGGCAAGCTCGCCTATCTCATGCCGGGTCAGGGCAGCCAGTATGTCGGCATGGGCCGTGAGCTTGCGCTCGCCTTCCCCGAAGCCCGTGCCGCCTGGGATTTCGCCGCCAGCCACAAGAAGGCGGGCAAGCTCGGTCTCCACCGCCTTGCCTTCCCGCCATCGGCCTTCAGCGAGGCCGAAGCCAAGGCGCAGGCCGATACGCTGACCGCCATGGAAAACGCCCAACCCGCGCTCGCCGCGGCATCGCTGGCCGTCCTCGCCGTGCTGGAGAAAGCCGGTCTCAATGCCGATATGGCGGCCGGTCACAGCTTCGGGGAGATCATGGCCCTCAATGCGGCCGGCGTCCTCTCGGACAAGGATGCGCTGTCGACCGCCTGCAAGCGCGCCAGGCTGATGAGCCAGGCCGCCGCAGACAATGAAGGCGCCATGCTCGCCACACAGGCATCGAGCGAGCAGCTCGCCCCGATCCTCAAAAACCACCCGGATGTTGTTGTCGCCAATGACAACGCGCCGACGCAGACCGTCCTCTCTGGCCCGGTCGATGCCATCGAAGCGGCCCGGCAGGCGATAGAGGCTGCGGGGATCAAGGCACGCCGCCTGCCGGTCGCCTCGGCCTTCCATTCGCCCATCGTTGCGGGCGCGGTCGCCCCTTTCCGCAAGGCGCTCGGCAAGACCGATTTCGACAAGGCGGATTTCCCCGTCTTCGCCAATGCCTCTGCGAAACGCTACCCGCTCGCCTATGACAAACAGCGCGACCTGCTCGCCGGACAGATCGAAAGCCCCGTCCGCTTCCGCGAAATCGTTGAAGCCATGCATGAGGCGGGCGTCACCACTTTCGTTGAGGCTGGGCCCGGCACGGTGCTCACCGCCCTTGTCGGCCAGATCCTGCCCGGTAAGGCGACCGCCGTCGCGCTGGACGACAAGAAAGGCAACGGGCTCGCCGCCTTCCTCGCAGGGATCGGCAAGCTCGCCGTGCTCGGCCATGAGGTCGATTTCGAGGCACTCTTTGCCAACATGCCAGCCCCGGCGCCGCGCAAGCCGCGCTCAAAGCATGCCATCGATCTCACCGGCGCGAATTACAACAAGCCCTATCCGCCAAAAGGCGGCGCGGCCGCCCTGCCCCCTCCGAAGGCGGCCAGCGCCTCGCCGCCACAGATAAACAGACCGGTGGACACCGCGCCGCCCGACCCGAAACCGGCGCCCCCGCCAACCGCGACACCTTCTTCCGTAAAGACTTCCCAGCCAGGACCGACACCCATGACTGAGCCCCGCCAGACCGCTCCCGCCTCCACCGCCGCGCAGATCCACGCGCAGATGACAGAGGCGCACACGGCCTACATGCAAGCGCTGCAGACGGCCCATGCCCAGTATATGGAAGCGACGCAGGCCATGCTTGCCGCGGCCAGCCCGGCGCCTGCCCCAGCGGCCCAGCCACAAGCGCAGCCAGCCCCGCAACCGGCCCCCACGCCCGCCCCTGTCGCGGCCGCGCCTGCGCCCCAGCCTGCCCCTACCCCTGCACCAAAGCCCGCCCCGGCGCCTGTGACACCGCCGCCTGCACCAGCTGCTGCGGCTCCTGCACCGCAACCGGCCCCCGCGCCGGCACCCGCCCCTGCCCCAGCTGCCGCGCCTGCGCAGGACTTCACGGCGCTCGTCACCGGCCTCGTCGCTGAAAAGACCGGCTACCCCGCTGACATGCTCGAAGCCGATATGGACCTTGAGGGCGAGCTTGGCGTCGACTCCATCAAACAGGTCGAAATCCTTTCAGCCCTGCGCGAGAAGATGCCCGACCTGCCGGAGATTGAGCCGGAGCAGATTGCAGAGCTGCGCACCATCGCGAAGATCGCCGCCTTCCTGAAACCTGCAGCAGGCGCTGCAACGGCCGAAGCGCCAGCCCCGGCCCAGCCAGCTCCGGCAGCCCAGGCCAATGGCTATACAAACGGCAACGGCCACCACGCCGCGGCCCCGGCAGCCCCCACCCCCGCCCCGGCTGCGGGCGGCGCCGACATGGCCGAGCTTGTCCGCAATCTCATCGCCGACAAGACCGGCTATCCGCCGGAAATGCTCGAAGACGATATGGACCTTGAGGGCGAGCTTGGGGTCGACTCCATCAAACAGGTCGAAATCCTCTCTGCCCTGCGTGAGCAGATGCCAAACCTGCCAGAGGTCGAACCGGAACAGATCGCAGAGCTGCGCTCGATCCGGAAGATCGCCGATTTTTTTGGCTAGGGGGCGCGCCGGCGTCGCCTGACGCTGCCCGCCCCGCTTCGCCAGCTCACGAGCCAGAACCGTCCACGGTTCCGCCGCTCGCCCTGAAGGCTGTCGCCTATGTCAGCCAGCCCGCAATAGGCCGGGTGACACCGGGCCTGCGCGAAGCCTCGCTGATCGAATGGGTGACGCCAGACCTTGCCGCCGCCCAGCCTTTCGTCGCCGCGCTCAACGCCTCAGGTTTTCAGGTGAGCGCCGTCACCGCTCCAACCGGCAAGGCCAGCGCCTTGATCCTTGCCCACGGCCTCGCCAGTCCGCGTGAGACCCTGCACACGGACGCCGTCGCCGCGCTGAAATCCGTCGCCCCGCACTTTGAAGCCCACGGCGGCACGCTCATCCTGCTCCAGGACACAGGCGGGCTCTTCCAGCCGCACGACCACCGCGCCTGGCGCGGCGGGCTCTCCGGCCTCGCTCGCACTGCCGCGCGCGAATTTCCGGCCGCCACTGTCCGCCTGATCGATATCGACACCGCCGGCTTCGGCGCCGATCTCGCCGCCAGCCACCTCGCCGAAGAACTCCTCACCGGCGGCACCGCGCCTACTGCCGGCCTCAGCCCAGCCGGCCGATACGTCCCACAGGACACGGGCCTCACCCTGCCGCGCAACCAGCCCGGCCACCTCGGCCCAAAGGACGTTATCCTCGTCACAGGCGGCGCGCGCGGCGTGACCGCAGACTGCGTGATCGAACTTGCCCGGCGCACCGGCGCCCGCTTTGCCCTGCTCGGCCGCTCGGAAATTACGCCGTGGCCGGAGGGTCTGCCTCAGACAACGGACGAGAAAGCTCTGCGCGGCGCCCTCGCAAAAGCCGCTAAAGAGACCGGCGAAAAGGTCACCCCCGCCGCCCTGAACCAGCGCGCCCGTGCCCTGCTCTCCGGCGCTGAAATCCGCCATACGCTCGACGCCATCGCCCATGCAGGCGGTGAGGCGCACTATATCCCCACAGACGTCTCGGACCCCGCCGCCCTCGGCGCCGCGCTGGGCGATATCCGCACCCGGCTCGGAGAGATCACCGGCCTCGTCCATGGCGCGGGCGTTCTTGCCGACAAGCTCATCCGTGAGAAGACACCCGAGCAGATCGCCCGCGTCTTCGGCCCCAAGATCACCGGCCTCGAAGCGCTCATCTCGCAGCTCGACACCAGCCAGCTCAAGACAGTCGTCTTCTTCTCTTCCGTGGCCGCTCGCTATGGCAATGCCGGACAGGCCGACTACGCCATGGCGAACGAGATCCTGAACCGGATGGCATGGTGGCTGAAATCGGCCAACCCAACCGCCGCCATCACCTCCATCAACTGGGGCCCATGGGATGGGGGCATGGTGGACGATGGCCTTCGCGCCAAGTTCGCTGAGCTTGGCGTCTCCCTCATTCCCAAGGCCGCCGGCGCCAATGCCTTCGCGGACGCCGTTCTCGCAGGCGCCGCCTGCCCGGTTGAACTCGTCGCGGGCGCGGAGATCGCGCATGTCTGAGCCGAAATTCGAGCCGATTGCCATTGTCGGGCGCGGCTGCGTCCTGCCGGGCGCGCTCACCCCCGACGCGCTCTGGCAGGCCGTGCTGAATGAGGAAAACCTCATCACAGATGCCCCGCCCGGCAAATGGGGCGTCACCGACGCCGAGCGGAAAGCGATGGGCTATAAAGGCGCCTTCGTCACCGGCTTCGACAAGGTCTTCAACCCCGCCGCCCATGACCTCGACGGCCTCGACGCCGCTGACCTCGACCCGGTCTTTCAGTGGCTGCTGCACGCAGGCCGCGAAGCCTGGCGCGAAGCCGGACAGCCAAAAGCGCGCAAGTCCCGTATCGGCGTCATCGCCGGCAATCTCGGCTATCCGAGCCGCGCGCTCTCGGACTTCGCCGCAGACATCTGTCTGGACGGCACCTCTCCCATCCACCCGCAGAACCGCTTCAATACCGGCGGCCCGGCCCGGCTCCTCGCCCGCGCGCTGGGTGCCAGCGGCCCCGCCTTCGCCCTCGATGCCGCCTGCGCCTCCTCCCTCTACGCCATCAAGCTCGCCTGCGACCGGCTACAGGATCATAGCCTCGACATTGCCATCGCGGCGGCTGTGAACGGCGCCGATAATCTCATCCTGCATCAGGGATTTTCCGCCCTGAACGCCCTCTCGCCGACAGGCCGCTCACGTCCCTTTGTCGAGGGCGCAGACGGTCTTGTCCCGGCGGAGGGCGCCGCCGCCATTGTCCTCAAACGCCTGTCGGACTGCGATCTCGCAGACCGCGTCTTCGGCGTCATCCGCGGCATCGGCCTCTCCAATGACGGGCGCCGCAAGTCGCTGCTTGCCCCCGATGGGGACGGCCAGCGCGAAGCCATGGCCGCCGCCTGGGCCGGCTCCGGCCTCAACCCCGCCCGCGATATCGGCCTCCTCGAAGCCCACGCCACCGGCACGCGCACAGGCGACGCGGTCGAGCTTGCAGCGACCGCGCAGCATTTCGCCGGGCTCGAAGACCTTCCCATCGGCTCGCTCAAGGGCAATCTCGGCCACCTCGTCACCGCCGCAGGCATGGCGAGCCTCATCAAGCTGACCTATGCGGTGAATGAGGGCATCATCCCGCCAACCCGGCTCGATGGCGGCACGATTGCAGGCTTCGACGGCTCTCCTCTCACGCCCGCCCGGCAGGGGCAGTGGCCGGAAGACCGCCCCCGGATCGCCGCTCTCTCCAATTTCGGCTTTGGCGGCAATAATGCCCACCTCATCCTCGCCGCCGATGACGGCCAGCGCGCCCGAAAGAAGCCGGCCAAGGCCAGCCAGAAGCCGCCCCATATCGCCATTACCGCGACCGGCCTCTCCCTTGGCCCGGATCGCGGCGTCGCCGCCGTTCTGCAGCGCCTCATGCGACCGCCGAAAGACCCGCGCGGGCCCATGCAGACCACGCATGCCGACCCGAAAGCCCTGCGCGCGCCGCCGTCCGACCTCGCCTCGGCGCAAGGCCAGCAGGTCGCGCTCTGGGACGCGGTCGACGAAGCCCTCGCCCGCACCTCGCTGCCGAACGGCGCACGCGTCGGTGTCTTCACAGGTTTTGCCTGCTCGCCTGAAGCGACCCGCTGGATGCTCCGTGCACGGATCGCAAAGCGCCTCGCCCTCGACCCCAACTCAAAGGAAGCCGATACCGCCCGCAATACCATCGCCCCCCCGCTCAAGGCGGGCGACGTTCTCGGCGCCATGCCCAACGTCTCGGCCAACCGGCTGAATGTGCGCGGCGACTGGCGCGCCCAGGGCTTTGCCGTGATGGAGGAAGAGGCGTCCGGCCTTCGCGCGGCAGAGCTTGCCATACGCGCGCTTCAGGCGGGCGAGATCGACGCCGCCATCGTCGCCGCCGCCGATCTCTCGACCGATCCCGTTCACCTTGCCAGCGGCAGTGAGCGTACCGGTGACGGCGCCGCCGCCCTCATCCTGCAACGCAGCGCCGACGCACCTGCTGCCACAGAAATACGCGCCCTTCGCATCGATGCAGAAGCTTCGCCCCCAAACGCTCTGATCGCCCGCCTCTATGGGCACGCCCACGCCGCAGGCAGCCTTGTCGAACTCGCAGTGCAGGCCGAAGCGACATCGCGTGGTCTCCAGCTCACCGGCGACGGCCTCATCCCGCGCCTTGATCCTGCCAAAGCAAAGCCCGCCATTTCCGGCGCCGCTATCAAGCTGAAAGCGCGCCCACAGCCTTCACCGGACCTGCTTCGCCCGCCGCTGCATCTCGAAACCTACGGCGCAGACAGCTCCGACGCGTTGATCGCCAGCCTTGAGGCACAGGACCAGGCCAATGAAGGCCAGCACCGCGTAGCCCTGCTCGCTGCCCGCCCTGAAGAAATGAAAGCGCTTCGTCTCGAGGCCGCCTCACGTCTGTGGTCCGGCCGGCTTGAAAACACGGGCGGCCTCTTCTTCGGGCAAGGCACGCCGGCGGGTGAGCTTGCCTTTGTCTTTACCGGCGCGGCGGCTGCCTATCCCGGCATGGGGCGCGATCTCTTCTCCGCCTTCCCGGAGCTTGGCAGACTTGTCGCCCAGCGCTTCCCAGCTGCCCAACCGGTTGCCGATACGCTCGCCACCGGCCTCGAAACCGCGTTCAGCCAGCTTCGCGCGACAACGCTGGTCTCGCAGGCCCAGCATCTCCTTCTCACAAGAAAGCTTGGCCTCAAACCGGCTGTGGCCATGGGCCTCTCCTCCGGTGAGACCAACTCCCTCATCGCCTTCGGCGCATGGGAAGACGCGGACGGCCTGATGGGCACGATTGGCGAGAGCGGCATGTATGACCGCTATCTCGCCGGCGCGTTTGAAACCGCCCGCAAGGCATGGGGTGAAAAGGCGCCGATAGACTGGGCGACCTGGCGGCTTCGCACCAGCGAAGCCTCGGTGCGCGATGCCATCAAGCCAGAGCCGCGCTGCGACATCACCATCATCTATAGCGCCAGCGATGTCGTCATCTCCGGGGAGGCCGCCGCCTGCCAGCGCGTCATCAAGCGCCTCGGCGCACCGGCCATCCGCGTGCCGCATGACCTCACCGTGCATACGCCGGCCATGCGGCCCTATGAGAAGACCTGGCACCAGCTTCACTTCCGCAAGACAAAGGCCCCGGACGGCATCCGCTTCTACGCCAATGCCATTAATGGCGCCTATGAGGTCTCTGCCGACAGCGCCGCAAACATGCTCACCGGCCAGGCCATCGCGCCCATTGATTTCCCTTCCACGCTGCGCGCCGCCTATGCCGATGGCGTGCGCAGCTTCGTAGAAATCGGGCCGCGTGACACGCTGACAGGCGCCATTCAGGAAACTCTGGGTGCGGGCGTCATGGCGCTCTCTACCGACAAATTCGGCGCGCCCGCACTCGACAGTATCAGCCGCCTCGCCGCTCAGCTATTCGCCGCCGGTCACGCGCCCGATGTCGACTGGCTCAAGGCGCAGCTGGTTGAGGCCGCCAGAAACACGATCCCGTTGCGAGCCGCGGACAAGATGTCCGTGACCTTCGATGCGCATGTGGCCCCGCCGCACCTGCCGAAACTCCCCGGACACTCAGGAGGCGGCACACGCCGCCACCTTGTACGACCCAGGCGGCCTTCCTTTGATCCGGGGCCGCTTCCGTCTGCGAAACCCGGCCGGGCGCGCACCTTGCCACTGCCCCCCGGCGCCAGCTGGACCCCGCCTGTCGTGAAGACGGTGGGCACGGCTGTTCTGGACCGCAAATCAGCCGCGGCAGACACAAAGCCTGCAGCCCCGACGCCACCCAAGCCGGCGCCTGCCAAACGGGTCGCCTCCGCCCCCGCGCAGGCCCAAAAAGCCGTCGCGCCTCTGGAGCGCAAGACGCCCACCGGCCCGTCCTTTACGCGCGCGCAGATCGAACAGGCCGCCGCCGGGAACATCTCGGACGTGTTCGGCAAGGCCTTCGCTGCGCAGGACAAGTATCGCCGTCAGGTCCGCATGCCGCGTCCACCCATGCTTCTCTGTGACCGCATCACGGGCATCGACGCCGAAGCGCTCGTTCAGGGCAAGGGCACGATCTGGACCGAGACCGATGTCACGGAAGACCTCTGGGCCGTCAGCGACGGCATGCTGCGTCCCGGCCCGCTGATCGAGGCAGGACAGGCAGACCTTGCGCTCATCTCATGGATGGGCGCCGACATGCTGAACTGTTCAGATCGGGTCTATCGCCTGCTTGGTTGTGAGCTGACCTTCCATGAAGGCGGCCTGCCGCGCGTCGGGGAGACGCTGCGCTTTCAGATCTCGATCAAGGGCCACGCCAACCTCTCCGGCGTGCGCATGTTCTTCTTCGAATATGACTGCTACGCCGATGAGCGCCTGCTTCTTTCGGTCCGCAATGGGCAGGCCGGTTTCTTCACCGATGAGGAGCTGGCCAATTCCAAAGGCGTGCTCTGGGATGCCAGCGAAGGCGCGCCCACCGCAGACCCGCGCCTCGACAAGGTTTCTGCCTCCACGAAGCGCAGCTTCGATGCTGCCGAAGTCGCAGCATTCCGCGCAGGCGACACCTATCGCTGTTTCGGGGCCGGTTTTGAGCGCGCCGCCCCGCATACACGGCCCGCCCGCCTGCCTGCCGGAAAGCTCGCTTTGTTCGATGAGGTGATGGAATTTGCGCCAGAGGGCGGCCCATGGGGGCGCGGCTATCTCAAGGCCCGCCACCATGTCCCAAAGGACGCCTGGTTCTATGATGGCCACTTCCATGAAGACCCCTGCATGCCGGGCACGCTCATGGCCGAAGCGGCCGTTCAGGCGCTGGAATTCACCGCCGCCGGGCTTGGCCTCACCGTAGAGCGCGACAGCCATGTCTTCGAACCGGCACCGGGTGAGCCCGCGACCTTCTATTGCCGGGGCCAGGTCACGCCAGACGCAGACCATGAAGTGACCTATGAAGTGTTCGTCGATGAGGTGATCGACGGCGAAGAACCCATGGTCTTCGCCAGCCTCCTTGCCCGCTCTGATGGCCGCAAGGTCTTCTATTGCCCGCGCTTCGGTATCCGTCTGCGCCGCCAATGGCCGAAAACGCCAAAGACCGCCGCCATACCCTGGTACGTCAATGACGCCTGCGATGTGCGCGGTGACAGCGCCGCCCTGATGGAATGCGGCTCCGGCGCGCCAAGCGCCGCCTTTGGCAGCATGTATAAACCCTTCGACACGAAGGGCGCTGTCCCCCGTCTGCCCCAGCCGCCCTATCATATGGTGAGCCGCGTGCTTTCGGTGACAGAACCCGCCGGTCAGCAGGCGGCCGGTCTCACCGCTGTCGCTGAATACGACATCCCAAAAGACGCCTGGTATTTTGAGGATGGCGGCACAGGCACAATGCCGTTCAGCGTCCTCACCGAAGTCATCCTGCAACCTTGCGGCTGGCTCGCTTCCTATTGCGGCTTTGCCCTGTCCGGCGAAACCCGCTTCCGCAATCTCGACGGGGCCGGAAAGCTCGCCCGGCAGATCCGCCCCGGCGACGGCACCATCCGGACGGCCACGACGCTCACCCGCTGCTCTCGCGTCGGGCCGATGACCATCGTCTTCTTTGACCTCACCGCCACGCTTGGCGACGGCACACCTGTCATCACGCTTGAGACGAGCTTCGGCTTTTTCACCAAGGCCTCACTCGCCGCGCAGGCCGGCCTCAAACCGACCGAGGCCGACCGCGCCTTCTTCGACGCCCCGGCCGACCCGCCAAGCGAAGCCGGAACGGCGCTTCAGCCCTCGAAAAACCGGCTTGCCCTCTTCGACGTCATTGACCGCTTTGAACCGGCAGGCGGCGAGGCCGGCCTTGGCCGTATTCGCGCACGTCAGTCGGTTGATCCCTATGCCTGGTACTTCAAGGCGCACTTCTTCTCAGATCCGGTCCAGCCCGGTTCGCTCGGTCTCGACATGCTGGTCCAGCTCCTCGCCCGCGCCGCCGACCTCAAGGGTCTCGCTAACCGTTTCGACCATCCTGTCTGGGAGCCGATTGCTGAAGAGGGCGAGGTCAACTGGACCTATCGCGGACAGGTCATGCCGACCGCGAAACAGGCAACCCCCATGGTAGAGATCACCTCGGTCGAGGAGAGCGACGAGGCGACCATCGTGACGGGACGCGGCGTTCTCTGGGTCGATGGCATGAAGATCTATGAGATGCGCAAGCTCAGCGTCCGTCTGTGCACCGCCCATGCACCGTCCATGCACCGCCAGTGCACCGTGTTTTCTGATGGAAACTCCGGCTGGATACAGTCGCATAGACCAACGCACACCCTCCCCGCCCTGCCGCTGCTTTCACAAGCCGGAATGGCCCTTCGTCAGGCGGCCGCGGCCGGTTTCGAAGGATACCCGATTGAATTAAGGGACTTTTCCCCAAAACGCTGGGGCAGCCTCACCGGCGAAGGTCTCAGCGTCGAGACACGCGTGACCCCTGACGGCAGCGCGACGCTGCGCGGCCGTGACAGCCTCTCGGGCGACGCGCCCTGGTATGAAATTTCCAACGGAAAGATCAGCCAGCCGGTACGTGGACCGAAGCCCAGACTGGACGCCAAAAAGCATGGAAAGAAGCGCGCTGATCCTTATGCGTCCGGCGACCTTTTCCACGGCCCCGCCATGCAGCCGGTTATCTCCATGCGCCGTGACAGCAAGGGATTTGAGGCCATTCTCGACCTGGGATGCGCGATCCATCCCGGGGATCCGTTCGATCCCGTCATACTGGATGGCCTCGTCCACGGCCCGCCCCACGAAACGCCCGAAGACTGGTTTGAGGATGCGGAGAATACCGCCATTTACCCCGTCCGCATCACCCGCCTGACCCTGCTTCAGGCCCTGCCAGCAAGCGGCCAGCTCACCGTGCGCGGGCGGCCCGAAACCCGTATTCCAGGCTCCGATGATTTGCCCGTCACCATTGAGGCCTATCTCGAAGACGGCAGCCTCTGGGCGCGGCTCGACCTCATCGAAAAAGCCTATCCGAAAGGCAAGCTCGGTGCGCTTAACCCTCTGTCCCGAAAGGCTTTTCTGACCGGCGCCAGCGACGACACAGTCGCCCCGCTGAGCTGGGAAGAGCATGGCCGGACGCTGGTCGCGCCCGCCGATGTCCTCGCCTGCGACTGGCTACCCGGCACGGTCGCCGCCGCCTGGGGCCTTCCCGGCCTCAAGGGCGCCGACCTCGTCAAAGGCGTTGCCATCAAGGAATTCTTTGCCAGAAGATGGGGCCTCCACCCCCAGAAACTGACCCTCGATCCGCCTTTCGTCATCGGCCCAAATGCCCGTAGCCGTTACGATTTGCGCTTCGACAAGCAAGCGCGCGCCTGGTCTGTCGGAGATGACCCCTATGAGTGAGTTCGACCTTGTCGAAATGACCGACGCGACCCTGCCGCTGGTCCAGCATCTGCGCTACCGCGTCTATTGCGCCGAAAAGCAATTCGCCATGGCAGGCGCGGATCATGAAAGCCGGCTGCTTCGTGACGAGGCAGACCGGCTCGGCCAGACCTATGCATTGTTCGACGGGGCAGACCTTGTCTCCAGCGCGCAGGTCATCCCGGTCGAGGTCGATGACCCTCCTGAAAAGTTTAGGCTTTTTGATCTTCCCGGCATCCTGCCGGCAGGCACGAGCTGTGTCATCGTTTCAAAACTGGTGACCGCCCCAGAGCGGCGCGGATCGAAGACGCTGGGGCCCATCATGCGCGCCGTGCTCGGCTATGTCGCCAAAGGCCAGCACCGCTTCATCGCGATTTTGGCTGAACCCCAGATGCGGGAGTTCTATGGCTCGATGGGCTTTGACATCCGCAAGGAAGGCATCGAGGCGCCGCCCTTTGGCACTGTTTCCCTTATGGTTTTTGACATGCAGGACGAGCGGCACACCAGCGGCAAATCGCTTGCCGGCTGGATGTTCAAATCCCTGTTCGCACGCTGAAGACAAGACTGCAGCAAGCCTCAGCTCCTACGTCCAGCCTGACCAGCCGAAACGCCCCGAAAGTCTCCACCAGTGTGGCTGCATCCCGCTCGCCTGAGATAAAATCTTCCGGTATTTCAACCTTCTTCGCGCCGCCGCGCAGCCCCTTTCCCCGTGCCTTCAGCACCGCTTCCTTGGCTGTCCAGAGCCGGTAGAAACGCTCAAGACGCTCGGTTTCTGCGCCCGGTGAGAGCACACACTCGGCCTCCTGGGGCTGGGCCACCATCTCCAGCATGGGACCGGTCTGCCGCGCAGCCTTCCGCTCTATGTCGATCCCAATGAGGCCGCCCGCCTGAATGGCGGCCACGCCAAGCGGGCCGGACCGCGACCAGCTGATCGCCGCCTCCGGCCACCCCGTAATCTGCGGGCGGGCATCGTCAAAGCTCTCAATCCGGATATCGCCCGCACCCGGCAGCGTCTGCGCCGCCAGCGAGCGGGCAAGCCAGCGGGCGTGCAGAAAGTCCTGCGCGTCTTCGCTGCGTTTCAGGCGCCCGGCGCGAGCCGCTTCAGCCTCATCCAGGGGCTCAAATGGGTCAGAAACCGCCCGCCGGTCAGAGAACGCCCATTGGGGAAACGCAGAATCTGGGACGTGCGGCGAGGTCACGCCGACGACTGGGCGCTGGCCAGCATCTCATCGAGACGCGAGAGGAGGGCCGGGAACCCGGCCTCGACCGAGGAGGGCAACATATCCGGAGACCGCTCCGCCGAGACAAAACGCTGGCGCACGGTTTCGCGGGCCCGGCTGACGCGGCTTTTGACCGTTCCGGCCGAACAACCACAGACCTCACCCGCTTCCTCATAGGTCATGCCGGCTGCAAGAATGAGGATCAGCGCGTCGCGCTGGCCATCGGGCAGCTCGGCGATGATGCGTTCCAGACGAGCAAAATCCTTGGCCGACTCCGGCCTCGTCTCGGTCACAAGCGCACGCGCCACCGCGTCCGGTTCGATATTCACGCTGCGCCAGGAGCGGCGCTGCTGCATATAGTATTCATTGCGCAGGATGCGGAAGAGCCAGGGCCGCATCGGCTCGGCCGGATCGAACATTTCCTGCGAGGTCCAGGCCTTGAGACAGGTCTCCTGAACAAGATCATCTGCCAGGCAGGTATTTCTGCAAAGGCTTATGGAGAAGGCCCGAAGCTCGGGAAGAAGCGCTTCCATGCGCGCCACAAACGACATGTCCAAGTGATCTGCCAATCACCGACCTCCCAACAGGGACGAGCTTCCGCCGCGCCCTACTTCCCCTTGTTTTCCTGCTCTCGCAGGCGTTCGATCAGCGACTGCAGCCTTTCCGGGACCGGCTCCCCAACCGTCTCCCGATAGACGTAACGCAGCGCCTCTCCAACGGGCGGTTCCTTCATCCAGGGCGATGGCGATGTCCGGGGGCGTGGCGGGGATCTCTTCTCAGTCAAAGATACAGACTCCCCAAGATAAGAATTTCAGGCCCCGTTTCGTGCCACACTGCCCTTTCCGTCGCAACTCAACCGAAAGGGAGCTAACACGAATTTCCCTAACCCCTTTCTAAATTCACCTGAAAACCTGCCATTGTCTCTTGTCATAAGGCCGTCCGGCGCCGACCAGAAGCCGTGTCGGCCGGGCGCACATGTCGGAACTGTAAATTGCGCGCTTTGACCAGCAACATAAGCAGAATACGGACGTTGAATTCGTTCGCACGCGACATACCGCTTATGTACAAGGGCCCAGACGACTGGGGGATTTTTTCTGCGGTTTTCGCGCCGCGAATGTGCCGGACTGGCTTGGGAAGAATGTTGAATAGATTTTTATTTTCCCTGCTCGCTGCCCTCATCTTCGCCGGCGTGGCGGCAGCCAAGACCGTAGATGTTGAGTATGCTGGTGACCGGCCGGACGAGGCGTTGCGCGAAGCGGTGCGCAATGCGTTGCCGGACGAAAATACCCCGAAGACCGCCCTTGAGGCCCGAAGGCAGGGCCGACGCGCAGCTGAGGCCGCCCGCGCCGCGCTCAACAGCAAGGGATATTACGACCCGCGCATCGACCTTGCCATTCTCGGCACCGATGCGCCTGAAGCCCGCCTGCGGATCGATACCGGACCCCGTTTCGCGCTGGCCAAAGTGGCTGTCTCCTTTCGTGGAGAGGCCCCCACCGAGGAAGACCAGAAGACCATTCGCGACAACCTGCCTGTCAAAAGCGGCCGGCCTGCCATTCCTTCCAACGTGATCGACGCCGAACGCTGGATTGTGAACACCTTGCGCGATGAGGGCTATCCCTATGCCAGCGTGGACGAGCGCCGCGTCCTGGGCGACCGCGACGCCGAAACCATCAGCGTGACCTATGAAACGACGTCCGGTCCCCGCGTTGTCTTCGGCGAAACGACCTTCCCTGAGGAAGACGTCCTGACAAAGGCAAGCTATCTGCAGCGCCTCGTCCCCTATGAGGAGGGCGAGGTTTACGATCCGGCCAAGCTGTCGCTTTTCAATACGCGGCTTGCGGAAACCCGCATGTTTCGCGTCGCGCGCGCCTCGCTCGCCTCAGAGCCTTCAGGCACGACAGAAACGGGCGAGGAGATCCGCAATGTCGAGATCAAGCTGACCGAACGCCCGCGCAACACGGTTGCCCTCGGCGGCAGCTATTCGACCAGCGAAGGCTTTGGTGTGACCGCGGAATTCGCGCGCCGTAATCTGACCCGCCGCGGCGACCTCCTGACAGCGGATCTGACCGTCGCCGAACTTGAACAGGCGCTTGAAGTGGTCTGGCGCCGGCCCAATGAATTCGGCTATGGGCGCGGGCTTGTCCTGTCGACGGGCGTCAACAATGAAACAACCGATGCCTATGACCGTCAGGCGGTGTCGCTCGGGGCGGCCTATGAAGTCGTACAGGGCCCTGATTTCACCTATTCCTACGGCGTGCAGGGCGAGATCGCGCGCGAGGAAGACGAGTATGGCAGCCGCGACCTGCAAATCCTCTCCGTCTTTGCCGATGCCCGCCTCGACAAGACGGACAGCCTGCTGGACCCGCGTTCTGGCTGGCGGGCCAATGCCCGGGTCGAGCCGAGTTACACTTTCGGCGACGAGACCAGCCCTTATGTGCGGTCTGTCGGCCAGGTCAGCGCCTATCTGCCTTTCAATGAGAGACGTTTCGTTCTGGCCGGCCGGTTCAAGGCGGGCGCGGTCGTCGGCGCCGATGTCGAAAACCTTTCTGTCGATACCCGCTTCTATTCAGGGGGCGGCGGCAGTGTGCGCGGCTATGCCTATCAAGCCATCGGACCGCGCGCGGAGGATGGGACCCCGCTTGGCGGCTCGTCACTCATAGAGGCGTCTCTGGAGGCACGGTACGCCTTGCGTCCCAAGATTGGCATTGTTGGCTTTATCGATGCGGGGGCTGTCTCGACCGACCAGTTCTCTGATTACAGCGAGACGCGCTATGGTGCGGGTCTTGGCGTACGCTATACCACACCGGCGGGGCCGATCCGGCTTGACGTGGCCACGCCGCTGAATCCAACCGATTTTGACGACCCGGTCCAGATCTACATCTCTATCGGGCAGGCATTCTGATGCGTAACGAACAGTCCGCCCCAAACACATCCGGCGAGAAGAAAAGCCTTGGACGCCGCATCCTCAAATGGGTGCTGATCGCGGTCGGCGTGCTGCTGGTGCTCGCGCTCGTGCTGCTACTGGCCCTGCGCTTTGCAGCCCAGTCAGGCTTCGGCCGGGGCTTTGTCGAGACCCGGATCGAGGCAGCAGACCCGTCGGGCCAAGAGATTGAAGTCGAAGGTCTGAGCGGCGATCTTCTTGGCAAATTCAGGATCGAGCGCCTGACGGTTTCGGACGAGGAAGGCGTATGGCTGGTCGCCGAGAACCTGCTCGCCGACTGGAAACCCTTCGCGCTGCGCCGGCGCGCGCTCACAATCGAGGCGCTGGAAGCCGATCTTATCCATGTCATGCGGCGCCCCATCCTGCAGTCCAAGCAGAAGGACAACACCGGTGGCGGATCGATGCCTATACGGACCGGCAAGCTGGACCGGCTGAGGATTGGTGAGCTGCGTGCCGATGAGGGCGTCCTGCCGCGTGCCCTGTCGCTGAATATAAATGGTCAGGGCCTGATCGGGCGCGATGGCGGGCGCACGCAGCTGGAAGTTCTGCCCCTGGATGGCAATGGCGACGAACTGGTCGCCGACCTTACCTGGTCGGATGATTTCCGCGTGGATGGCAAGCTGAGCCTGGACGGGCCCGCTGGCGGTCTTTTTGCCAGCCTTGCCCGGCTGGAAGAGGATCAGTCCATTTCCGCTTCGCTTGATGCCGATGGCGCGCTCAATGACTGGCAGGGTGACGCGGACATTGAGGTGAACGACCAATCTCTTCTGCAGCTCGACGCCAGGGCGCGCGGCGACCTCATCAGCTTCCAGTCGGAGATCCATCCGGGCCTTCATCCGCTGGGCCGCTCTGTCGCCGGGACGCTGGGGGACACGCTGAATATCGAGGGTGACTTGTCCCGCGATGATACCGGGCCGGTGCTGGATGTGACCGCGCTCGCCGAAGGTCTCGAACTCAGCGCAATTGCCAGACAAAACGGCGATGGCGGCTATACGAGCGATTTTCGCCTGACCGCCGACAATCCGACCCGCTATGCCGAGATGGAGAATGTCAGTGTCGGCCAGGCGACGCTGGATGGTGTGCTTGTCTATTCCGATGGGACGGCGCGTTTCGACGGCGATATCCGCGCTGCCGGCGTCGATGTCCCGTCCTTGCAGGCAGAGACCATTTCCGGACCGGTCACCGCGATCTATGGCAACGCCACTGCGTCCGTGCGCACGACGCTGGAGACGCAGGGCACGGTCCTGCCCGGCATGGCCGGACAGGTTGCCGGGCGCCAGCCGGTGCTTGTCCTGAACGCTGACTATGACCTTGGCGCGAAGACCCTCGACTTTCGCGAAACAAGCGTGCGTGGCAAGGCCGGGCAGGTCTCCGTACAAGGCGATCTCGCTTTCGGCCCCCAGCTCAGCGCCGATATGTCGGGCAGCTTCCAGATCGATGGTGCCGAGGCTGATCTTGCCCGGCCCGTCAATCTGGCAGGCAATTTCGAGGCAGACCGTGCAGGCGGCGGCGTCACCCGGTTCAACACACGCATCTCTGCAAGCCGGCTCGGAGACCTGCCCTCTCCGATCAGTGACTGGGCCTCCGATGAGGCTTTCCTGACCGCGGAGGGACAATTGCGCGCCGACAATTCGGTCGACCTTAACGCGGTCACGCTGGAAAGCGGCACCCTCTCGCTCAACGGATCGGGGCGCATCTCCAGCGACCGGCGCGTGTCAGCCTCCGCGCAGCTATCGGCTGGCGAAGCGGTTGTGGCTGGCTACATGCTGGAGAGCGTCACGGGCGGCGCCGAAGCCTCCGGCCAGCTGGACAGCCTGGACTTCGTCATCAATCTCAATGCCCCGCAGCTTGCCAATGACACGCTAACCTTCACCGATATCGATCTTGGCGCGGACGGGACCTATGGCGAGGGCGCACTGAGCGCGAAAGCGCGTCTCAACGCCGATACGACCAACGGGCCGCTCGATTTCGATACCGCGCTCACCCTCAATGGCAGCGACTGGCAGGTGAGCGGGCTGGAAGCAAACTGGGGCACGCTGCGCGCCGATGCGGACCTAAGCGGCTCTGGCGGCGAGATCGCGGCAATTACGGGCGAGGCCAATGTGCGCGGCGATCTGCCCAAGGGTCTGCCGGCCCGGCGCATCGATGCAAGCGCCAACATCAATGGCGAGGCGCTGGCTGTCGACGCCATTCTGGAAGAAGTGTCTGCCGGGCCGACACGGGCGGACGCGCTCATCATCCGGGCCAACGGAGCACCGTCAAATGTGGACTTCGTTGTCGAGATGGAAGGCAGTACGCGGCTGGATGATCTTTCATATCCCACAGCGCTCAACATAGACGGCAATGTGCGCGGCCTGACGGAGGGCGCGCCCGATCTCAGCGCCTCGATCAGCGCCATTCTCGGCGATGTCGGCTTCGTGACCGAAGAAAAGCTGCGCTACACTGCCTATGAAGACGGTTATGAGGTGACTGCAGAGCTTGCGGCACTGGGCGGCTCCCTGACCCCGTCGCTCAGCACGCGCGGGGAGACCCAGATCCGCGTCGACGCCGAAGGCCTGCAGCTTGCCCCGGTCCTCGTCCTGATGGGGCGCCCCGCACTGGATGGCGCCCTCGATCTCAGCCTGGCCTTCAGCGAGACGCCCGGCGGTGGCCTCTCCGGCCCCATTGAAGCGGAGATGAAGCGCATTTCCCGGCCAGGCTCGGACATCGCGCCGGTCGACCTCTTCGTTTCCGGCGAGCTCTCCCCCGATCTGCTCGATCTTAATCTGCGCGCCCTCGACAATGAGACGCTGGAAGCGCGTGCGGCGGTCGATATTCCTGTGACGACATCCGGCAACGCACCCTTTATCCAGCCTGTTCCCGGCGCTGAAATGCCGTTTTCGGTGCAGGCCAATGGCGAGATCGAGGCGATTGCCGCCCTCTTCGTGCCACCTCAGATGGTGCTGCAGGGCGAGGTGGCGGCAGACCTCTCCGGGCGCCTGCCGACGCTGGACGAGACATTTTCCGGCACGGTTCAGTTCAGGGACGGCGTCTTTGAGCATGGCGATCTCGGCATGGTGCTGAACCGCATTTCCGCCGATACCCGCCTTGGCTCTGGCACCGTGACCCTGGACGCCTTCAGCGCGCGTGGCCGGGCCGGCGGCACGCTGGAGGGCAGCGGCTCTATGGCCATCGATGGCTCGGGCCGCAGCGATGTGGAAATTCGCGCCGACAAGCTGGTCGTGACAGAACGGCGCGAAGGCTCCGCCACGGTCAGCGGCACGCTGTCGCTCAACCAGCAGCCAGAACTGCTTGAGATAACGGGAGACCTGACCGTCGATGAAGGTCAGCTCAATCTTGAGAACCTGCCCCAGGGCGGACCGCCAACGCTCGATGTCAACTTCCGCGATCCGAAGCAGGAAGAAGAAGACCAAACAGCAGAGGAAGCGGCAACGCGGCTCGATATCTCCCTCAACGCCCCGGACCAGATTGATGTCAGCGGGCGCGGCGTCAATGCAGAGCTTGGCCTCAACGCCGATATTGTCGGGCCGATTGGCAATCCGGTCATTACCGGACAGGCGGAAATCGTGCGCGGCCGGTTCGATCTGCTCGGCAAGCGTTTCGAGTTCCGGGAAGGCACAGTGAGACTGGCGCCCGAACTGGATGAATCGCGGCTTTCCGTCCGAGCGGTTCATGAGGCCCGCGACGACATCACGGCGATCCTGAACGTCACCGGCACGATCTCCCGCCCGGAAATCGAGCTGACGTCGCAGCCGGTGCTGCCGGAGGATGAAGTCCTCTCGCGTGTCCTGTTCGGCCGCTCGCCGACGCAGCTGACGGCGCTAGAGACAGCACGTCTGGCGGCAGCACTGGCGCAGCTTTCAGGTGGCGGCGGGTTTGACCTGCTCGGCGGGATCGAAACCGCGCTTGGCCTCGACACATTCGATGTCGGCAGCGGCGCCGGTGGAGGCGTCGAGGTGACCAGCGGGAAATATCTGACAGACAATGTCTATCTGGAAGTGCGCTCAGGCGCGGCCGGCGCGCCTGGTCTCGCCATCGAATGGGAGCCGATCGAGAATATCGAGGTCGAAGCGGCTACCAATACGGGCGAGGATCAGGGGCAGGAACTGTCGATCCAGTGGACGCGCGACTTCGATGATCCGGGCAGCAAGAAGAAAGACTAGAGTTCACCCTTCAGGCGGCGCATGACGCCCGAAAAGTCGAGATCGCCGAAACCATCCTCATCGAGCTTGGAATAGATCTGCTGGGCGTGATTGCCGAGCGGCGTATCAGCGCCGACATCGTCGCCCGCCCCCATGGCAAGGCGCAGATCCTTCAGCATCATGGCGACGGCGAACCCCGGCTTGTAATCACGGTTGGACGGCGCGGCAGGAACGGGGCCTGGCGCGGGACAATAGCTCGTCATGGACCAGCACTGGCCGGAGGCTGTCGAGGAGATGTCGAAGAAGGTCTGCGCATCAAGGCCCAGCTTCTCAGCCAGATTGAAGGCTTCACAGGTGCCGATCATGGAGATACCGAGCAGCATGTTGTTGGCGATCTTGGCGACCTGTCCATTGCCGGGGTCACCGGCATGGAAGACGTTCTTGCCCATCACATCGAGCACGGGTTTTGCCTTCTCGAAACCGTCCTTTGGACCGCCGACCATGAAAGTGAGGGACCCTGCCTCGGCGGCTGCGACGCCGCCCGACACAGGTGCGTCCATATAGGAAAAGCCGGCTTCAGCCGCTTTGGCAGCCGCATCGCGGGCTTCCTCCACAGCGATTGTCGAGCAATCGAGGAAAAGCGTCCCCGGCTTTGCGTGCGCCGTGACGCCATCATTGCCGAAATAGACCTGATGGACATGCTTTCCGGCTGGCAGCATGGAGACGACCACATCGACATCGCTCACAGCCTCGCCAACAGTTGCAGCGGCTGTGGCGCCTGCGGAGACAGCGGCCTTTACGGCGTCTTCATTCAGGTCGAATGCGAGCACGTCATGGCCGGCCTTGGCGAGGTTCGCGCACATGCCGGAGCCCATATTACCAAGGCCAATGAAAGCGATCTTCGTCATTGTGAGGTCTCCTCCCTAGAGAAATGTAAGCTCGTCCGCACCCAGCGGCGCAAAGAAGCTGTCGACCAGCTCTTCATCCACTGAGGCAAGATCGGCCGGGACCCATTTGGGGTCATTGTCACGGTCAACGAGAACGGCGCGCACACCTTCGATGAAGTTTTCGGTGCAAACCATGCGCGCCCCGATGCGGTATTCCATCTTCATATTCTCGCGGAATTCACTGAGTTTGCCGCCTTCGCGCAGCTGGCGATGGGCGACCTTCAGCGTGAGCGGTGATTTGGATTTCAGGGTGTCGGCCTGTTTCTGTGCCCACTCGCTGCCCGCTTCGAGACAGGAGATAATCTCCTCGACCGTCTCCTTGGCAAAGCAGCGATCAATTTCGGCGCGGTGCTCAGCAAAGCTGCCTTCTGCCGACTGCTCCAGACCATCGAGGGCCTCCAGGCCCTGCTCGGCGAGCTTGCCTGCAAGACCCGATGCATCCTCAACGAAATGCGTGGCCACACCGGCGGCGAGGACATCCTTACCCTTGAGGCGCGCCCCCGTGAGCGCCAGCCATTGGCCCAGCTCACCGTCGAGGCGTGGCAGGAACCAGCCGCCGCCGACATCCGGGAACAGACCGATCCCGCTTTCCGGCATCGCAAAGACCGTGTTGGCGGTGGCGACGCGCACATCGCCGTGCACGGAGATACCGACACCGCCGCCCATGGTGACCCCGTCCTGAATGGCAACGTAAGGCTTCGGATATTCCTCGATCAGGGTGTTGAGGCGGTATTCCGCCGCGAAGAAAGCCTGCGCCTCCTTGCCATCGGCCTTGCCGGAGTCCTGCAGCATGCGGATATCGCCGCCCGCGCAGAAGCCACGCGTGTCTTCGAGATGATCGACAACGACCAGCTCAACCGCCTCGTCCTCGCGCCAGGCGAGCAGCGCCTCAATCATCAGCTCGCACATTTCCTGATTGAGCGAATGGAGCGCTTTTGGGCGGTTGAGCGTGATCCGCCCTGCCCGGCCTTCTTTACGGGCGATGATGACTTGATCGGTCATACCTGGCCTTTCATCATTTCACGCGCGACGATGACGCGCATGATTTCATTGGTGCCTTCAAGGATCTGGTGGACGCGGAGATCGCGCACGATGCGCTCGACTTCATAGTCGCCGAGATAGCCATAACCGCCATGCAGCTGGAGCGCGTCATTGGCGACCTTGGACGATGTGTCGGTGACAAAGCGCTTTGCCATGGCGCAGAACTTGGTCGCGTCCGGCGCTTTCCTGTCGAGCTTGGAGGCGGCCTCATAGAGAAGCGCGCGGGCGGCAGCGAGTTCGGTTTCCATATCGGCGAGCTTGAACTGCGTCGCCTGAAAATCGATGATGGCGCGGCCAAACTGTTCACGCTCCTGCACATAGGCGAAGGCGCGGTCCAGCGCGTCCTGCGCCCCTCCAAGGGCACAGGCAGCAATGTTGAGGCGTCCACCATCAAGGCCGGCCATGGCGAATTTGAAGCCATTGCCCTCATCACCCACACGGTTCGTCGCCGGGATGCGGCAATCGTCGAAATTGACCATCGCCGTGGGCTGGGCGCGCCAGCCCATCTTGTCTTCATGCTTGCCAAAGGAAAGCCCTGGCGCATCCTTGTCGACGATGAAGGTCGAGACGCCGCGTGCGCCGCCCTCATCGGTACGTGCCATGACGACATAGACATCAGAGAAGCCCGCGCCCGAGATAAAGACCTTGGCGCCGTTGAGGACATACTCGTCCCCCTCAAGCCTGGCCGTGGTCTTGAGACTGGCCGCATCAGACCCGGCCCCCGGCTCGGTCAGGCAGTAAGAGGCGATAAGTTCCGTGGCCGTCAGGCGCGGGACATATTTTGCGCGAAGCTGGTCATGCGCGAAACTGTCGATCATCCATGTCGCCATATTGTGGATCGACAGGAAGGCTGCGTGGCTGATGTCGCCGCGCGAGAGCTGTTCGAAGATCAGGGCTGCATCGAGGCGCGTCAGGCCAGAGCCGCCATGTTCCTCACTCGTATAGATGCCGCCAAAGCCAAGCTCGCCCAGCGCTTCCAGCTTGGAACGGTCGAGATTGCCATCCTTGTCCCATTTCGCCGCATTGGGGCGTAGCTCGTTCATGGCGAAATTCTTCGCCATGTCCGAAATCATCGTCTGTTCTTCAGTCAGAAGCATCCGTCCATCCTTGTCTGAAAGGCGGTTATCCTACTGCATGGTCGGGATGATGAAAGCCTGATCGCCAACATCGCCTTCCGGCCAGCGCTGGGTGACGGTCTTGATCTTGGTCCAGAAGCGGACGCCTTCCGGGCCGTGCTGGTTGGTATCGCCAAAGGCAGACCGCTTCCAGCCACCGAAGGTGTGATAGGACGCCGGCACCGGGATCGGGACATTGATGCCGACCATGCCGACATTGACTTGCGCGGCAAACTCGCGCGCGGCGCGGCCGTCCGAGGTGAAGATCGCAACGCCATTGCCATACTGGTGATTGGACGGCAGGGCTGCTGCCTCTTCCAGAGTCTCGGCGCGCACGACCTGCAGGACGGGGCCGAAGATCTCTTCCTTGTAGCTGCGCATCTCCGGCTTCACATGATCGAACAGCGACGGGCCGACGAAGAAGCCATTCTCATGGCCCTGAAGCGTATGTCCCCGGCCATCGAGTTTCAGCTCAGCGCCTTCCTCGACACCCATGCGGATATAGTCCTCGACCTTCGCCTTGTGTGCGGCCGAAACGACCGGGCCGTAATGGGCGTCAGCGTCTGTCGAGATACCGACTTTCAGGTTCTGGGCGGCTTCCAGCATGCGCTCCACGAACTCGTCGCCGGTCTTCTTGCCCACGGTGACAGCAACCGGCAGCGCCATACAGCGCTCGCCAGCCGAGCCATAGGCTGCGCCGACAATGTCCTTGACCGCCTGCTCCATATTACAATCCGGCATGATGATGCCGTGGTTCTTTGCCCCGCCCATAGCCTGGACACGTTTGCCGTGCGCGGTGCCTGTCGCGTAGACGTATTGGGCAATATCGGATGAGCCGACGAAGCTGACAGCCTTCACATCCGGATGCTTCAGGATGGCATCGACCGAGCCCTTGTCGCCATGCACGACATTGAGCACGCCTTCTGGCGCACCCGCTTCGAGGAAAAGCTCAGCCAGACGGACCGGCACGGACGGATCCTTCTCGGACGGCTTCAGCACGAATGTATTTCCGCAGGCGACCGCGACCGCGAACATCCAGCAGGGGATCATGGCCGGGAAGTTGAACGGCGTGATGCCGGCGCAGACGCCCAGCGGCTGGCGCATGGAATAGACATCGATGCCGGGGCCAGCGCCTTCGGTATATTCGCCCTTCTGAAGATGCGGGATACCGCAGGCAAACTCGACCACATCGATGCCGCGCTGGACGTCGCCTTTTGAGTCTGCGACCACCTTGCCATGCTCGGCGGAGAGGAGCTCGGCGAGCTCATCGATATTCTGCTCCAGCAGGTCCTTGAACTTGAACAGGATACGGGCGCGGCGCTGGGGATTGGTCGCCATCCAGCCGGGAAGCGCGGCCTTTGCGGCCTCAACCGCCTGATCGACTTCGGCATCATTGGCAAGACCGACCTGCGCCTGCACCTCTCCGGTATTCGGATTATAGATATCGCTAAAACGGCCAGAGCCGGATTTTACCGTCTTGCCGGAAATGAAATGGTCAACGCTGCGCATCTGGTTTTCTCCCATAACTATCTTTGTTCCTGTTTATCTCTGGCGCTCACGCAGTTAAATACGCACACATGCAGGTTGAACCTGCAATATCGCAGGCAGGGACCGCGCTATGAACTGGGATGATCTGAAACTCCTGCTTGAGATAAGCCGGCATGCGAAACTGTCAGATGCCGCCGCGCGGACGGGCCTTGATGCCACAACGGTCGGGCGACGCCTGCGGCGGCTGGAGGCTGACCTTGGCCTCTCGCTCTTCGAGCGGACGCGGCGGGGCCACATCCTGACATCGGCCGGCGAAGAGATCGTCGCCAGGGCTGAGGCCATCGAACAGTCAGCTCTGGAAATCTACGCGCAGGCCGATACGGGTGGAATGGAAGCGAGCGGACGCGTGCGCCTTGGCGTGACCGAAGGCCTCGCCAACAGTCTGATTGCCCCGGCACTGGCAGGCTTCCGGGACCGCTATCCGGCCATCGCCCTCGACCTTATTGCCATGTCCGGCTTTGCGAGCGTGCCCAAGCGCGAGGCTGACATGGCGATCATGCTGGCCCGGCCGACATCGGGGCGCCTCAAGGTTCGCAAGCTGTCGGATTACGCCCTGCACCTGTTCGCCAGTCCGGCCTATCTCGCACGCAAGGGCGTGCCCGGCGCCCCGCACGAACTCGCCGCCCACACGCTGATCGGCTATGTCGACGATCTCATCTATTCACCGCAGCTTCGCTATCACGCAGAGATCGCGCCAGGCCTGTCCCTGCAATACTGCAGCCCATCCATCATTGCGCAGCTGCAGATGGCGCGGGCGGGACTCGGGATTGCGGTCCTGCCGAACTTCATGGCGGCGCGCGACGAGACGCTTCGACCTCTCCTGAAAGACAAGGTGCGGGTCGAGCGCAGCTTCTGGCTGAGCACCCATGAGGATCTCGCCCCGCTTGCCCGCATCCGGGCGCTCAGCGAGTTTCTGGGCGAGTTGTTCGAGACGCACAGAGAGATCGTCCTGCCCAGCCACGACTGAGCGTCAGAGCATGGCCGTATCGGCCGGCTGGCCGAGGAAGAGCCGCCCTGTCGTCTCCCATGTGGAAGCACCGACCATGATGTGCTGGGTCGCCACATGAACATCGCGAAAGCGGCGCTGGATGGGCGACTGGCTGTAGACGGCGGTGCCGCCGGCCAGCTCATAGATGCGGTCGACGGCGCGCCTGGCCGACTGTACCGCGCTAGTGGTGGCGAGACGAAGGTCGCGGCGGGCGTCAAGGCTCACGGGGCCGTCCAGGGCCGTTTCCCACGCGGCTTCGATCGCCTGGTAAAAGAAAGCGCGCGCCTGCCGGATGTCTGCCTCGCTCATCGCGACATCGCGGTGGGTGAGCGCCTTTTCCGACAGGGTCTTGCTGCTGCCTGAGGGTTTCTTGGCGCCGGCAAGCTCATAGAAGTCATCCATCGCGCCGCGTGCCGCCCCCAGCGCAACGGCGGCAATCCCGATGGCAAGCAGGCCGAAGGCCGGAAACCGGAAAATGGGCTCATCCTGACGTGTGCGGCCAAAACCTGCGGTCACGCGATCTGCTGGCACGAAGGCGTCTCGCACCTCAAAATCAGTGGACCCGGTGCCCTTCAGGCCGGTCACATGCCAGGTGTCGATGAAATGGAGCTGGTCGGCGGAGAAGATCGGGGCAAGCTGTATCGGCCCGCCCTTGTCCGACATGATGAGCTTGCCGTCTTCCCCCGCGAGGAAACAGCCCCCGCTGACCCAGTCGGCATTCTGCGTGCCAGAGCCCCAGGCCCAGCGGCCATTGATGCGGTAGCCCTTCACGCCCTCCTGCTCGGTTTCCACAGCGCGGCCCATGGGCGCGAAGACGCCGGCGGTCTTGACGCCCGGCCGGGAGAGGAGGGCGCGCACCGTGTCATTATCGGCATAGGCCATGCCGAAGGCGGCCGTCGTCGCAATGAAGCTGCACCAGGCGGGCGCGGCATCGCCGCGCGCAAGCGCTTCCACCGTCTCGGCATAGTCGGCAGGGGAGGCACCCTGCCCGCCATCCTCAACCGGATTGCACATCGCATAGAAGCCCGTCTCGGCGAGTGTCTGGGCCAGATCCTGCGGCAGCTTACGGACATCTTCGGCTTCCGGCGCCCGCGCGGCAAGTTCCTTCTGCCAACGCCGCGCGCGCTCGATTAGCGATATCTCTTCGTCTATGTGTGCATCAGTGTCCGCTGGCATAACTTCCTCCCATTCTCCCGGCTCTCGGTCCGGTTCAGAAGACCGTACCATAGCCGGGCGGGCATTGTCGCGAACTGCACGAACGTGGATGTAAGACGCTATCCCGGGCGTGATGCAGTACGGTGACAGCCCCACTCGCGAGCGAAGATTTTCTGCCCGGAATCAAAAAAGCCCCCGATCCGAAGATCAGGGGCTTATTGGGTGCGGGAGTAGGATTTGAACCTACGACCTTCAGGTTATGAGCCTGACGAGCTACCGGACTGCTCCATCCCGCGTCAGCTTTTGTCAGAACCGGATTTCTCCAGTCCCGAAAACATGAAATCCGGCCACAGGGGCCGGACTGCATCGCGGTCCGGCTTTTGGCGGCCGGCCACGCTCCGCCCGGAGGGCGGTAAATGTAAGGAAAAGACTTGTCTGCAAGTGTTTAAAGTTTTGCACATCGCCCGTTTCGGCGGACCCGGCAGCGACTTACTCTCCCACGCCTTAAGACGCAGTACCATCAGCGCAAGGGGACTTAACGACCGAGTTCGGAATGGGATCGGGTGGGGAACCCCTGCCATAACCACCGGGTCGGCGGAAACGGGCAATGGTGCAAATTCCAACATGTCACTCATGCTCTCATTCGAGCATGTACCACTTATTTTTATCAGAGGTGTTTTGATCTGAAACTTCAAGCGGTGGTGCATTCACCACCGCACACGAAGCTTCGCAAGATCAAGCCTATCGAGCAATTAGTACTGGTTAGCTCCACGCCTCGCGGCGCGTCCACACCCAGCCTATCGACGTCGTAGTCTACGACGGCTCTCAAGGGAAACCTGGTTTTGAGGTGGGTTTCTCGCTTAGATGCATTCAGCGATTATCCCGTCCATACATAGCTACCCTGCTGCGCGGCTGGCGCCACGACAGGTCCACCAGAGGTATGTCCATCCCGGTCCTCTCGTACTAAGGACAGATCCTCTCAAGTTTCCAACACCCACGGCAGATAGGGACCAAACTGTCTCACGACGTTCTGAACCCAGCTCACGTACCACTTTAATCGGCGAACAGCCGAACCCTTGGGACCTGCTCCAGCCCCAGGATGTGATGAGCCGACATCGAGGTGCCAAACGATGCCGTCGATATGGACTCTTGGGCATCATCAGCCTGTTATCCCCGGAGTACCTTTTATTCGTTGAGCGATGGCCCTTCCACTCGGGACCACCGGATCACTATGACCGACTTTCGTCTCTGCTCGAGTTGTCACTCTCGCAGTCAGGCAAGCTTATGCCATTGCACTCAACAGACGATGTCCGACCGTCTTGAGCTTACCATCGCGCGCCTCCGTTACTCTTTGGGAGGCGACCGCCCCAGTCAAACTGCCCACCAGGCTGGGTCCCGTCCCCATCCAGGGGAGCGGTTAGACATCACAAAGAGTAAGGGTGGTATTTCAAGGACGGCTCCACTCAGACTGGCGCCCAAGCTTCAAAGCCTCCCACCTATCCTACACAGACACTTTATGATGCCACAGCAAAGCTGCAGTAAAGGTTCACAGGGTCTTTCCGTCTGACCGCGGGTACCCCGCATCTTCACGGGGAATTCAATTTCGCTGAGTCGATGCTGGAGACAGTGGGGAAGTCGTTACGCCATTCGTGCAGGTCGGAACTTACCCGACAAGGAATTTCGCTACCTTAGGACCGTTATAGTTACGGCCGCCGTTCACCGGGGCTTCAATTCGGAGCTTGCACTCCTCCTTTTAACCTTCCGGCACCGGGCAGGCGTCAGACTGTATACGTCGCCTTACGGCTTCGCACAGCCCTGTGTTTTTGATAAACAGTCGCAACCCCCTGGTCTGTGCCCCTCATAGCTGGTTGCCCAGTATGAGGCCTCCTTCTCCCGAAGTTACGGAGGTAATTTGCCGAGTTCCTTCAGCATCGTTCTCTCAAGCGCCTTGGCATGCTCTGCCAGTCCACCTGTGTCGGTTTAGGGTACGGTCTTGCGGGAGGGCTATTTCCAGGAACTCCCAGGCTGCCTATCCAATCCAATAAGGACAGACAACTTTCGGAATTCGTCACACACTCCCAGGCCACAGAATATTAACTGTGTTCCCATCGACTACGCCTTTCGGCCTCGCCTTAGGGGCCGGCTAACCCTGCGCAGATTAGCTTTACGCAGGAACCCTTGGACTTTCGGCGA
>Ga0310345_10000476_pt1 | contig 59765 bp, 36 predicted proteins | sample HC15DNA20500_MG_FD_204667 | JGI IMG/M metagenome (GOLD analysis project Ga0310345, IMG submission 204667) | Marine microbial communities from station ALOHA, North Pacific Subtropical Gyre - HC15-DNA-20-500_MG | ecosystem: Environmental > Aquatic > Marine > Oceanic | place: Pacific Ocean: North...
CGAGCCAGATCCGCTGAGGAGGCCACCAGACTGGACAAGCACATCGCCCGCCTGAATCTGGCCGTTCACGAAGAGGCGGCCATCCGAAACCACCAGACCGCCAGCCTGTGAGGTGTTGCCAGAAAGGGTCAGCGTGCCGGACCCACGCTTGGTCAGCGTGCCAGAGCCGCTGATATCTCCATCAAGATCAAGCTGGTCGCCGAAATCGAAGACAAGTCCGGCATTGTTGACGATGTCGCCTGCAATCGATGCGCCCGTTCCGCCATCGCCAACCTGCAGCGTTCCGCCGGAAATCTGCGTTCCGCCGGTATAGGTGTTTGGGCCCGTCAGAATGCTCGTACCGCTGAGCTGGCGAAGAGTGCCATTGCCGGTCACATTCGAGGAGAGCACGTAATCGGTATCTGTGTGGTTGAGGACGAGTTCGCCGCCATTGGCCAGAAACTCGATCGTCCCGACATTAAACGCCCCGGCCCTCTCTGCGGCCGCGCCGTCTGCCGCGCCAACATTCAGCGTACTGAACGTCCCTTGGCCGACATTCATCCTACCGGTTCCGTCACCGGCCTGGACCACACCTCCATCGCTTAGGGTAAGCGTTCCCGCCCCACCGGCACCGATGGAATAGCCCGTGTTGGCGCGAAGTATGGAGCCGGCCCCCGAGACATTTGCCGTTCCTGCGCTGCCGAGGGCGATGAAGACAGTATCCGACTCTACAGATGCGCCGCCAAGGACATCCAGCTGTCCATCGGCGGAGGCGCCAACAATGAGCGTGTCGGCACTAAAAGAAGACCCCGCACCGCGAACCAGGACAGCGCCCGAAGCGCCTGCCCCATCGCCAGCCACAAGCCGACTGGCCGTCAGCCGGCCGCCATCCAGCACCTGTAGTCTGCTGGACGTGGTCAGCCCGCCAGCATTGACGCCGATAGACATGTCGTTTGCGTTATAGGTCGCATTCGGTCCGGTGACGGTGAGAACCCCGGATCCGCCTGAAGTCCCGATCAGGTCGCGGCCCGCCGTCCGGGTCATCGTACCGTCCCGAAGGACAATCTCGCCATCGATGATCCCCACGCCGGCATTCACCGTGCTGGTGCCCGAAAGCGTCAGCGTGCCAGATCCGCGTGTCTCAAGAATGCTGATGTCGGAGACACCACCGATTGTCGTGTCGCCGCTTCCGATAATTGTCAGGTTCTGTTGCACGCCATTGCCCGAAACACCGCCTGACAATGTCAGAGAGCCCGCCTCGGCACCGATATTTGTCGTGCCGCCGAGATTGACCACGCCGGTAAATGTGTTGTCACCAGACACGTTCCTGATCGGGCCCGCGCCCGTCCGGGCGCCGCTGATGTTCAGGGCGTGCTTGTCGACGCTGACTCCGCCTTCAAGCTCCAGAACACCGCTGCTCTCAATATCGATGCTGCCCGACGCCGCGCCAAGTGCCGTGTCGCTCTGGACGTTCAGAACCGCGCCAGAAACCGGAGAGGGGCCGGAGATCGTCGTATTGCCGGTATAGGTGTTGTTGCCGGTGAGAGTGGTCTTTCCGGAGAGGAAAGATAGGTCGCCATTACCGCTGATGCTTGGCGCGAAATCGTAGTCTGTGCCTGTATGGTTGAAGACAATCTCGCCATCGCCGGCGCCGAACTGGACAGAAGCAGCCGAAACTGTGCCCACGCCAGCCGCAGTGTTGCCCCGCGCGGCACCGATATTGAGTGTGCCGACCGATCCGGCCTCTCGCGCCACGACCAACTGACCTGTGCCGCCAGAGACGGAAGCAGTGCCGCCCTCTGCGAGCGTGAGGGAGCCTTGGCCGCCATAGCCGAGAGTGAAGTCACCCGTAGCGGACAATTGCGACCCGGCGCCGGTGACGAGGGTGGTCGCCTCAGCGCCGCGATTGAGCGCGATGTGGAAGGTATTTGCCGAAACCTCCCCACCATCGGCAACGGTCAAATCCGCAACCGTCGAAAGGCCGTGGAAGAAAGTGTCAGTTGCGGTCCAGCTTGACCCACTGCCACTTACAAGGGCGCTTCCGCTTGAAGGCCCGCCATTGCCTATATTGGAAGTGTCCGTGGACAGCGTGCCGCCGCCCAGGATTTCAAGGCGGCCTTGTCCACCAGCGGCACCAACGGAAAAGTCTCTCGCGCCTGTCCAGCTCGCATTCGGCCCATTGATTGTGAGGGTGGAAACTGTGGTGCCCAATCCGACAATGGTTTGGAAGCCATTCTGTGTCACGGACGCATTGTCGACGATAAGTTCGCCTCCAAATAACCTGAAGCTGCTAACCGTCTTGTCAGCGCCGGAAAAAGTCCACGTGCCTGCGCCATACTTTCCGAGCAAAGCGGTCGTGTCCAATGCGCCGGAGATTGTCCCGTCGCCCGCGCCACCCAAGAAAATAACGCCAGTCGCGTCAATAGCGCCAGCCAAGGTCAGCCGGTCGGCGTCTGAATGGATGCGCGCTTCGGTGGCGACGCTGATATCACCGCCATACGTGTTGTTGCCTGAGATATTCCGCAGCGCGCCGCCGTTTGACACGCCGGTACCGTTAAGGGCGAGCGTTTCGTTTGCAATGTTGATCCCGCCAGCCAGCTCCAGAGCGCCACCGTTCTGCACGAGTGTGCCTTGCGCTGCGCTACCGAGTGCAGCGCCACTTTCAGCACGCAACGCGCCTGCCCGTATGGTCGTCTGTCCGGTATGAAGATTATTGCCGCTGAGCGTCCAGGTGCCGGCGCCATCCTTCAGAAGCTCAATGATCTGTGAGCCAAAAGTCCCACTTACGACCCCATTTCCTGCACCACCGAGTGCGAGATCGGCGTTCAGCGGGCTGCCACCCCCCGTTTCACCATTGATTTCACCGGCGAGGGTCAAGGTTCCAGCTTCAGAGTTGACGCGAGAATCCGCATTCAGCACGAGATCGCCTGAGATTGTATTCGCCCCCGAAGCATTACGGATCGCCCCGTCGCTGGAAACGCCATCTCCGAAAAGCACCACTGTTTCGCCGGTCGTGATATTGCCTTCAAGCTCAAGTGCTGCGCCGTCTCTCACCGCGGTTTCAAATGCCCCGCCCAGAGCCTGATCGCTGCGAATGTTCACGACGCCCTCGCGGATATTCAGATAACCGAGGAAGGTATTATCGCCGCTGAGGACAAGTGTGCCGTCCCCCGTCTTTGCGAAGCCGAAGCCACCTGAAATGTCGCCCGAAAGCGCGAACTCCGTTGAGGCGGCGACATTGATATCGTTGCCACCGGTGCCGAACAGGAGTGATACGTCGCGTGCAGAAGCGAAGCTCGCTGTTGTTGCCAGCGTGCCACCCTCCAGCACTATGATGCCCGATGATGCGCCGAGAGTGTTGTCGGCAGAAACTGAGAGCGTGCCGCCTGCGATCGTGGTGCCGCCCGAATAGGTGTTGGCGCCGGTCAGTATCAGCGTGCCGCTGTCTGATTTGGAAATCGAGCCTGTGCCGGAAATGATGTTCGACAGCGTGTAGGTTGCGTCGTCATGGGCGATGTCCAGAGCGCCATCTGTGCGGATGCCACCTGTGATTATGCCGGTCGAGGCGATTGAAAGCGTGTTTGTGCCGCCGGTGAAGTTGAAGGCGTTGGCAAGCGCGCCATCGCTGCCCGCACCGCCCGCCACGGTGCCAGCAAGCGTCACGTTGAGGTTGGCGCCCTCCAGACCTGTGCCGCCGGAGCTGGGCGCCACACTGAGAGATGAGTCCGCCGCACCCGTCTGCCCGCCTTGGCCGCCACTGACCGATACGCCGTTTGAGATGGTAAAAGTTGAACCTGCAGAACTAGAAACCACCAGGCCCTTACCCCCGTCTCCCCCTTGTGCGCCGCCATTGAACGGATTGAAACTATCACCTCCGTCTCCGCCAGCGCCGCCTGCAATATTTGCTGACAGGGTACCGAGCGCTCCGTCGCCTGTCACGACATAGCCATAACCGCCAGCACCGCCACCGCCGCCTGATGAGCCGGCGCCGCCTGTCGTTCCGTTCCCGCCATTGCCGCCCGTGCCTCCGGTTGTGTCAGCTACCGGGAAGGCCACACCAACGCCACCATGGGCGCCACCACCTCCGCCATTGCCTCCTATGAGTCTAGAGCTTGCGCCATCCTCACCATCCGCACCTGCAGACTGTCCGCCTAGAGCTGCGCTACCGCTTTGCGCGCCTCCACTGCCGCCCGTTTCGCCAGCGCCACCGCCGCCGCCTCCCGTCGTGAAAACACTGCCGGTCCCACCATCCTCACCTTGACCGGTTGTCTGGCTTTCACCGCCCTCTCCGCCGGGAAATGTGGTACTACTGCGCAGGCCGCCGTCGCCGCCTGACTCCGCAAAAGCAATGCTGACTGGAGCGAGTGCCGCCAACGCGATAAGGGCCGTCGAGATCATCAGGCGGTCTCTGACAGCCTTCGTCGTGGATCTTTTCATCGTCTTTGTCCTTGATCTGTTCAGCGCCTCGAGCCGGGCGGGCGGCAGTTTCAGTTGAGTTCGGGGTTGAGGACCGGGTGAGACAAAGGCGTGGCCAGACCCGCACGCGGACCTCGCGCGGGCTGTCGATCATCGCCGGAAACTCGCTGAAACACGCCTCTACCAATCCCTTTAGGCCACGCACCTGCACAGGCTTGCGCGGGCAAGCTGCTGGCGTCCGCCAACGGCCTTGAAGCCCGTCTTGAGGGAAAGTGGCAATGGCTATTATTTGAATAGGAAATATTTCAATGGTAAATATTTGGCATTTACCGAAGGTGGAAAATCATATATTCTGCTGATCTACTTGCAGAAATGAAGGTTGACGCTAAAACGCCCCCCTTTCGCCTGCGATATTCGTGCAGGGAATAGGGGGTTAAAAATGGCTGATGACGATCTAAGCGGGCCACATGTGCGCGACCTGCGGCGGATAGACCTTAATCTGCTTCTGGTCTTCGAAGCGATCTTCAAGGCCGAAAGCGTCAGCCATGCCGCCAGGACACTGGGCATGGCACAGCCGACAGTCAGCAACGCGCTGAACCGGCTGCGCGAGCAGTTTTCCGACAAATTGTTTGTCCGCTCGGACCGCGGCGTGCGGCCGACGCCCCTGGCGCTCAGCCTCGCGGTACCGATTTCCGACGCCCTCAACCTGCTGCGCAGCGGCCTTCAGGCCGAAGCCGACTTCGACGTTACGACCGCCAACCGGCACTTCAAGCTGATCCTGCACGATTACAGCGTGCCCTGGCTCCTGCCGCCGCTGCTGAAGCTGCTCGATCACAGGGAGTCCAGCTGCAAGATCGAGGTCATCACGCCAGACTGGACACGCCCCCAGGAAGGCCTCACCAATGGCGAGGCCGACCTGATGCTGGACGTCTTTCCGACCAAGAATCCCGCAGTGTCCTACGACCCCCTCGGGACGGTGGAAGCCGCCTACATCGTTCGCGAAGGGCACCCCACGATCAGCCATGAGCTGACGCGGGAGCTGTTTGAAACGACAGGCCATGCGGTGCTGCAAAAGCCGATCCAGCAACGCCTGCAGATACCGCACATGATCCTTGCGGAGGGACTGAACCGGCGGGAAGTCTGCATTCTGCCCAACGCGTCCGACCTTGCGATCACCGTGGCAACAAGCGACCTTATCGCAGCGGTGCCGAAGCTCTATGCGACAAAGGTGGCGCCGATCTATCGGCTCCGCGTCCTGCCGGCGCCATTCGATTACCCGAATTTCAAGATGTTCCTGTCCTGGCCGACCGAGAAGAATGACGATCCCGGCCTTCGCTGGATCCGCAATGTGATCCGGAACATCTTTGAAGACTAGTCTGGCTAGAAACTGGGGCCGGTGACGAAGGAGCGGTTGATCTTGGAGACCGCGTCCTGAAGCTTCGGAACAAGCTGGCCGCGCATTTCCTCGACCGAAAAACGTACCGATGGGCAGCAAGCATTCAGCGCGGCAATGACGCGATTATTCACATCGCGGATCGGCACGGATATCGAGCGCACGCCGGGCTCCAGCTCCTCATCCACGAGCGAATAGCCAAGCTGGCGCGTCTCCATCAGGATTTCCCGAAGCCGGACCTTTGAGACAACGGTATTGGACTGAAACTGTTTGAGGTTGACCCTGGCAAGGTACTGCTCCTGGGCTTCCTCGCTTTCATAGGCCAGCAGGACCCGGCCGGTCGAGACCGCATAGGCCGGTAGCCGCTTGCCGACATTATAGCTGACGGCCATGACCTGATCGGGCGTCGAGCGCGCGAGATAGGTGACGTCGTCGCCCGTCAGAACGGCGGTAAATATGGATTCCTGTGTGGTCTGGCTGAGCTCATTCATGATGGGCTGAACCACATCGAGCATGCCGACAGAGGAAAGCGCGGAATAGCCGAGCTGAAGCACTTTCGGACGAAGAGAGAAGACCCTGTCGGTCTTCTCCGCGTAACCCTCACGCACGAGGGTGAGCAGGATCCGGCGCGCCGAGGCGCTCGTCATGCCGGTTGCCTTGGCAACCTCACTCAAAGTCATGCGAGGTGTGTAGCGCGTGAACGCGCAGATGACGTCGAGCCCGCGGGCCAGCGTCGCAACATAGTCGCGATCACTGTCTTCAATTTGATCGTTTACATTATCGGGCACGTATCTCTCTCTCACCGGAGAAGCTAGCTAGCTGGCCACGCTGCCGCTTCAAATCAATGAATTTTCGTCTGAATGGTCAGCACCCAAACCGGGCCTCTATTCTACAATAAATTCAGCACTTTTTAAGCCAGCTTCCTATCTGGGTTCAATTTACTTGCACCCAGAGTTAGGGGGCGCAAGTGCTGCGCCCCCAATCTGGCAAGGTTAATCCTGCACTGGTCTAGAATTCGACATTCACACCAGCGAAGACGAAGCGGCCAAGAGCATCATAGGCCTGTGGGAAGGTATTCCCGTTGCCGAATGAGCCACCGGCAGAGCCGACATTGGTGCTGACAGGCGGGTTCTTGTCGAACACGTTGTTCACACCGAAGCGGAAGCCGATATTTTCCCGCAGAGAGGCACGCAGGAAGAGGTCGAGATAGTTGCGCTCTTCAAGCGTGGTGTTGATGTTGCTCTGCGTTGCGCCGACCAGGTCGACAGACCCGATATGACGCCAGGTGGCGGTGAGCGATGCATCGCCCCATGGCATGTTCCAGGTCACCGGCAGGTTGTGACGGTATTCCGGCTTGGACGTACCGCACGATGCGTTGGTCGAGGCGAAGTAGCCTGCGCACTCAATCACATCGAGACCCGGAAGCGGCTCCTTGTCGAGCTTGCTGAGGAAGGTTGCCAGATAGCTGACATCGATCGAGCCATACTGGCCGATTTCGAAGCCGTAGCTTGCTGCAACGTCGACACCGGAGGTTTCCAGCGAGCCGGTATTGAGGTTGGTGGCGATGACGAAGGCGTCCTCGCTGGCCCAAAGTTCCCCATTGGAGCCGCGATTGATCAGGCCACAGAAGAACTCGTCACCGGTGGTCAGACACTGGTTGATCGACTGTTCTTCCGGAACGCTGCCGATGAAGTCCTCAACCGTGATGTCGAAATAGTCGACAGACACAGTCAGGCCTGGGACGAAGGCTGGCGTGGCAACGACACCGACCGTGAACGTATCGGAGGTCTCGACTTCCAGGTCAGGGTTACCGCCGCTGATATTGCGGAACTGGCCTGCCGGGTTGTCAGGAATTCTGCCATACTGGGCAGCTGTGACACCTGTGCGCGCACACTGCTCGAGCGTTGCGGCCGGATTGGCGCCCGCACACGGGTCATAGAGACCATTCGCGCCCGTCGGGAGCGTGAACTCGAACGGCGATTGCGGGGCGTAGAGTTCCAGCGGGTTCGGCGACCGGGTTGCGCGCTGATACTGGGCGCGGAACCGGTAATCCGGCACCGGCGCATAGGCGAGGCCGGCTGCATAGGTGCTCTGGTCGCCGGTCGTGTCGTAATAGTCCGAGAAACGGTACGCGCCGGTGACAAGCAGCTCATCAATGCCTGGACGGTTCTCAACGAGCGGCACCTGCACCTCGGTGAAGAACTCATACACAGCGACACCGCCCGCAACATCGGCACGTGCCGTGCCAAGCTTGCCGTTACGGGTCAGGGCATCATTGCTCTGGGTGAGGTATTCGTCACGGTACTCTGCACCGAACACCGTCTGCACACCGGTCTCCGCCCACGGCATCACCATGCCATAGTCGGTGAGGTCACCGGTCATGACAGCGCTGAAGATTTCCTGGGTAACTTCACCTTCGCGGAAGCCCGGCGCCTGAATGTAATCAAGCGCGCCTTGCGTCACACCGTCGAGCGAGAAGACGTCATAAGGCACACAGTTCGGATCCGTCCCGTCGATTGCGACCTGACAGGCCGGCTCTCCGGTTTCTGGATCGATACGGACCTCAAGCGCGTTCGCCACCAGGTCGAGATTGAAGAAGTTCTCGGCCTTGTCGCTATACTGAACCTGAGAATACTGGCCGTACACGTCGTAGGACCAGACATTGTTCAGATCACCGCGGAAACCGCCCAGCACCCGGAAGGAGGTGTGCTCGGTCTCGTTCTGGCGTCCACCGCCCTCAACGTTGCGGCGCCCGATCTGGAGCGGCGCATCTCGGTCTTCGAGGTCCGGAGCCGTCGGGCTATAGCCATTGTTGAGACAGATCACCTGAACCTGCTCTGGCGACAGGAGCGGGTTGTCACAGTTGATCGTCGTCGTCTGGAAGAAGTTACCAGCCGGAGCAATCTGCGCAGTGGTTATGTCATTCATGAAGGAAAGCGAGCCATAGGCTTCGACCTTCTCATGAATCTGATAGTGCCCCATCGCACCGAAGGAATAACGTTCGTTCGGCCGGATGAAGTGGTTCAGCGGCGCATAGTTATAGGTGTCCGTGGCCGGATTGTAGTCGCGGATACCGCCATCTTCATCAAGGGTGAAGGAAAACGGCACGGCGCCGCCACCAAAACTGGTGAACTGGCCCGGGAAAGTCGTACCGGACCCGGAACAGGTGAAGTCACCATTGCTGAAGCCAAGCGCACAAGCACTGCTGATGCGGTCGCCCTGCAGCACTTCATTCTGCTTCTTGTAGTTGAAGTAACCGGTAAGGTTGCCCCGGCCATTGTCGCCATTCAGACCAAAGATCAGATTCACGTCGACCGATTCGCCGTCCCAGGTGGAATCCGGCACAGGCTGGTCGAACTCGCGCAGGGTGCGCTCAAGAAGGTCGCTGCTGTTGGCGGTCTGATAGCCGCCGACCTGCACGTCCATCATCAGGCCTTCATAGTCATCCTTCATGATGAAGTTGACCACACCGGCGACAGCGTCAGCACCGTAAACAGCCGAAGCACCGCCGGTCAGCACCTCGACACGCTCCACGAGCATGGAAGGAATCTGGTTGAGGTCGGCAGGTGCGGAAACTGGCGAGCCGTATGGAAGGCGGCGTCCATCGACGAGAACGAGCGTGCGTTCCGCGCCGAGACCACGGAGGTCAACATTCGCCGTACCGGCCGCTTCGTTTGCGCGTCCGGCACCCTCTGACGGGTTGATCTGGGGCAGCGTGTTCAGCATGTCCTCGACGCGGACCGTGCCACGCGTCTGGATCTGGTCCGCGCCCACCGTCGTTACGGGGCTCGGCGAGGTCAGGTTGGCATTGCTGATGCGCGAACCGGTCACAACGATGGTCTGCTCGACGCGGCTTTCCTCGTCTGCTGGCTCAATGCGTTCAGCATCCTGAGCGGCCGCCGCAAGCGGCACCGCCGCCAGCAGCGCAATAAGCGGCGCTCTGGACGCCCCCCTCAACAGTGACCGCGCGCCTCTCGCGCTCCGTTCACTTGCGCAAACACTCGATTTAGACATGAAAACCCCCTTCTGGCTCATGAGTTTGTGCGTTATCCGCATTTTCTTCGTATATCGAACTATGAAGATGGAGCTTTTTCACATCACCGCTCGAGCCAAAGTCAACAGCGGGAGGGTCAAAAAAGTGTCAAATCGCAAATTTTATGGGCCTAGTGGCCTTAATGTGACGCCATATCGTTCAAAACTGATGCAATCTTGTGCGGCGCACAAGTTTTAATCGGACTGCGAACTTTCTCGAACTAATTTTCGGATATCGCATTTTTTTATTGACATGCGTGCGCTAGGCTTTTGTACAGTCCGCAGGGATGGAAGGGGCATTAATTGCTTCTTCGGAGTCGTCGCAAGCCGAAAGAGGAGAGGCAATTGATCTACAGGAAACTGGCAGGCGCGGTCAGCGCAGGCGCAATCTTGGGGGCGCTTTCAGGCACCGCATTCGCAGATACCTTCAATATCGAGTTATCCGGTCAGGCCGTGCAGGAAGCCCATGATGGCCGGGTCATCCTGATCATCACGCCGGACGGCGACTCGGAACCCCGCTTCCAGGTGAAGCAGTCCTATGACGCACCTCAGATATTCGGCGTGAATGTCGACGGGATGGAACCGGGAAGCAGCGTCGAGATTGCCCCCGGCGTCCTTGGTTTCCCGGCACGGGACATGAAGCAAGTGCCGGCTGGCGAGTATTATGTTCAGGCCGTCCTGCACAAATACGACACCTTTGACCTTTCAAACGGCAAGACCGTAAAGCTGCCCGCCGCACGCGGCGCGGGCCAGAACTGGCGCCTTGAGCCGGGCAATGTGATCAGCGCACCGAAAAAGGTCAGCTTCGACCCGCAGGGAGACCAGCAGATCGACGTCACCCTCGACACGGTCCTGCCCGAGATTGAAGAGCCCGAGGACACCAAATACATCCGGCACATCAAGGTCCGCAGCGACATGCTGTCGGAGTTCTGGGGCACCGACGTCTATATTCGCGGCCACGTCCTCGTTCCCGAAGGCTTTGACGAGCACCCGGAAGCTGAATACCCGCTGGCGATCTTCCACGGCCACTTCCCGGCCAATTTCGGCGGCTTCAGGACCACCCCGCCCGATCCGGATCTGGAATGCGAATATAGCGAACGCTTCGACGAGCCTTGCTACAACCGCATTGAGCAGCAGGAAGCCTATGACTTCTACAAGCAGTGGACGTCAGATGACTTTCCACGAATGCTGATCGTCGAGATCGACCATTCCAATCCGTATTATGACGACAGCTATGCGGTGAACTCCGCCAATATCGGGCCCTATGGTGACGCGATCACCTATGAATTCGTCCCGGCGCTGGAGAAAGAGTTCCGCGGTCTCGGTGAGGGCTGGTCGCGTTTCGTCTATGGCGGCTCGACCGGTGGCTGGGAAGCGCTGGCCGTGCAGGTCAAATATCCCGACGAATATAATGGCGCGTTCGCCGCCTGCCCTGACCCCATCGATTTTCGCCAATTCATGCTGACGGACATCTATGAAGAAGAAAACGCCTATTATTACGAAGGCCCGTTCACCCGCGTCGAGAAGCCCGGCAAGCGCAATTATCTCGGCCAGGTCCCCTATACGGTTGAAATGGAAAACCGCTGGGAGCTGGTGCTTGGCGACAAGACCCGGTCCGGCGCGCAGTGGGACATCTGGGAAGCGGTCTTCTCACCCAATGGCGAAGATGGCTATCCGCAGCGCATCTGGAACAAGCTGACCGGTGAGATCGACCACACGGTCGCCGAGTACTGGCGCGAAAATTACGATCTTCGCCACATCCTCGAGCGTGACTGGGACGAGCTTGGTCCCAAGCTTCAGGGCAAGATCCATATCTATGCAGGCGACATGGACAATTTCTACCTGAACAATGCCGTCTATCTCATGGAAGATTTCCTTGAGCAGACCGACCCGCCGTATCAGGGCGAAGTCACCTATGGGGACCGCGATGAGCATTGCTGGAATGGTGATCCGGACCTGCCTAATGCGATCTCGCGCCTGCGCTACAACACGATGTACGTACCCAAGATCCTAGAGCGGATTGAGGCCGCTGCGCCCGAGGGTGCAGACCTCACCAGCTGGCGGTACTAAACATCGTTCGGCCCCGGGTAGTCCTCCAGCTGCCCGGGGCCGTTCAACTTCTACGAAGCCAAGACCGGAAGGATCGCATCATGCCTCGCACACCCCTCATACGCGCAGCCTGTACCTCTGCCGTCGCCATCGGCCTCTCCCTTGCAACGCCGGGCAATGCCTCGCCGGCAGCAGATGTGGATCAGGCCGACCGCCAGGCCGCCCGCGAGCTTCTGGAAGACATCCTCAAGATCCGCACAGCCAAAGGCTATGGGCAGACCAGGGCGCAGGCCGAATTGCTTGCCGACCGGCTGCGGGCCGCAGGCTTTACCGAAGACCAGATCGATATTCCCACCATGACGATTGAAGGCGAAGAGGTCGCCAGTCTCGTCGTTCGCTATCCCGGCGAGGAAGGCAGCACCGAGGCTCCAATCGCGCTTATCGCGCATATGGACGTCGTCGACGCCTCCACCGAGACATGGGCCAGCGATCCCTACCAGCCCATCGAGAAAGACGGATACCTCTATGCCCGCGGCTCTGTGGACAACAAGGCGGGCGTGGCGCTGCTGACCAGCACCTTTATCCGCCTGAAGGAAGACGGATATACGCCCGACCGCGACCTGATCATCGCCTTCTCGGCCGATGAGGAAACGGGGATGCAGACCACCCGTATGCTGACCCAGCATCCCTGGGTGAAGGAGGCTGAATTTGCGCTCAATTCCGACGCGGGTGTCGGCTCGGTGGACAGCGAAGGACTGAACCCGTCCTATTCGATCCAGTCAGCCGAAAAGACCTATGCGACCTTCCATGTGACGGCGACAAATGAGGGCGGCCACAGCTCGGCCCCGAGCGCCGACAACGCCCTTTTCGACATTGCCGACGCCATCGAAGGCATCCGCTCGCTGAGCTTCCCGGTAGGGTTCAATGACATCACCCGGCAGATGGCCGAAGATCTTGCCGACGCAGAAGGCGGCGACTTCGCTTCGGCCATGAGGACACTGCTCGAGAATCCTCAGGACGAAGATGCGCGCGCCATCGTCGAAGCAAACGATGCCGGCACGCACTTCCTGTACACCACCTGTGTACCCACCATGCTCTCGGCCGGTTCGGCAGAGAATGCGTTGCCACAGAAGGCTGAGCTCACCGTCAATTGCCGGATCCTGCCAGGCACGTCGGTTCAGAGCGTGCAGGATGCGCTGACCGAAGCCGTCGACAATCCGGAGATTTCGGTCGAGCTTGTCGGTGAGCCGCTGGAAAGCCCGGTATCGCCCATCAATGAAGAGCTTTTTGCCTCGATACGGGGCGCCGTCCACGCGATCTATCCGGACGCGCCTGTAAAGCCTTCCATGTCTTCTGGCGGTACGGATGGAAAGGAATACCGGGCAGCCGGTATCCCGACCTATGGCGCCGGCGCGATCACTCTGGTGCGCCCCGATGATTTCCGCGCGCACGGCATTGATGAGCGTCTGCCCCTCGAGAGCTATTATGAGCAGCTCACCTTCTGGGATGTCCTTCTGAAGGACCTCGCCGGTGAGGACGACCAATGAGCCGGGGTCTCGCAAGCGGGGTGAGCCGTCGCGGGTTCATGAGGACAGCGGCCGCCACGACCTTGTCTGCCCCGCTCATCGCGAACGCGGCGGGGGCGCAGGGCGCCGGCCCGCAGATCCGGCGGGCAAAGCCGATCACGCCGGAGGAGCGCCAGGCGCGCCTCTCCAAGGTGCAGGAGCTCATGCGCCAGCAGGGGATTGGCGCCACAATTGTCGAGGCGGGCTCATCGCTCTTCTATTTCACCGGCATCAACTGGTGGCGCAGCGAACGTCTCACGGCAGCGCTCATTCCGGCCGAAGGTGAGGTTTGCATCGTCACGCCAGAGTTCGAAGAGCCGTCCATTGAGGAAATGCTCGTCGTGGCCGGCGAGGTCCGTATCTGGAACGAGCATCAGAACCCGCACAAGCTGGTGGCGGACTGGGTCGAGGAACAGGGCCTAAATGACCGTCCGGTTGCCATCGAGGACACCGTCCGGTTCTTCGCCGTCAACGGATTGCGGAAAGAGAACCCTTCCCTTGAGCTGGTCTCCGCTGAGCCCATCGTCACAGCCTGCCGGATGATCAAGACCGCTTCGGAACTGGCCCTGCTTCAGGAAGCTGCCGACATTGTCGATGCCGCCTATCGCAGCCTCGACGGCAAGATCGAGGCGGGCATGGACGGCGATGACGTTTTTGCATTGATGGCCGCCGCGATTGCAGGCTTCGGCGGTAATTCCCCGTCTGGCGGAGTCCAGATCAATGAAGGTTCTGCCCTGCCACATGGGTCGAAGTTTCGCGAAACCGTCTCGGATGGGTCGGTTATCCTGATGGACTGCGGCTGTACCGTGGACGGCTACTATGCCGACATATCCCGCACGGCCGTCTTCGGGACGCCCACCAAGCGCCAGAAAGAGGTCTACCGTCAGGTCCGGCTCGGCCAGGAAGCAGCCATGGAGGCGGCCCAGCCTGGCACCATGGCTGGCACCGTCGATGATGCCGTCCGCGCGCTCTATGAAAGCATGGGGTACGGGCCGGGTTACGATTTACCGGGCCTGTCCCATCGTACCGGACATGGCATCGGCCTCGACATTCATGAACCGGTGAACCTGGTCCACGGCGAGACGACCATCCTCAAACCGGGGATGTGCTTCTCCAATGAGCCCGGCATTTATATTCCCGGCTCTTTCGGCGTGCGGATCGAGGACTGCTTCTACATCTCCGAAGACGGACCGGTCTATTTCACCCAACCTCCGAACTCTCTCGATGCCCCATTTGGCTAAACAATCCCAGGAGTGCTTCATGCGCAAATTTATCTATGGCCTTTCAGCCGCTGCGATCCTCGCAGCCAGCCCTGCCCTGGCCCAGGACGCCGAGCCTGCACAGGGCGAAGCCAGCCTGTCACCAGAAACGCCGGAAATCCTGACGCTGCGCGAGCGCGCCGAAGTGGAGGATGCCTGGCTGGCCGAGCGTCTCGACACGATCGTGCCAGAGCTGATGCGTGAAAACGAGATCGACATGTGGGTCCTCGTCGCGCGGGAATATCTGGAAGACCCGGTCGTGGCGACCATGCTCAATGCGACGAGCCTGCGGGCCCGCCGCCGCACCATCCTGGTCTTCAGTGATCCGGGCAATGGCGAGCCGGTCGAGCGACTCACGGTCAGCCGCTATGATCTTGGCGACTTTTTCAAATCCGCCTGGACGCCGGAAGAGGACGGTCACGATCAGTGGGCGCGCCTTGCAGACATCGTTGCCGAGCGTGACCCTCAGAAAATCGCTCTCAATATCTCTCCGGTCTCCGCCTTCGCCGACGGGCTGACCGCCAGCCAGTACAGCGACCTGACCGAGGCGCTCGACCCTGAATACCGCGACCGGATCGTGTCAGGTTTCGATCTTGCCATTGGCTGGCTGGAGACACGGATTCCGGCCGAGATGGACTATTATGATGACATCGTGCGCGTCGCGCACAGCATCATCGGCGAAGCCTTCTCGACCAAGGTTATCACACCGGGCGAAACCACGACCGATGATGTTGTCTGGTGGACGCGTCAGAAAATCTCCGACCTCGGCCTTGATGCCTGGTTCCACAATTCGGTTCACATCTTCCGCGAAGGCGAGGAAGAAGAACTCATGGGCGATGCGGTCATTGAGAAGGGCGACCTTCTCTGGATCGATTTCGGGATCGTCTATATGGGCCTCAACACCGACACCCAGCATCTCGCTTATGTCCTGAAGGACGGCGAAACGGATGCGCCTGAAGGCCTGAAAGCCGGTCTGCGTGCCAGCAATGGCGTTCAGGACGCCCTGACCTCATCCTTCAAGACGGGCCGCTCGGGCAATGAGATCCTAGCAATCGCACGCGAAAAGGCCATCGAAGCTGGTCTGGAGCCGAGCATCTACAGCCACCCGATTGGCTTCCACGGGCATGGTGCAGGCCCATCCATCGGCTTCTGGGACAACCAGGGCCCGACCGACAAGGGCGAATACCGCCTGCGGCCGAACACAGCTTTCTCAATCGAACTCTATGCCAAGAAGGCTGTGCCTGAATGGGATGGGCAGGAAATCACGTTCCGCACCGAGGAAGACGCGTTCTTTGACGGGGAGAAGGTGACCTATATCGACGGACGCCAGACACGCCTTCACCTGATCGGCGATCCAGCCGAGTGAGGTACTGATATTTATCCAGCTCCTGGATAAAGTTTGCCGGTCGGAAGTGAGCCTACCCTGAACAGGTGATCATCCGGCCGGCCTTTTTATCCCGAGGGTGCGGCCCTGTAATTTCTACGTTAGTTTTGGGCTCCCTATGCCTGATCGCGAGTGACAATTTGTCATTTGCTGTATGAAACTACTTGGATCACCCGCTCGCGCCGTGCCAAGCAAGTCCTCGATCGCCAGCGATTGAGGGAATTGCCCGCCACGGCCCACACTCGTCCCGCATCCAGACCCCTGCCAAGGTCCTTGCCGCTTCGTGCGGGGCGCTGACGATGCGCGCCAGACCTTCGCGCGTCTCAAGGAAAACTGGCGCCCGCAGCAGCGACGCTTCAGCGGTGCGCACGAAAGATGACAAGGCCAAGAGCGGCTTTCGGGCATGTGCCTGGTGGACCGTTGCACTGCTTTGTACTTTCTATGTAATTTCCTATATCGACCGGATAATCCCCAGCCTTCTCGTGACGCCGCTGAAGGAAGGCTTCGGGATAAGCGATGTCGAGTTCGGCCTCCTGTTCGGAGGTGCTTTCGCCGTCTTTTACGGGCTACTCGGCCTTCCCATTGCCCGCGCCGTCGACCGGGGCAATCGCAAGCACCTGATCTTCGCGGGTGTGATGATCTGGAGTGCCTGCACGTTCGCCTCCGGGCTGGCCACGGCCTTCTGGATGCTCGTCATATTGCGGATGGGGCTCGCCATCGGGGAAGCCGTCCTGTCGCCGGCGGCCTATTCGATGATCGGCGACTTTTTCCCGCCTGAACGCCGTGCCCTGCCCGCCGCGATCTATGCAGCTGCCGGTAATATCGGCACCTATGGCGCCTATATCGCGGGCGCGGGCATCTTCGCAGCCATTTCCACACCGCCGGCGGCCTCCTTCTTTGACCTCAATGGCCTCGACACCTGGCAGATGGTCTTCTTCATCGTCGGTTTGCCTGGCATTCTGGTGGCCCTGATCTTCTTATGCACAACCTACGAGCCCTCCCGGCGCCGCGAGTCGTCCGATGGTCATGACGACATGAAAGCGGCCATCGGCTTTTTCGCCGCCCGCATCCGGCTCTTCGGCGGGCTGTTCATCGGCGCGAGCTTCATCACCGTCATCATCTTCGCCTATGGTGCCTGGGCCCCTGAATTCCTTCACAGAACATTTGGATGGTCGGTCGAGACGGCCGGGCTGACCTATGGTGCGACAGGCGTAGTGGCGAGCGCGCTGGGCACGCTCTTCTTCACGCAGCTGTCCGAATTCCTCATCCGCAAGGGGCACAGGGACGGGCTGGTCATTGCTGCGCTTGCCGCTTCAGCCCTGGGATGCGTGTCGGCCTGTCTCGCCGCCCTCATGCCGACCGCGGAACTTTCGGTCGCCGCGTTGGGAGTCATGATCTTTTCCCTGTCGGGCTGCAGCAATGTGATCGTCATTTCCAACCAGTTCACCGTCCCCTCTCATTTCAGGGCGACGGCCATCGCGATCATGTTCATGTGCACAATCTTGATTGGCCTCGGGATTGGTCCACCGCTTGTCGCCTGGCTAGCCGAGGCCTTCTTTACGGGCGAAGCAGCCCTCGGCCCTGCCCTTGCCCTGGTATCGATCAGCATGCTGCCACCGTCCGCAGCCTGCCTCCTGATGGCCAGAAAGGTCTATATCCGGGAAGCCGAGGTCGGGTAGCGGCGCGAACTCAGAGTAAAACTCTTCACTCCGCTTCAAGCTCCACCTCATCGCCGGTTTCACTGAGCCGGGCGCCGGTCAGGATGACGACGCTCTGCAGGAAGGCCTCCATATCGGTCAGTCTGAAGACGCCGCTTACCTCATAGGTTTGAAGGTCCCCGCCAATCAGCGTCACATGTTTGTCGCTGTAGCTTTCAAAAGCCTGTACCGCGTCAGCGAGCATCGTGGCATCGAAGACGACACGTCCGCTCGTCCAGTTTGGCTGACCGGGCTCCAGTGTTTGTGGCAGATCAAAGCTCGTCAGGCCGGCAGGCTTGAAGCTGGCACCTGTGCCCGCACCGTAGACCCCAGACTCCCTGAGTGATTTGAGCCGGACGGTGCCTTCATATACTTCCAGCCGCCAATTGTCGCTTTCACGCTCCACAGCGTAGGACGTGCCAAGCGCAGTGAATGAAACCTCGCCCTCGCCGACACTGAACGGGCGGTCCGCATCTGGTTTCACATCGACGAAGACCCGCCCTCTCTCCAGCGAAACCTCACGGCCCGTTCTGGTCAGAGACACACGGGCCGAGGAGTTGGTATCGAGCACGAGACTCGATCCGTCGGCGAGGTCGAACCGCGAAATCTCCCCTATATCGGTCGTGTAAAGAATGGCCTCGCCTGCGGGGGCCGACATTGGAACATATAGGAAAACAAGCGCGACTGCAGCCGCTGCTAGTGCACCCAGGCCGCCAGCCAGCCAGGGCGCGCGCAGCTTCCCGGCCCATCTGCGCAGCCCCCCAGCATGGGACTGGGACCGAACGTACGGTTTCTGCGTGGGAGTTTCGACCACGAGAGCTGCAGCCGCGCCCCATTCATTGGCCATCCGGGTGAAGGCGTTTACGTGACGCGGGTCCGCATACAACCAGTGTTCGAAGGGCGCACTGGTGAGCGTTTCCGGCGCCTCCTCGATCCGTATCAGCCAGCCGGCAGCTTCTTCGAGGATAACCTCATCAAGTGTGGGGGATCTCTTATCCATCTTCACGCTGGCCACGCTGTTTAACGAGGAAAATCATGGCATCCCGCAGGCGCCTGCGGATAACCGCGACTGTCAGTCCACAATCGCGAGCAATCTGCTCATAGGTTTCCCCCTTCAGTCGATAGCGAACAAATACCTCTTTCGTCAGGGCCGGAAGGGCATCAAGGTCTTCCAGCGCAAGTTGCAGATCCTGCTTCGTTCCATAGGCAGATTCGGGGCCCGGAGCGCCGCTTGGTGGATCATGATCCATCTCGTCATAATCTATATGGGGCGGGCAAGCCGCACGGGAGCGAAACCTGTCCCGTATAAGGTTGACGATAATCGTGCGCAAAAATGCGATGTCATTGTGTATTTTTTCGCGCGCGCCATAACGCGCCAGACGCGCGAAGGCATCCTGGACAATCTCTTCAGCTTCCTCCGGTCTCGCGCCTTTAGAGCGAGCAAACCCCACCAGCTTTGCCGACTGCGTGCGATATAGAAGCTCGACCGGATCGTGCAGTGTCATCAAGAGCGGTGTTGTCCGGACCCGATCAGCCAAGGAAATGGGTCCGGGCATCGAGAATAGCGTCTGCCGCCCGGGACATGTCTTCGGCTGAGTTGTAATAGCTAGGCGTGACACGCACGCAGGCGCCCGCAGTGACACCGTTGCGGTGCACGGTGAAGACTCCGTGCCGGTCGAGCAGATAAGCCGCTATCGCCTTGTTATCTTCCTCCGAGATCATCCCCCGAAAGCGGAAAGAGGTAATCCCGGCATGCATACGCTCATCGTCGGGCGTCAGGATATCAATCCCGTCAACTGCCCGGCACGGCGCAACCCAGAGGTTTCGCAGATAGCTCAGGCGCGCTGCCTTTTGCGGCCATCCCATCCTGTCCTGAAAAGCAAACGCGTCGGGCACACTCATATAGGCGGCGAAATTGCTTGTCCCTGTATGGACGCGGCCGTGAATGGAGCTGGCTTCGTCTGGACCGGCTGACATGTTGGGGTCGATAGCACCGAGACGATCGGGACGGATATACATCGCACCGACACCAATCGGCGCGCCGATCCATTTGTGCAGATTGAAGCCGATGAAATCGGCGCCCAGGTCCGGCGCCTCGAAATCCATCTGGCCCCATGAATGGGCGGCGTCCACCACGACATCGACACCCCGCTCGTGAGCGATCTCGGCGATTTCGCGCACCGGCACGACCAGGCCCGTGCGGTGGCTGATATGGGTGAGCAGCAAGAGACGTGTATTGGGATGCTGCTTTAGGGCGGCGCGATAGGTCTCGATTACGACGTCATGCGTCGCCGGCTCCGGGATGGAAATCTCAACGGTCTCAGCACCCACCTGCCTGGCCTTCCAGCGCATCGTGCTCATGATCGAGCCGTAATCGAGATCGGCGATCATGACTGCATCGCCCTGTTTCAGCTTGTTGTAGCCGGAGATGATATTCTGCAGGGCCTCTGTCGCCCCGCGGGTGAAGGCGATTTCTTCAGGTGTAACACCAAGCCGCGACGCTGTCTCTTCGAGTACACCCATATAGATCGGCCAGTAGGCACGGCGGGCGAAATAGGAATTCTCCCTGTTCACGCGCTCGGTATGGGTCTTGTAGGCATCGAGGACTGGTCGCGCCATAAGCCCCCAATTTCCATTTTCCACATTGGTGATGTCATCTGTGACATCATAATTTGCAGCAATCGCGGCCCAGAACCTCTCATCGTCGGGTCCGGCGGGGTAGCTCTTTCCACCGGCAGACTGAGCCGCCGCGAAACCTGTGAGCTGGGTGGCCAAAGGGGCTGCAAGCGTTGCAGTGAGCAGATTGCGGCGTGACATCTGGAACATGGCGTCATTCCTCTAAGAACCGGATCGGTTTGAGCGCTTTAAATCCGGGAGACTCGACAGTTTTGTGAAAAAGGGCCGGGGGACGTCCGAAAACGTCCCCCGTAAGCAGCTGGGACCAACCCGTCAGAGGGGGGAAGGAGAGGTCAGGCCCCTGCCACGACTAGAATTTGGCATCGAGGCGGATGTAGTAATTGCCGCCATCGGTGTCGTAGGGCGCGTTGCGCGAATAGATCAGACCGCGATTGGCCTGATAGGTCGCTTCATCCGGATATTCGTCGAAGACGTTTTCCGCACCGACCCGCACCGAATAATTATCGGTGACATTGTAGGTCAGACCAATGTCGACGAAGGCTTTCGCCCCGAAATCCTGATAGATCTGGCCGTCGGCATTGTCGGAGAAGTCCGTCCATTCGCCATAATAGCGAACACGCCCGAACACTTCGAAGGCACCGGTGATGTAGGTCGCCGTCAGATTCGCCGTGTGCTGCGGCAACTGACGTTCATAACGGCGATCTTCATCGGCGGAGTCCGACGTGGATTTGCGCTCATTATAGTTATAGGCACCGGTCAGATTGAGGTCGCCCGAGCTCAGCCCCATACGGTAGCTGCCGACCACATCGACGCCCTGGACCTCATTGCCATCGCGGTTCTGAAAGAAGGACACGCTGCTGAAGGTGCCGCCACCTGGCACACCCGCATCGCGAAGTGCCTGACGCTCTTGAGCGGTCAGCGTGAACCCACCTGAGGAACCAATCGCGTCGCTGATCTCGACCTTGTAGAGGTCAATGCTGCCCGAAAAACCTGCATCATTCTGATAGGCGAGGCCCAGCGTGTAGCTTTCGGACTCTTCGGGCTCCAGCGAGGTTAGCGTCACGCCTTCGCGCTTGGCAATGATCGCCGCGACGGGCCCTTCCGGAGAGAAACGGCCATTCGTGAAGACTTCCAGTGTCTTGGTGTCCAGGCCCTGCCCGGTGGATTCGGAGAACAGCTCGCCCGGTGTCGGGGCGCGGAAGCCCGTCGAAGCGGTGGCCCGAACAGCCAGTTCAGGGGTGATTTCATAGCGGGTCGACAGCTTGCCGGTCGTCGTGTCGCCGAACTCGCTATAATCCTCGAAGCGAAGGGCGCCGCCAACTGTCCAGGCTTCGGTGAGCGGCGCTTCAATGTCGATATAGGCGGCATAGCTTTCCTGATCGAACTCTCCTGCCTGACGCGGCTCAAACCCACGGAAACCGTTGGAGCCTGTCGGCAGCCCGTCTGCAGCCCCCGGCCCAATGGCCCAGGAAGCCTCTTCACCGGCCCCAATCTCATAGATTTCCTCGCGGCGCTCTGCGCCGAAAGCAACGTTAACAGGCGAGGAAAGTCCGAGATCGGCAAGATAGACGAAATCGGCATTGATGTTGGTTTCGCGCTGCTCGAGTGTCCCGATATCAAAGGAGGTCGGGCTATTGGGGCCGAGCGAGGCGTTGATCGAATTATACATGAAGTACTCGATCGTGTTTCGCCCATGATTGACGCTGAGATCCCAGGTGAACTGCCCCTCAGCCAGCTCACCCTTCAGGCCCGCCGCGAGAGCAAGATCTTCATCTTCCTGGCCAAAGCGTGGGCTGAAGCCTGCCGGGTAGATGTCGGCAAGATCCCAGTCCGGGAAAACATCGGACGTGTTGAAGACGCCTGAGGTCGGGTTGCGCCAGTTGAAGTCCGAAACGCCCTGCCCCTGATTATATGTGCCGAAGGCATAGCCCGAAACGAAAGGATTGAAGTCATATCCCGTATCGAAGGCAAAACGTGTCGCGCTGCGGTCCGGCTGCCCCCAGTGCTGAACAGGGTTCGGGACGTCGAGATCGGGATTGTTGGCCTGCAGCTCAATGGCGTCCGGGCGCTGGCGCGAGCGTGATGTGCGTTCAGCGTCGTAATATTCGAGCGTGGTGACGAGGTGTCCGCCCAGACCCAGTTCCCAGCCGGCCTGTGCGCCGGCCTGATAATTTGTGCCGTCCCCTTCATAGTACTGGGAAAACTGGCCGTAGGCCGCATAGCCGGGCTCATCGTCGAGAATGATGTTGATCACGCCGGCAATCGCGTCGGAACCATATTGCGCAGACGCACCATCACGCAAAACTTCGATCCGCTTGATCGCAAAGGACGGGATGGAAGCGAGGTCCGTACCAGCGCCCAGCAAGGCAGAACGGTGACGGCGCTTGCCGTTGACTAGAACCAGGGTGTGGTTGCGGCCCAGACCTCGAAGCGTGGCTGGCCGGACGAAGATATTGCCATCGGCCATTGGAAGGCGCTGGACCTTGAAGCTCGGCACGAGCTGGGCAACGGTGTCGAGCAGGTCTTCCGATGACGTGCTTTCGATGGCTTCACCGGACACGACATCGATCGGCGCAAGAGAGCTGAATACGGTGCGTTGGGCCTGGCGCGTACCTGTCACGATTACGGTATCGGCGACCAGTGACTCATCGCCAGCCGCTTCATTGGTGTTTTCGCTCTGCTGCGCATGGGCGGCGTAGCCCAGTGTCAGGCAGGATGTGGTGGCAAGCAGAAGTGCTGCCTTGCAAGTTGTACGGAACATGTCTGAATTCCCCTCAATCGGTTGACCGTCACAGGGCTGCAGCGCTCAAGGAAGGTCAGCGCGCCCTGCAAGGGGGAAGACGGAACGGGTGTCATTTCTTGCGCCGCACAATTCAGATTTCACGAAACATTCACACGGGGAGCCCGCACACGTCAGAAACGGGAGGTGAGGCGTGCGTAAAGAAGCCCACCATCTGTGTCATAGGGTGTATTGCGCGAATAGATCAGGCCGCGATTGGACTGGCGGCGGGCCTTGTCGGGATAGACATCGAAAACATTCTCGGCGCCAACCTTGAACGCCAGCGCCTCATTTACATGCCAGGTCATACCGAGATCGAGAAAGCGGCGGCCGCCGAAATTCTGGTAATCGGCTTCAACGTCGCCGTTCACATCCGACCAGGCGCCATAATAGCGCAGCCTCGCGAACCATTCGAGACATCCACGCTCATAAACGGCCGAGATCGTTGCACGGTGCTCGGGCACCGGGTTTTCGAAAAAGGTGCGCTCAGCCTCGTCGAGGGGCCTGTCGGCCCGCGTCACATCGCTATCAATCGTGGTGTAGGCGCCGGTCAGGCTGAGATCACCGCTGCCAAGCGGACGCTTATATGTCGTCACAATCTCAAGGCCCCGTGTGCGGGAATCATACACATTCTGGAAAAATCCAACAGACGAGATATTGGGATTCATATTGGGCGCGAGCGCGGCCAGTTCGGTGCGTTCGCTATCGGTCAACTCGAATCCGCCAACAAGGTCGAACCGGTCATCGACATTGATCTGGAACGCATCCACCGTAAGACTGAGACCATGCCCTCCGCGATATCCAAATCCGAGCGAGTAATTTTCTGACCGTTCGGCTTCCAGCGGCCGTATTTCGACCCCCTCGCGGTTTGAGATAATCTCCGCAACAGGCCCAAGCGGTGAGAAGCGTCCTCGCGTGCGGATGTCGAGCGTTTCTGTATCCAGCGACTGGCTCGTTCGCTGGGTGTAGGCCTGACCCGGCGTTGGCGCGCGGAAACCGGTCGAGACGGTGGCGCGCAGCGCCCATTCAGGCGTGACTTCAAAACGAGTTGAGGCTTTGCCCGTCAACATGTCGCCAAAGATCGAATAATTCTCATAGCGAAGCGCGGCGCCCATCGTCCAGGCACGCGTCAACGGCCACTCCAGATCGACCCAGCCGGCATAGCTGTCCTGCTCAAAGGTGCCTGTCTGTTCCGGCGAATAGCCGGGAAAGCCGTTCGAGCCAGGCGGCAAGCCATCGATTGCACCGGGTCCGACAGCATAGGACGCCAGATCGCCAGCTTCGACGCCATAGCGTTCGCGTCGGAGCTCAATACCGGCGGCGAGATTACCCGCGCCTGCCGAACGGCCTGCTGCGATGGGCTGGCGGATATCCGTATTGAAGACCAGCTCAGTTTCCCGCAGCTTGCCTGGATGGAATGAAGTCGGACTATCTGGTCCAAGCGAAGCGTTGATACTTTCGCGAAGGATGTAGTCGATCTGGCTGAGGCCGTAGCCGAGACTCATATCCCATTCGAGTCCCTCCCCCGCCCTGCCCCGCAGTCCGAAAAAGGCAGACCCGTCCACCTCGTCCTGACCGAAACGCGGAGTGAAGCCGGCCGGATAGACCTGGCGTAAGTCAAAGTCGGGGAAAGCGGGGCTCGTCTCGAAGGCACTGGCGACATCAGGATTTCGCCAGTTAAAGTCTGAGAGCCCGTGTGTCTCGCCAAATGTGCCAAAGAGATAGAGGTCAACACCGTTGACGGGCACCTCGCTATTCCAGCCGAGTCGCCAGCCGCTGCGCTCTGGCTGTCCCCAGCGCTGTACGGGGTTTGGCACGTCCAGCTCCGGGTTGGCCGCTTGAAAGGCGATGGCGTCGGCACGCTGGCGGGTGCGTGAGGTCGGTTCGGTGTCGAAGAGTTCGGTGCTCAGCACCGCAAAGCCTTCTTCGCCGATCTTCAGGCCTGTCCGGGCGCCGCCCCGCCAGGCAACACCGTCCCCTTCAAAGTAGGAGGCATATTGCGCGAAGGCGCTTGGCTCCAATTCCTCTGTGAGGATCACATTGATCACGCCGCCAATTGCATCCGAACCATACTGCGCCGAAGCGCCGTCGCGCAGCACCTCGATCCGCTCTATGGCGGTGACCGGAATTTGGGACAGGTCGACCGGCTGCCCGTTCGATGTCTCAAGGAAAGCCGAGCGATGGCGGCGGCGCCCGTTGACGAGGATCAGGGTCTGATCGGAGCTCAGCCCTCTTAGCGCTGTCGGCCGGTTGAATATATTGCCGTCATTCAATGGAAATCGGAACGCCGTGAAGCCAGGCAGAGACTGGGACAGGCTGTCCAGCAACTCATCAGAGGTGCTGCGCGCAAGATCGTCATCGCCAATCACATCAATGGGAGCGAGCGATTCAAAGGCAGTGCGGGCCGGCGCGCGGGTGCCCGTCACGATGACCGGCGCCTCCCGGCGGACCGGGTCCGGCCTTGGGAGCGAAACAGGTGACGCAGGCCGAGCTGGCTCGCGCTTGGGGGTAAGTTTTGGCTCCGGTGAAACCTCTGCCGCGACAATGGTCACGGTGACGTCGTTCACCTGGACCGCATTCAGGCCGTGACCTTCGATGAGCTCATCCAGCGCCTGCGTGAAAGTGTACCGGCCATTGAGCGGTTTCGCCTTTGCGCCGGAGATCAGGCTCGAAGCCACCAGTATATTGATGCCATAGAGATCAGAAAGGCGGGCGAGCGAGCGATCCAGCCGCCCGCCGCCGAGCGTCACTTCGCGAGCAATCCGGTCTCCTCCGGCTTCCTGTTGCGCATAGACCAATTCCGGCGACGCCAGGGCGAGCAAGACCACGCTACAGATCGCATAGAGGGCCGCCTTTGCTCGCACCTTACCCTACTCCGCTCAGTCCAATGGCTGGCAGTAGCACGCAAGTTTGGCGCTTCTGTTACCGTACTGTTTTCAGCAACCGACCATAGATCCATAGGCCTTACTTGCGCATCCGTGGTTGAGCAGGATGACTTCGATGAGGGATTTTCATCGCCGAACAAGTAAGGATCGCCGTCAGAGCGCCTTCGACTAAAGAGGGGGGCTCAGTCCTCAGCCGTATCGGGGTCATGACCGGTGAGGCAGTTGGGCGTCTCCCCTCCGGCACTATTCATCCGGCTGCCTTCCGGGCGGCGAATGCCATACTGCCACTTAGTCCGCGCCTCGATGCCCATCAGCAGTGCTTCACCCAGACGAAGCCCCTCCATCGCCTTGGTCTGGCTGTAGAAGTTCAGATAGCTCTCCGCGAGGTCGGGCTTATCGGACTCGTAAAGCGTTGAGGCAATCTTCGAGACGGTGATATTGTCCTCACGTGCCTTGCGCTCAAACCCTTCCATAGCAGCCCTGACTTCCGGAAGAAATTCCTCCGGACGTGAACAGGTATAATAAAGCAAGCGCTTGAAGACCCGGCCTGCGAAAACCGTCGCTTCCTGCTCCTGGAAGTCGGGATCAAGAAAAGTCGATCCAGCATTCTTTGACAGATACCGGTGCTGGCCGAATTCAGGCGGCACGTCGGTGGCGCCGAAGTACCAGGGGATGAAAGGCGTTGTCACCGAACTCGTCGGCGTAATCCATACGGTGGTCAGTTCAACCGGCACATTTCTCCTGAGCGAGACGACCTGGCCATAACCGGCTTCCTCGTCAGCGATACGCGGATCACGGACGAGCCTCATGAACTCTTCTACCGTTACGGGGGCCTTCTCCTGAAGCGCCTGCTCGATATCTGCGATGGCAAAGTATTTGACCCCGCTGCGCATGGGCACGCCCTGCTCGCCATAAACCTCATGCACATTGAATGGCTCGCCTGAGTTTGGGTCGTACCAGCCTTGCTCGACAGCAAAGGAAATGAGGTTCTCAGACCCCATGTAATCGGGGCTCTCCAGATAATTATCCGGTATGTCACCGATATAGCCGGGATAGGACACGCGGACATCGTCCGGGCCGAGACGTTCGGCGACCCAGAGCCCCTGGCTGCCGGCAAACTGCAGGACCACCCAGCCTTCGTCCGGATCGGCGATCATGTGCGAATTGCCGCCATAGGTGGCCCAGCCATGCTCATCTACGAGGCCGCCAATAATCTCGGCTGCCTCACGTGCCGTGGTTGCGCGTTCAAGCGCAATCCGCGCCGCATCGCTATATTGAACGCCGTGCTGAGGTGTCTTCGTCATCTCCACGAGTTCGCGGCGCGAATTCGACCAGATGTCGCGTATGGCGACCTTATGTTCGTTCAGGCCGCCATTCGTCAGCGGCGCGGGAAAGCCCATATAGTCGCTATAATTCATCGTCATGTATTTGAAGGTGTGCGGCACCTGCGGAATCTCGATGAGCTCGCCCGGGATGGCCGCATCCTGCGTCACGCCAACCGAGATTGTGGCGCCGGCCGGATGGTCTTTGGCCGGAACGATTTCCAGCCAGTGGCTGGAGACCTCCTCTCCCGTGCCACCGATAAGAACGCTGCCATCCTCGGTGAGGTTCTTGCCGACATAGTAGCCATAGCTCGCCGAGGCAGGCGCTGGTGCGAGTGTTCCTGCCGTTGCGGCTGTGATCGCAGCGAGCAGCACGCGTTTAATATGGAGTCCCATTGGCTTTCTCCCTTCCAGGCAAGAGCCTGGAATCGTGACTGTCCGACTGACCTTGGTTGTCAGGCCGTTGCGGGCCTGTCTGCAGCAGCTCCGGCCGCTCGTCAAAGATAATGAGAGTCCGCTGAGAGCTCGCGCCGCAAAAACGCCCCCGCCGTCCTGCGTTGGTTCGTTAGCGTGGAATGGCGTTGCTGCAGCTACCAGCTATCGTGATCAGTCCCCGGCGGGGACTTCTATCTTGAGAACCTTGCCCTGCCACTGGGAGACGTCGACATTGTCTAGTCTTTGGTTCGCTGCACCACTTGGCGTGAAATAGGTCACTTCCGCATCCACGACAGTCTCGCTGGGCAATCCGAAATGAACGGGGATGACGCTCTGCGCATTGTAGCCCCCTCCGGAGGTGATGAGACGGCTGGCAAGCAGGTCGCCTGCGGCATTGAACAGCCGGACCTCGGCGCCAGGCACTGCGACAGCCCCCTCGCCGGTCACCACCATCATCTCCAGCGCGTGACCAGCCAGACTGGCTTCCATATCGTTTCGAAACACGAAGTGACCGCCTTCGGGGCCGTAGCCATCCGTCACCGACAGGTCGAGATCCCCGTCCTTGTCATAGTCGACCCATACGACGCCGTGATCTGCCGCGTTGAGCGGCGAGTCGAGCGTGAGAATGTTCTCAAACCCACCCGAGCCATCATTCACGTAGAGCTTGTTCAGCGGTGTCTGCTCACCAAAGGGGCCCTCATATCCGACAACGAAGAGGTCGAGGTCCCCATCATTGTCAAAGTCGCCCCAGTCCGCGCCGACGACATGGTCCGGTTCCGAAATGCCCGCTGTCTCGGAGACATCTGTGAACGTGCCATTGGCTTCATTCCTGTAAAGACGGTTGGGTCCGTAGGCTGCCAGGAAGATATCGAAATCGCCGTCATTATCGTAATCGCCGATTGCGCAGCCGACGCCGCCCTCTCCCTCTTCACGCCCGGCACTGTCTACACCGGCCTCGGCCGCGACATCCGTGAAAGTATCGCCGTCATTTCGCCAGAGGGCATCGGTTGCGCCCGACTGATTGGCGAGGAAGAGGTCCAGCCTGCCATCCTGGTTATAGTCGAACCAGCATGCGCCCACCGTTGCCCGGGAGTCTGTAGGCCCGCCATCGGCAAAAACCTGCTCGAAGACGCCGTCTTCGTTCTCAAACAATTTGTTCTCGGCAATACGATCGACCGCATAGAGATCAAGGTCCCCATCGGCATCGAAGTCGACCCAGTTGTTCTGACGTGACGACCGTCCGGGAAAGGTCAGACCCGCTGCAGCGGCAACATCGACAAAGGATTCGCCGCCGACATTCCTGTACAGGCGGGATGCTTGAGCGGGCATGGTCGCGCCCGCATAAAGGTCGACATACCCGTCCGCGTCGAAGTCGCCGAAGGACAGGCCCCGAAACTCCTTATAGTCCTCCCGCCGATAGTCTTCGGCGCTGGGCGGCGGCGCGTCCGGATCGAAGGGTGGCAGGCCGTATGCACCGGTAACGTCAACAAACAGGCCGTCTTCCTGCAGGTAGAGCTGAATAGCCCCGCCTTTCAGGGAAACGGCGTAATCGAGATCACCATCACTATCGACATCTGCCCACGCATTCGACAGCGACCCCACAATGCCGAACAGATCGCTCTGAACCGGCGTAAACTCGGGGGGGACCACAGGCTCCGGCGTAGCGGCAGAGGCCGCCTCACTCCCCTGCTGACCGGGCGCGGACTTTTCCGCTTCGGAAATGTCCGCAGCGCAGCCGGCAAGGATGAGGGCTGAGCCCAAAAGAATGGAGTACTTCATTGCTTGTCTGCCTCAATATCAGTCGCGGGCGAGCGGCGTACGCCGTTCAAGATTGGCCTCCACCTCATCACGCTGGAGCCAGAGCTTGCGGTATTCACCGTCCGCAAGCATCTGGACCTGATCGTCATAATGTGTGGTGCCGGGTTGGCGCGAATTGCCATAGGTCATCAGGCCATAGGCCTTGATCGGGTCCGAGAACTCGATCATCGCAATCCACGTTTCGCCATGGGCCGGTGTGCGGATATTGTCGCCATCGGGATCAAACCAGGTGATGACGTTGAACGCGCCGAGGTTGCCGTAGCTCCCAAGGCCCGCAATGTCCTTGTCCCCGATCTGATAGCGCGAGAAATCGCCATACTCAGCATCAATCGCGCCGTATTTTTCCTTGGTGCGATCGATGGCGCCGCGCAGCATTTCGAGAGCGGCTTCTGGATCTTTGACACCCCAGGGAGTGGTCAAAGGTTCGTCGAGAGACCACGGCGTCTCATAGTTTTGCTGCCCGGCAAACGGAAACGCATTCGGTTTGGCCATGAAGGGCGTCATGAATTCCTCGAACAGAAGCGCACCACGCGCATCCTGATCAAATTCCTTGTCCCAGGCCTGAAGAAGCGAGAGGGCTTCTTGGATCTCGGGATCAGGATCACCCTTCGCCGCTTCAACAAGATCGGGCAGGACGCGCTCTGCAGCGGTGGCGTAGGAGGACTTTTTCAGCGCGACGAATTCATCGAAACTGACCTTCTCCTCATTGACCATCATGCTGACGGAGTTCTGTGCGCGAAGAGACATCGGTCCAAGTTCGGCGACGTAAGGCGGAAAATCCTCCGGTTCGTAGACTGGCGGGTAGGTCGCCAGCCACGGCGCATCATTGGAGTTCTGAACAAAGCCGCTTGGCGGGTCCGTCACGATCGGCAGATCGGTGATCGGGTGGATTTCGGTCCAGACATAGTCTGAGGTGTCGCCAGGTACGAGCCCCTCCCAGAAGGCCAGATCGCCTGTGTCACGCTTGGGCAGGATACCATTGCTCGTATACTGAATATGGCCTTCCTTGTCGGCATAGGTGATGTTGAAGGTCGGCACCTGAAGGCGTGCCATAACCTCCTGAAACTCCTCGAAACTGTCCGACTTCAGCATATCGAAATACTGCTGAAGCATACCCGGCCGGTCGAGGCCGGCGACACGAAGCGCGATGGTTTCGCCGTCAGCGCGCTCGAAGACAGGTCCATGCACGGATTTGCGCAAGTCCATCGTCTTCTCAAGAAGAGAGCCATCCTCCTGAAGGACCTTGTATGTCACCTCACGTGTCTCGAAGGGCAGCGTCTCGCCATCGAACACATATCCGTCGCCATCGAGCGTCAGCAGGTAAGAGGTCGCGCCGAGCGTACCATTCACCGTGTTCGAAATGCCCATCCGCTGATTGAAGGCAAAACGGATGACCGGGAGGCCGACCTGGGTGGCCCCATACATCTCGAAGTCTGGTCCGTTCAGATGAGCTTCGTAATAGGTGAAGAAACCGCTGGCCCATGGAAGATGCGGGTTCTGAAGCAGAAGCGTATGTCCGCTTTCGGTTTTCTTCGGAGCGACCGCCCAGGTGTTGGAGCCCGCTGGCGCCGGCGGCGCCGCTGGCCCGATCGTGCGGGACGGGGATGCGACATAGATGAAGTTCATCAGCCGGTGTGCATGAGCGACCACGTCCACGCCGGTAATTGGCAGGACAATTTCCACCTCATCGTCGATAGCATCAGGATTTTCAGCGACATAGTCGTTGATGCCCTGCGCGAAGGCATCAAGGTCAGCCTGGAATTGCGGCGTCTGCAGATCATACCACTCCTGAGCCCGCTCGGGCACCGAATTGGCGATCAGCCAGGTCGAGGTGTCCTCATATTTGGGCCCCCAATATTCCGATCCCTTCCCGCGCGCCTCACCATAAAGGCGCAGTAGTAGATCGCCATGACTGTGGGTCTGGGCCCAGCCATAACCGTAGAAAACGTCTTCCTCGGTCGCGCCATAGATGTGCGGGACGCCATAAGTGTCCCACAGGATTTCACTTTTTGTCTCGGCTGTATCAGCCGTCGAAGCCTGTTCGACCTTTGCAGGCGCGGACGCCGCCTGCAGGCTTTCGGGCGCCGGAGAGGCACACGAAATCACCGATAAGGAAAGCAGAAGAGCGCTGAGCGCCCTTCCTTTCTGTCTGAAGATCATGGCTGGTTCCTTTCGGCTGATTACCACTTGTACCCGGCACGGACGTACCAGTTGCCGCCGGTAAACCCGTAAGGCGAGATCGTGTCATACATCCCGTTGCCATAACTGTTCGGGTCGCGGACCTGGTCCGGATAGGTGTTGAACACATTGTTCGCCCCGGCATAGATCTCGACGCCATTGTCGAAGACGTACCCAGCTTCGATATCCGCGATCCACTTGCGGTCATTCTCGGTATCGTTCGCCTCAGAAGTGGCGACATTGGTGAACTCGCCAAAACGGGTGGCCCGGGCGGTAAAGCGGAAGGGACCACTTTCAAGCGCTGCATTGAGGCTGAGTTTGTCGGCGGGTATGGCTTCGGTATAGGTGCCAAGCCGCGAGCGGTCGAACTGAACGACCGGGCTACCATCAGCCAGGATCAGGCCGGACAGTTCTTCCGGATTCTCGTCCACCTTTTCGACACTGTCGTCATTATAGTTATAGGCACCACTCAGATCGAGCGAACCAAAGGAAAGATCGGTCGTCCATGTTGCCACCACATCGACGCCTTCGCTGCGTGTATCGATCGCGTTGGTGAAATAATTCGCACCACCGAGCGATTGATCAAAGCCAGCCGCATCGAGAAGCGCCGAAATCTCGTCACCGATTGTACCGCCGCCCTGCGCCGCACGGCCATCACCACGGTTAAACTGCGTGGAGAGCGCGATCCGGTCCTCGATATCGATGCGGTAGGCATCCACTGTGAGCGTGAAATTGTAGCCTGGCGTGAAGGTGAAGCCGACGCTGATATTCTCTGACTTTTCCGGTGTCAGAGGCTCAGCACCGAGCGCCTGGGCGGCTGCATCCGTTGGCGGCAGGGTCTGGCGCAGCACAATGGTCTCGGCCACACCATCATTGTCGAGGTCGGCGAACTGGCCACGGCTGCCCTTGAAGCCAAGCTGCTGGATGCTCGGCGCGCGGAAGCCGGTATTAAAGGACGCCCGTACGGCGAATGCATCACTGAACTCATACCGGCCATTGAGCTTGCCAATCGTCTCCTCACCGGAAGAGTCACTGAAGCTCTCATAGCGAAGCGCGCCCGCAAGAAGCAGTTTTTCGGTCGGCTCCCAGGCAAGTTCGACATACGCGTTCTTGTTGTCGCGGGAGACGTCGTTCTCGGCTTCGGGCGCAAATCCTGGGAAGCCCTGCGCGCCCGGAGGAGCTCCATTGTTACCGTCGGCATAAGAAGCTGGTTCACCGCGCTCGATCTCGAAAGTTTCCTCCCGGTACTGCGCCCCGAACGAGACCTGCATCTCGCCCATCGGCACATCAAGAAGGCGGGTGGCATCAAACTGGGCAGTGGTCTCACTGGCATTCATCGCGCCGAGATAGAAGGAGGTGGGGCTATCCAGGCCGAGACTGGCGTTGAGACCGAGTGTGTTTTCCCATTTCGTGTCGTTGAAGCCGTGGCCGACCGAGAAGTCCCAGTCAAAACCAAGCGCGGTGGTCAGGAGCCCGGCCACAATGTCGAAATCATCCTCATTGATGACTTCACGTGGACGGTAGCCGAAAGCATAAATCCCCATATTATTCCGGGAATCACGCGGGATGCGGTAGGTGAAGTCCAAGGTGCTTTCACGTTCCGAATAGGTCGCAAAGCTGTAAAGCTCCACCCCGCCGAAATCGTAGCCGGCATTGGCGCCGAAGCTATAAAGCGTTTGCGGAAAGTTGCCGTAATTGGTGGTGATCATGCGATCGATCGTGTTTTCACGTGGATCGAAGCTTCCATCATCCTGCAACGGGAAGAGATTGTTTCCACCCGGCTCGCCCGGCAGAGGCACAGCAACCGCCCGGTTCGACCAGCCTGAATCCTTCAGCGCGAAGGAGAGATTCGCAAACCCGTTCTCCCCCAGAGCGAAGCCATTATTGATGGAGAAGTTTGAGAACTCCCCATCATTGCGGTCAAAATTCTCGCCATAGCTGGCATTGGCCGACCCGCCTTCCGGCGCATCCTTCAGGATAATGTTGATCACGCCGGCAATGGCGTCTGACCCGTACTGAGCCGCCGCACCATCCCGCAGGACCTCAATCCGCGCGATTGCGGAGGAGGGGATCATGTTGAGATCGACACCCGCAGAGCCACTGAAGAGGCCTGTGCTGGTATTGATCAGGGCAGTCTTGTGGCGGCGTTTGCCATTTACCAGAATAAGCGTCTGGTCGGGATTGAGGCCACGCAGGCCCGCTGACGAGATGAATGTTGCGGTCCCGCCACCGGCGCGCTGCGGCAGGTTCAGCGAAGGCACCAGGTAGCGCAACGACTCGAACAGGCCGGTCTGCGGCAGCGATTCAAGCTGCTCGGCATCGAAGACGTCAATCGGGATCGGGCTTTCCGTCACAGAGCGCGGGCGGCCACGAAATCCCGTGACAACCATCTGATCCATGGTCAGCTCTGCCTCGTCGTCCTGCTCACCTTCCAGCTCCGTTCCTGTCTGAGTGGAAACCGGCTCAGGCTCACTCGACGTCGTGGCCTGAGCGAGTTGCAAAGGGGCAGGAGTCCTGGGTGCCTCCTCTGAGACGGTTTCCACCGCGATCGTCAGTGCGCCATTTGATTTTCGTTCAGGCGACAGACCGGTTCCCTGCAGGAGAAGCTCAAGCGCATCGCCAGGTGACATCTCGCCCGCAACAGCATTCCCAGCCTTTCCTGCCACAAGATCGGCCGGCACTACGATGGCTGTACGCGATTGTTCAGAATAACTGAGAAGCGCATTCTGCAAGGGCTGCGGTTCAATATCGAAACGCGCAACACTGGTTTCCTGCGCCAGAGCCGGAGCCCCCAGAAGCAAGGCGGATGCGGCGGCTTTCAGGGCTGCCTTGTAAACGAATGGCCGGATCGGTCTCATGATGTCTATTCCCCTCATCAGAAGCGTCGCCAGGGCGACTGCGCCCCACCCCATTGGTGATGCGCTTCCGTATGAGTTGACGATTAACGCTCCCGGATTATCCAAAATAATTCGGGAGCGGAGCAAAAAGGACGCTCAAGAACGCCATTGAGGCGCAAAAGTGAGCGCACTCACCTGATCAGGATGTCGCCATTACTGTTGCGCGACCACGAGATGTCGTGAGAGCTCTCCAGCGCCGCCAGAAACTGCTCGATATTGTCGATGCCGAATGATGCCGTCACCCGCGTCTCCTCCAGGTCGCTGGAGGCAAAAACCAGGCGCGTATTGGAATAGCGCTCGACGCTCTCGGCTATCTCCCCCAGAGACGCATCCCTGAACGACAACCAGCCCTCACGCCAGCGCCCGACCGAGGCTGGCTCTACCGTGGACCGCGTAATCCCTTGACGGCTCACAATTTCGATCTTGTCGCCCGGCAGCAAGGCTTCGACGGGCAGGTCTTTGACACCAGGATTGAAGACTTCGACTTTGCCTTCTGCCACGGCGATGCGGACGGCCTCACTGTCCCGGCTGACCGAAAATTCCGTGCCGACCACGCGCACGACCCGTGTCCCAGCATCGACGAAAAATGGCCGCGAGGTATCAGGAACCACATCGAAATAGGCATCCCCTTCCAGCAGGGTGACGCGCCGGGCATCGGCCTCGTAGTGCGTTTCGATCCTGGAGCGCCCGCCGAGTGTCGCCACGCTGCCGTCCGGCAGGGTCAACGTGCGGATTTCTGCGGCCGCCGTCTGGATGGGCGAAGCTTCCGGCTCAAACCCGTTAGTCGTATAGACAAGCAAGGCCGCACCAGCCACGACCGCGATGGACGCGGCCACCGCGACGACGCCGCGCCACCAAGGACGCCCGGAACTGCGAGCAGACGGCTCTGCCTTGGCCAGTTCCGCCGACCCGGAGAGCGACTGAAGCAGCATCTCGTATTTTTCGAAGGCGAGGAGATTTTGTTCGTCTTCGCATAGCCAGGTTTCAAATGCGTTGCGGCTGGCAAGATCAATCTCGCCGGAATTCAGCGCAACAGCCCAGTCCCGAGCCACTTCCTCCCGCGTTGATTCTTCGGGCGGTCTCATTCCGTTCCCTCAACCTGACGTCAGCGCCGACAATCTGCTCTATCAAGCGCTTCCGCCAGCTTTTCAAGTGCTATGCTTGTCTGCCGGTAGACGTCACCATAGGACCAGCCTGTCTCATTACAGATCTCTGTATAAGTATAACCCTTGATCCTGCTCAGATTAAGTACGGTTTTCTGTTTTTGAGTGAGTTTGGAAATCACCTTCTCCACAATCTCCAACTGTTCACGGCCGAGCATAACCCTTTCCGGGGTGAGGTTGTCGATTTCAACCTCGTTGCGATCGTGGAGCGCTGCCTGGAGATGCGTGGAGGACCGGGCGTGGTTCCGTTTATGGTCGAGTATGAAGTTCCTGGCGGTGGTGAGCAAAAAGGCGCGAGGATTTCTAACCTGCCCAGGGTCGTTCAGCGACGCGAAGCGGACGAAGGCCGCTTGGGCCGCATCTTCCGGGTCGGGTGGTCCTTTTCCAAACGTCCGCGATAATCTCGCACAGAGTTCGTTCCAATAATCCCGGTAAAGCTCGTCGAATGTCGAAGAGCTGCGGGACTCGTGGAAAGCGGGCTCCACTTGACCAAGGGGGACAGAAGACTTTCCGGACACGTTCACCAGCCTGCTCTTGTTGCTGCATGCTGATGCCACTGGCTTCCTATGAACAAGGTGAGGCCGGAGAAATGACACTGAGAACACCGCCGTGCTCAAAAGGCGGCCTGTCCTGACCAAGCAACACGCAAGCATTTGCGAAAAAAGTTCCGCCCAAATTCTACCCGGTAAGCGCAGGGTAAGGTATTTGGCGAACTGAACTCCGCAAGGCTGCCGTCTTCGCCCTATCAGCAGGAAGAGGGGGTGAGACCTGCTGGACATTTCTCCGAAGGAGCGGCGAAGACGGCAATTTCTGCATCGCGCGACGTATCAGTCGATACCTTCGCGGATATAGGGTTCGGACGTCTCGAACATGCGCTCATCCATGGTCGACTGGGCGCCTCGCGTGATCGTCTTGTGGCCCGACTCATCCTTCGTCATGACAAAGTCGTCATAGAGATTATTCAGCGCGGTGCGGGCCTCATAGGTGAGCGTGTCATCCTCAATCGTGATGATCTGGAAGAACTGGGTATTTTCCGCCTTTCGCTGCAGCTGAACGCCCGTGTCGGCATAATCGTCCCAGCCATTCTCCTTGAAGTCATATTGCTTCGGCCCCGAGACAGAGTTCACGAACATCGTCTCTATATCGCCGCCGGCATCGCTATAGCTGATCCGTTCCGGTGTCTGGCCGATCATGCCGCGCGCATAGGTATGGTCATGGCCTTGCAGGACGAGATCGACAGCATGCTTCTCGAAAACGGGCAGAAGGATCTTGCGCCGGTCCGGGCTGTCCCGGTCACTCCCGGAGGAGAAAATCGGGTGATGCATGGACACAATTTTCCACTTCGCATCGCTGCGCCCCAGTTCACGATCCAGCCAGTCGGCCTGCGCCTGCAAATTCTGGTTCTGCGTGGAGAGAATGAAAATGTGAATGTCGTCGGAATACCGGATGTCGTAGGCCGCTTCCTGCAGATCGTCCGGCAGCTCCGGCTCTTCAGGAAGCGTGAATTGCGGGCGCCACATCATGGAGAGCAGGCTGTCGGACTCTTCGCCATTGCGCGTATAACGCCGGTATTCGTGATTTCCCGCCACGGGTATTGCCGGGATCATGCCGTGAATGAAGCCGACTGCCTTGAACCAGCTCGCCCACTCAATGTCCCTCGCCCCATTATTGACGAGGTCACCGGCATGCAGGATGAAGCGGGAGTCCGGCGCGGCGGCATAGGCCGCGCGGATGAGGCGTGACCAGTGTGAGAGCACCCCATTCTGCGCGTCGCCCACATAGATGAATTTGACCGGCCCATCCTCTGGTGCAGTCTGGATCTGGAACCACTCGCTCCAGTTTCCTTCAGACCCCCGCACGCGATATGCATAGGTGGTGTCGGGCTCCAGGCCACGAAACACGACCGAATGGTAATTGACCGGGGCTAGCCCGTCATTCCATTCCGCTTTCCAGATTTCCTTTGCGATCGGCACATCGACGAGGTTGAGCGACTCCGTCTCCCCGAGCACGATTTCTGCGCCCACATCGAAACGCGCGGCATCTGTTGCTTCGACGATCTGAGCGATGGAAGAGGTCACCTCGTCATCGGTCCGCCAGGTGACGGCAAAACTCGACTGCGGTGTTTCCGGTATGGTTGTGACGATCCGGTCCGGCCAGCCAGAGGCATCCTGCCATGGCGGGGTGGGCGGCTGGCTGTCATGGTCATGGCCCTCATGGGCATAAGCCTGGGGCGCAATGCATACGGTCAGGCAACAGATAGAAATCACGAAAGACTTCATCAGTGGTCTCCAATAGATAGCGTTGTTTTGGGCTGGATACTCCGAGGCCAGCGGGAGCGGCCTCGGAGGTCTGGTATTCGAGAGTTTAGAAATTGAAGCGGGACCCGATCATGTAAGACCGGCCGAATCCTTCGATCTCATAGACGCGGCTTTCATTGCCGCGGTAGCGGCGCCCGACCTGATCGGTCAGATTGTTGGCGTCAAAGAAGAATTCGAAATTGTCATTAAGCTGATAGCGCGCCCCGAAAGACAGGCGCCCCAGACCGTCCCAATAGCGGTCGAACGCGTCACTATCGCCATACGAGTTCAGCCATTCGGTCCGCCACTGCCAGTTCACACGCGCCGAGATACCGTATTTTTCCCAGTACACGGACGTATTGTAATTATAGTTCGAGGAGCTCGTCATTGGCGCAGTCCGGCCATCACCCAGAGTGATCTCCGAATCCACGATGGTGATGTTACCGTTGAAGCCAAAGCCATCTGTCCATTCGGGAAGACCGTAATCCGGCAGGAAGTCGAACTTCTGGGCGTAGACAAGCTCTATACCGTAATACTCGCCCTTGTCGCCGTTCGCATTCGTATTGAACAGATACCCCGAGCGGTCGAAAATCGGTGTATTGAATTCCTTCGACCCGAATCTCGTATTCATCGAAACGATCGGGTCCTTGATGTATTTGTAGAACACACCGGCTGACAGGATGCCGACAGGTTTCAGATACCACTCATAATATGCGTCGACGCCATAGGCGAGTTCAGGCTTTACATACGGATTGCCGCCCGAAATCTCCTGCTCAGCGTCGTTGATCTCGAAGTTTGGTGCACGCTCGTCAAAATCGGCGCGGGCAACCCCGGAGTTGAAAGACAGGCGGAACTTCTGATCCTCAGTGATATCATAGTTGATATGGACCGAGGGGAAATAGCCGGTATGGCTATCGCCGGCGTTCAGAGGCACAAATTCGTCATTCTCGACACCGTAGGCCTGGCCTTCGTTTTCGGAGTGTTCGACGCGAAGACCGGCCACCACATTGCCCCAGTCGAAATTGACCGTCGCCATCCCATAGGCGGCGGAAATATCTTCCTGGACACGATAGTATTCCTCCAGGAAGCGATCATCCTGATGCTCCCCCGCGCCATTGGCGATCGCCTCCCGCAGGACCCGCGCCGCCTTGTCGTGATCGTAGAGATAGGCATCCCAATTGCTTGGAAATTCCCCAAACATCAGTTCATCCGACATGATTTCGGTCGCATTGATGGGGGCGAGACCAGCTGCTTCCAGGGTGTCCGCAGAGACCTGCGTGCGGTCCTCTTTGACCTTTTTGAGGCGGGTGTCGTAAGAGCCACCGAACTTCACGGAAACAGGAAGATCATTGACGGTTATGTCACGCGACAGATCCAGACGCCCGCCCCAGGTCTGCGTCATGTCGATATTGTGGTATTCCGTGCCACGGTCGAAGGCCAGACGGCTGACATCATAGATATCCAGCTCGTTCCCGGCTTTCGAATATGTGCCATCACCATTGTCGACCGTGTTGTACATCGAGAAGATCGGATAGTCGGGATCGGTATAATCGTAATCCACAGTGAACCGGCTATCGAGATCACCGTCGCTGCTGAACGAGAACTGCGAATAGGCAAAGCCCTCATCATCGGCATTCGTGTTGTTGAGCCGCCAGCTGACATCCCAGCCATCGATATAATGGTCGCCGCCGAGCGTATTGGTCAGGATGCTCTGGATAGACAGTCCCGTGTTGAACTCTCCATTGCCTTCGACCCCATATATCACGCCTTCCTCGAAGGTGTTCCCGCAGCTGACCTGCGCATAACAGGCTTCTGAATCATCGAGGTCAAAGCGCAGTAGATGCCGCTGCTCATGATCGCGGAACTCAGTATAGATCGACGAAAGGAACAACTCATGGTCGGCATTCGGGCGCCAGTCGAAACGGCCTGAATAGGCCGAGTTCTGGCGGTTTAGCCGGTAGAGCCGGTAATCGTACTGGTTGGCCCAGATGATGTCTTCCCCAGGCGTTCCTTCGGCCTCGCCGGCATATTCGAAACGGTTCTCGATATTGTCGGTCACCTGATCGCGCTCATAGTGCGCGGTGGAGACCACAAACCCCATCCTGTCATTGTTGAAGGTATTGGAGAGCGCGAGGTTGAGGTCCTGCTGACCACCCTCCCCCAGTTCCATATACCCGCCGGCGATCTGGCCAGAGACCATAAGGCCATCATGATCGAAGGGGCTGCGTGTGATGATATTGACGTTACCGGCAATCGACTCTGCCGGCATGTCCGCAGTAATGGCTTTCGTCGTCTCCACCGAGGAGACAATTGCGTTCGGCACCGTGTCAAAACGCGGCGTGCGGCCGCCGGGCGAAATGATGTTCAGCCCGTTGAAGGATATGGTCGACCATTTGGTGGGCGCGCCGCGCAGGTTGATGTAGCGTTCCTGGCCCTGATCGCGCTCGACAGAAACACCAGGCACACGCGACAGGGCCGCAGCAACGTTCTGGTCGGGAAAGCGGCCGATCGTGTCAGCGGCGATAATATTGACCAGATTGTCGGAGGCCTTCTGACGCGAATAGGCAGCCGCCTCAGAGTCGGCAATCGGTGAAGAGGTCACGATGACCTTCTTCATGATCCCTTCTTCTTCCACTCCCAGAGGCAGCATAGCCACATCAAGTGTCTTCGGGTTCCCGCCAGAGGGCCTTACCGTCGTCGTGAAGTCCTGCTTGCCCTGATAGGTGATGAGCACGTCGTAGCTGCCGGCCGGCAGGTTACGGATAACAAAGCGGCCTTCGCGGTCAGTCTCGGCAGATCGATTGAGCGAAGGAATCTCGACAATCGCACCTTCAAGATAGCCCCCGGTTCCAGCGGTCGTGACCTGCCCGGAAAGCGATGTCGTGGCGGCGGCAGGGCTGGGTGCCGGAGCTGGCTCCTCTTCGGCCTTCCGGACGATAAGTGCCCCCCTGTCGCTGGCATTGATTTCCAGGCCGTGTCCTTCGATCAGTCTTTCGAGGGCATCATAGGGGGCCATCTGCCCGCTAAGCGGCCCGACCGTGATTCCGGACGTGATGTCGCCCGACGCAAAGATCGCCACTCCGCTCTCACGCGAAAGCTCAACGATGGCTTCGCTCAGGCTCCCGCCCTCCAGCGAAATTGATTGAACAGCCCGGGCATCCTGGGCCAGTGCCGGGGCGATCACGCCCTGAAGCGCGAAAATCGAGGCCGCTGCCAGCAGTGATCGTGACAGGCCGGCGCCAGCCTGCGCTCTGGTATTTCGAGACATTGTGTTTCCCCTCGGAAAAATTGCACTGAAAATGAAGCAGGCTGGGCCGAGGACCGGCGGCCAACTCCGATTTCCGTGAACTTGTCGTCTGGGAAACTCATTTTTTCAGGCTTTTCAGAAATCTTCACAAATGTTTCGCAAAATAAATTCGAAAAATATCGAGATAAGATAAGCCGAAAAGACACAAATACTTAAAATAGTTTTCGCAATTATGTATTATTACTTACTCAAGGTCGATCGTTTATGACAAAAATCGCGCTCAGGTCTTTTTCCGAAGCGTTGCGTGCTCGGGAGATATTTCAACGGCAACCGGCAGCATGCTGCTCACAGCATCCAAAAAAATGTCTGTGTCTCCGGACGGCACCGCGAAGGTCACCCGCATATCCCCCAGCTCCTCGTCCCCGATCACGATGGGCTTGGAACGATACCGGTTGAGATCGAAGACCACCTCCCGAAGTGGCATATCCACATATTCGAGATTGCCCTCGCGCCAGGAGAGGACCGACGGCAAAAAGGGCTCAGGATCACTTATCGTGCCGTCGCGCCTAACCTCCACCCGCTCGCCAGGTGAGAGCAGCTTGTTCTCGCCTCCATCACTGCTGAGCCCCACCTGAAGCTTTCCGCGAGTCAGTGAGACACCCACCCAGTCATAACCTCGCTGCACATCAAAAGCCGTTCCAAGCACTCTCACGCGCGCGTTCCCGGACTCTAGCAGAAATGGCCGTTCAGCATCCCGGTGGACATCAATGAAGATGCGTCCAGTCTCCAGGGTAAGTTCGCGCTTCTTCCTTGAAAACCGGCCGGAAACCGACGTCGCCGCGCCCAGCGTAAGCTCAGTTCCATCCACCAAGGCAATCTGGCGGCTTTCTCCCGGCGCGCTTGCATAGCTGAATTCTGTCACCGGCGATGAGGGGAAAAGCGTCAGATAGCTGAGAGCCGAGACCATGATAAGAAGGACAGCTGCCGCTGGCAGCGCCCATTTGCGCATCCTGTGCGCCAGATTGTCATTCGCGGCGACAACCGGCTCGCCAGCCGGCCCCTGCTTGACGCCCCAGGCGGCCTCGCGATCCAGGTCCTCCCGCACGAGCAACAGGCCAAGATCCTGCCAGGTCTGTTCCAGATTAGCCAAAGCCATTCTATTGGCACGATCATGCGCCATCCAGCCTGAAAAGCGTGCTTCCAGCTCGTCTGTCAGCTCTCCGGAATAAAGTTCGCCAAGCCAGGCAGCCGCCTGCGCATCGACGTCCTCAGATCCGTCCAGTCCTGGCGGAAGAAGATACTCCGGCACGCAGTTCGCTGTCACACGTCTTCCCTTGTTGTCCGTACGCTCGCCAGGGTCTGAAGCGCAGCTCTAAGCTCGGAGGATATGGTTCCAAGGCTCCAGCCGGTTTCGGCGCTGATCTGCGCGTAGGTCTGTCCTTTCAGTCTACTCCGTTGGACAATTTCGCGCTGCCTGTCGCTCAGGCCTGAAAGCAGCCTCATGAGGTGGGCAAAATCGTCCCTACCCTCTAGGACGCGTTCCGGCGTGAGATTTTCAATATTAAATTCGTTGGCAACGAGATTATCCCGGATCAGCCTTGCCGCTCGCTCCCGTGACCTGAAGCCAGAGACGGCAAGGTTCGCCGCGATCGTATAAAGAAAGGCCCGCTGGTCCTCGACATGGTCGAGATTTTCCATCGCCGAAATCTTGGCAAATGCTCCTTGCGCGACGTCTTCGGGTTCCGGCGGGCCGTCGCCATAACGACGCCGCAGCCAGTCCTTGAGATGTCTGTAGTGAAGCCGGTAGAGCAGATCGGCTGCGCGGCAGCCTCGTTGCAGAGGCCTTGCTTCCGGTGGCTTGTTCGCACTCAACTTCAACGCCTCCGGCCAGATAGCAGCTTCGATGAGAGTCTCGCGATCTGTAAGTGCCGCCCTGATGACGCAGAAATCACGTCATGTCCAGACGCCGGTTTTGCGCTCAAGCCTGGCCGGAAGATTTGACCCCTGCCGGCACGAAGCCGGCAGGGTATTAACTAGTTCGAAGTGTGGGGCCCCCGGGCCAGAAACGCCAGCAGCGTCTGCGCAGCGAGTTCACCGACGCTTGCGATTTCGGCTTCGGGCGCATCGTCTGCCAGCTCAATCGTCAGACCGGCCACATCCAGCATCTGCAGGGCCCAGTTCTTGGAGGTGCCCGCCTCTGCATTATGGCCTGCAATCCATTCCGGGTCGGGCTCAATCCCCGCATCGAATGCCGCTTTCAGCTCCCTTGGGAAACTCATATCCGCAAAGTTCTCTTCAAAGGGCGGCGTGTAGACAAGCGTCTTCTGCGTGGAATGGAAGTCCATGAAGGCCACGGCCTCCCGGCCCTGTGCTTCCCTGGAAAGGAACGCCGTTACCGCTTTCGTGGCCGGTTGTGTCGGGTTCCGCCAGTCACGGTTCAGGTCCAGTCCGCCATTATTATGTCGCCAATGCCCACGGGCTCGCCCATCCGGATTGACCAGGGGCAGCAGGATGACCCGCGTATCTGCGCGGGTTTCCGGCGGCAGGTCGCCCATGAACGCTTCAGAGAACGCCTTGAACGCCGCAACGCCCGACTGTTCGGGCGGGTGCTGCCCTGTCATGGCAACCACGAGGCGCTTTGCCGTTTCCGGCCCGGAAACGAGGGCTGTCAGATCGCGGCCGTCCAGGCTTTCGCCATAGCTCACCAGATCCATGTCTTGGCGTTTCGCCAGCCCCTCTGCCCAGTCTGCCATGGCGGCCGGCGCAATCAGCGGGCGTCCAGCCACAAGAAACTCACCCGGCCCGGCTGGCAGAGTAAGCGTCGCGATATGCCCCTCCTCGCCCACGGAAACCGCGTCTGCGGGCAATTGGATCCAGCTATCGCCGTCATCGCGGCTCACCCAAGGATGATAGCGATGCTCATAGCCTGCATAGTCCAGACGCAGGCTCACAGGCGCGCGAGAGCGAATGTCCGCTTGGAAGGCGTACCACGGGCTCGGATTGATCGGCCCGGCAATCGAGGCTTCGGGCCATACGGTTAGGACGGGCCCATCGGCAGAAAGGGCGCAACCATGCTGACCGGCGCCTTCGAAGTCTGTCGAGATCGCCACTGCGCTGGTCTCGCACAACAGTGCGGCTTGGGCTGTCTCACCCCCCGGGGCGCCATGAGCACAGGCAGTGGCGAGGACGCCCGCTGCGAGGCCGAAGCCCCGCAGCGCGTTTCCTGCAAGCTTTCTCATCAGAAACTCTTCCTTGCGTTTACGTAGACGAAACGGCCCCGCGAGGAATGCAGCCCGCCCAGATAGCCAAAGGACTCGTCGGCCAGCGGCGGTTCCTCGTCGAACACGTTACGCGCACCGACGCGCAATTGCAGCGGTTTATCGGTCTCATGATCGAATGTGTACTGGACATAGGCATTGTGGCGGATAGCGGAGTCGACCACCCAGTAGTCGCCCGTGTCGTCATTCGTTGCACTCGTATCGAGCACATCATCGACATAGCTGGTGTACCAGCCAGCCCCCCAGGCATCCTTGCGCCACGTCGCCGAGGCACTCCAGCGCCATTCGGGACGTCCGTCCTGCCGGATCAGGTCGCCTGCGCCAGACAGCGAGACAACTTCACTGATCTCACCGGCTTCCTGGGCGGCCAGGATTTCCGCTTCGCGCGGCGCGATATCCTGGTAGAATTCGCGCAGCTGAGCGACGTTCACATCCAGGCCGAAATCACCCCATCTGGACGTCTCGATGTCATAATAGATGCCGAGGTCGATGCCTTCGACATCGCGCGGCAGAAGGTTCAGGTAATTGTCCTCGACGTAGAGAACCTCACCCGCCGGATCGAGACCCGTCCCCTCATAGGCCGCGATGTCCTCCGCCGTCGGATCAGCCCGGACCACAGCGGGGTTTGAGCTGCCGCGCGTACGCAGGAGATAGTCCAGGATCAGGTGATTTTCATCGCCGAAAATGCCGACCACGTCTTCCTGCTCGATGGACCAGTAGTCCAGCGTCACCTGGAGCGTGCCGAACTTCTGGGGCATGAAGGTCGCGTCATAGACGAGCCCAGCCGAGAAGCTTTCGGATTCTTCCGGTCCCAGCTCAGTTGAGCCCTCACGCTGGCTGACAACAGCTGCGGTTTGTTCACAGGCAGAAAAGCTGTCGATACGTCCGGCCCGCAGGTCGGCTTCACACTGGATGAAGTCGGTGCGGTTGTTCACGCGCTCAAGGCTGCGATCAAACTGCTGCTGAAGGTTCGGCGCCTTGAAACCTTGCGACCAGGCCGAACGGAAGAGCAAGGAGTCGGTGGGGCGCCAGGCAAGCGCGACCTTGGGCTTGGTTACGCTGCCGAACAGATCGTAATCCTCATAGCGCACGGCCAGCTGCATGTTGACTGACTGAGCCAGCGGCACGTTCATCTCCGGCGAGATAAGCGGCACCGCGAGCTCTGCAAAGGCAGAAAAGACGTCGCGCTCACCTTCGGAGTCGAGCGTCGGGCTGGAGCCCATGACGTCACTGGTCGCCTCACCGGTGATGGGGGAGACGAATTCTATCGTGCCGTCGAGACGCGGGTCACGGTCATCTTCATAGGTTTCATTACGCGCTTCGACACCGAAAGCGGCCCCGACAGGTCCTGCCCACATCTGGAAGAGGTCCGGACGCGAAAGCTTGAAATCCCAAAGCGTGAGGCTGGTCGAAGACTTGCGGTAGACCGGCACGATGAAACTATCGATCGTCGCGGCATCGCTGGGCGTGCCGTCACCGCTGTCAGAGATCGGGAAACCGCCGCCATTGAAGGGATTATAGGCATCCGGTGTCGTCTTGCTGAGCGCCTCGAGAAACAGCGTATTAGAAGTACGTGAGGTCGTATCCGTTGTCTCCGCCTCGGAATAAAGGAGGGCAGATTCCCAGTCGAAACCGGCCCAGTTGCCTTCCAGGCCGCCAAGCAGGCGCCAATTGGTGTTCTCGACCTCGATTTCCCGCGGTCCTGCATCGACGAGGCGATAGCGGCGCAGTTCGACATCCAGTCCTTCATCCGGCGTCCCTATACCTTCCACACGGTTGGGCGAGCCGACGGGGCCGAAGGGATTGTAGTAATTGTCCGCGGGTATCAGCATGCGTGCGGCGCTAAGCTGCGCGGAGCCGGCCCGTTGCGCCTTCGAAGTTGCGGCATAAAGCCCGGCTTCCGAGAAGAAGCTCACCCCATTGTCGAAGTCATGGTTGAGCGTGCCAAACAGGTTCAGCCGCTCCACCCCATTATTGATCGTGCGGCTCGAGTTGGTGTTGTAGCGCTGCGCGACATCGCCGGCCGAATTGCCTTCATCGAGGCAGAGCCCGTCGCCCAGGGCCGCCAGGCAGTTCTCATAGCTATCGGGCTGAACGTGCACGCCGCCGCCGCGACTGGAAACACCATCCAGGGACACCGTGTCCCCCGTCGCCGGATCGCGAAGCGTGAAAGCGCCCCATGGCGTATTGTTGGAATTGTTGCGGAAGTTGAGATCCCCGGCCCAGCTGTCCGGAAGGCGGTCACGCAGGTCGGCATTGGCCGCAAAATCGCGCTCACTCGCAAAGACCGGATCGCGATCGGTGTAGGCTGCAAACAGCGCGACATTGGAACGGCCGCCATTGAAGTTCTTGCCGGCCTCAAGCGTGAAGTTGAACTCGTCGGATTCAATGTCCGGCTCGGTGCCGTAGCGGGCCGAGACGGTGAGTCCTTCGAAATCATCTTTCAGCACTGTGTTGACGACACCGGCCACAGCGTCGGAGCCATAGAGAGCCGAGGCGCCATCGAGCAGGACTTCCAGCCGGCGAATGCCTGTCACCGGAATGGCGTTCGCATTGACGGTTGTGACCGGCACGAGATTTTCAGACTGGGTGCCGGGATGGTTGACCATCCGCCGGCCGTTGAGCAGCACCAGCGTGTTGCCCGTGCCGAGCGCCCGCAGATTGATGGAGGCCACATCACCGCGAGCGGAGTTCACGCCACCGGAAACGTTTTCGGTGCTGTTGAAGCCAACATCGCCAAATTGCGGGATCGAGCGAAAGACATCGTCCCCGTCGACCGCGCCGATCGCGGCAAGCTGCTCGTCGCCGACCACTGTCACGGGCAGCTCGCCGCCAACCTGTGCACCCCGGATCTGGGTGCCAACCACGACCACACTGTCGAGGCGGGCTTCCTCATCGGTATCGGGGGCCGCGACGCGGCGCGGCGGGGTTTGCGGAGCTTCAACCTGGCGCGGCGCCGGTGCTGGCGCGCGAGGGGCGGGCTCGGACTCGGCCTGCGCATACACAAGGATCGCGCCGGACTCATCGGTGCGCATCCTCATATTAGAGCCTGCCAGAAGACGGTCCAGCGCCTCATTGTCGGAAAACGTGCCCTCGACACCGCTCACCTGAATGCCTTCAGCTTGATCCGTACGGTAGATCAGATCCCGGCCCGACTGGGTGATGAAAGCATCCAGCGCCTCGCTCAGCGGACCGGATGGCAGGTCAAAGGATTGAGCCGCAGCAGCGTTCGGCTGCGCGATTGAGGGTGCGGCTGACAGCGCCACGAAGGCTGCGCCGGCGAATAGTTTTGCTGACAAATTTGCCATTGATTGTCTCCCCGAAAATCTGGGCGGGTGGCCAAATCCACTTCCCTTGGAAAGACAGGACGAGCGACCGGGCAAAATCCCTCAAACTTTTTGACATGGAATTGCAATATTTGCGGCACTGGCGGAAAACCGGGTTTCGGCCCTAGCTCCCGGAAAGCTCGATACGGCCAGTGCTGCGGTAAACCTGGAGGCCCAGCCCCTCCTCGGCCAGGCGGGCAAATGCCTCGACATTGTCGAGCGGGAAAGTCCCTGCGATCTCGACGGCCCCCGTGGCATTATCGGCGATCACAAGCTTGGTGGTATTATAGCGGTTGAACTCTGCCGCCACGTCACGCAGCGGTGTGTCGTCAAATCTCAAGCGGCCTTCGCGCCACAAAAGGCGGTCCTGAACCGTGCGTCCGCCCGAGCGTTCGACAATCACTCCATCCGGGCTGGCATAGCCGATCATGCCAGCCTCAAGAACGCTGGCAGCGTTCTCAATATCAGCGGCCTTACCGAACCAGACCGTGCCCTCGCTGACAGCAACTTCGGTGCCGGCATTAAGGAGCTCGATTCCAAAAGCGGTGCCGAGAACCTCAACACGTCCCTCCCCCGCATCAATCTGGAAAGGACGGTCTGGCGCCGGGGTGACCTCGAAATAAGCTTCCCCCTTCAACAGGGTCACGCGGCGCGCTTCTGGCGTATAGGCAACGCTGATACGGGTATCGGTGTTCAGCGTGACGGCCGATCCGTCAGCAAGCTGCACTGTCCTGATTTCGCCAAGGTAGGTCTCATAGTGGCTGGGCACGGGGGCTTCGCGCGCGGTGCCGAACATGCCCATCGTCCCCGCCCCGATAACCGCAATCGCCATACAGGCCGCAGCCGCCAGCGCCTGTATGACCGGGCGGCGAATGAATGACCGGGGCGCAGACAGGTCGCCGCGGCGCCGGGCCGCAAGGCGCTCGCTTCGCTTCCATGCGGCCAGCAAGCGCAGGAACGCGACGCGATGCAGCGTGCTCTCATGCACCCAGGCCGAAAACACAGGATCCTCGACGCTCAGCTCGTCCAGGTCGCACTCACCATGCAGCAAGCCGTTTCTGTCGAGGCGTGCAAGCCATGTGGCGGCCACTTCTTCGACCGCCTCAGCAGAATGAAGGGGAAACTCAGCGTTCATGCGTGCCCCGCTGCTCAGTCTTTCGCCCGGAGGCCTTACCGCGCTGCACGCCCTTGCGGGCCAGGGCATCGGCAAGCAGGCGCACGCCGCGGCTCACATGCCGTTCGACAGTCGGTTCGGAAACGCCAAGCGCGCGCGCCGTCTCGCGTTGCGAAAGCCCCTGGATACGCCGCAGGCTGATCACGTCGCGTGTACGTTTGGGCAGGCTTCTAAGTGCAGCTTCAAGCATGGTCAGTTCCTGGCGGGCCGAAACGGTCTCAAACGGCCCGGCCTCATCTGATGAGACGTCCCAGCTCTCAAAATCCATCACCGTATTTATGGAAACCACACGTTTACGCCGGATCAAGTCGACGATGAGATGGCGGGCAGTCGAGTACATAAGGGCGCGGGTATTGCGTGGCAGCTCCTTGGCCGCGGCCCTGTAGAGGCGGCTATAGACTTCCTGCCTGAGATCGCGGACCTCGGAGACATCCGACCAGTGGCGCGCAAGAAAGCGCTCGAGCTCCGCTTCAAGCGGCAGCACATCCTGAACGAACCAGTCATCGATAGATTTATCCATAGCGAGCGGCCATAGTGCGGATCGCTCCAGGCGAAAAGCCCCGCAAGACGCTGGCGCCCTGCGCCAGCTGCCGGTCCCCTACCTGCCGTATTAACAGCAGCCTCGAACTCGCAAAGTGCGAGCCGGGCTGACTGGGGCCAGCCTATTGAAGCAACCAAAAAGATGTAGGGGTTGTGGTTTGAAGCAACTTTATCTCCCTATCAGTCTATCGCCGTTCCCCTTGCGATAGCTTCATTCTGCATCGGGACACGTAGTCTTTGGCATTATAACTACCCGATTATCCCCTTGACGCATGTATGCGTTTGAGGTAGTTATGGGGCATGACAAAGAGCCCTTCCGCCTCACCAGAGTTTTCGGTCCGCGAATTTTTCCAGCGCTTTCCGGATGAGCAAGCCTGCCTTGATCACATCATGGCCGTTCGCTTTGGCGGTACGCGCTTTGAGTGTTCGGTCTGCGGTATCGACGCCACGCACCACAAGCTTGAGAAGCGCCGCACCTACGTTTGCGCCCATTGTGGTCATCACGTGAACCCGACTGCCGGGACCATCCTTGAGAACACCCGCACGCCGCTGGTGAGCTGGTTTTATGCCATCTACCTGTTCTGCACGACCCGCCACGGCGTAAGCGGCAAGGAACTGCAACGCCAACTCGGCGTGACCTACAAGACCGCCTACCGCATCGGCCAGCAAATCCGCGACCTGATGAGCAAGGCGCAAGGCTTTGACGCTCTCCTGTCCGGCCATATCGAACTTGACGAAGCCTACGTTGGCGGTCGCCGTTCTGGCGGCAAGCGTGGCCGTGGCGCACCCGGCAAGACCATCGTTATGGGCCTTGCTGAGCGCGGTGGCCGCATGAAGGCAGTTGTGATCCCGAACGTGAAGAAAGACACGCTGCGCGAAGTTGTCCGCGCGAACGTCGATGAAGGCGCTACCGTCTCCACTGACGAGCTTTACAGCTACGACTTACTGACTGGTGACGGTTATGTGCATGGCCGCGTAAAGCATGGCCAGAAGGAATACGCCTACTACGACTATCGTGCGCAACAGACCTTCCACGTGAACACCGTCGAGGGCTTCTGGAAGCTGTTCAAGGCGTCGGTTCGTTCAACCCACATCCAGATCAGCGGCAAGCATATGCAGCGTTATCTTGATGAGTTCACTTTCCGCGCGACCCATCGTCATCGCGTGAATGGGATGTTTGATCTTCTGATTGGGGCGCTGTAGCGGCGCCGATCAGCTTGTCAAATTGAGCGCGACTGATTGGGCCAATGCCCTCTGCCTCGGCCTGAGCTGCAAAGTCCTCTAATCGACCCTCTTCAAGAGCCTGTCTAAGCGTCAATGCCATTAGGCCACTAGCCTCTTATATTGCGCATCGCCGAAGCCTAGCTCGATAACATTAGCCGCCCGCGCCAGCACGCCGACTAAGTCTCCAAGCTCTTCGCGGTTTTCTACAACTGCCGCTCGCCTAGGCGGATTATCAAGCTCTTTCACATCGTGGAACTTCGCTGATGCCGAAATGACGGAGATGTGTGCAGGCCCGACGTATTCAAACAGAGTATATTGGCGGCCAATTGAAACCATGTTTCCAAAGTGCCACTCGTGCGTGGATGCCCCGCTAAACGGAACATCTCGCGCGACGGCACGCGGACTGAATAAATCGACCAGGCGCAGGTAAAGGCGGTCGTTGAGTTCGCTTGCGCGGCGCTCCGCCATCTTCTCGGCGGTAGCGTCAAATGCCTTTTTCATCACCTCAGCAACGATTGAGACAGCGCCAGCCACATTGTCGAAGGAAACGCCGTCTAGAAAAATCTCGCCAAGCTCATACTTCAGGCCCGCAGCTTCAGCCAGCTTCGCGGCTTGCTTTGCAAACGACCTTTGCCCGCCCGCCTCTTCTGCCTGAAGATATGTCTCCCGCCCGTCCGAGACTCTTAGGTGCGAACCTTGGCGCCAAATATACACAGATGCTGCCGAACCTGTTGGCAGCCAAATTGGAAGCGTGATCATTGAACGATCAACTTCGTGCTGGACTTGCACAAGATCAATTACAGCGTTTTCGGCCGCTTGTCTCAGCTCGCCATCGAAGGTGATTTGATTAGTCTTCATCGAAAAGATCACCCTCCCACGGTGGCGGTTTAAACTCGAAACCAGTAAAGTCTATATTAAACCGGTTGACAGACCACGTAAACGCCGCGTGCACGTCTAACGAATCGATGTCCACCGGTACCGCTATCGGCAGATTAGGTTCCAGCATTCGGTCTTCAGGCTCATGATAGTTTAGATCCATGGCGTGAACATGACCGCCCTTTTGGATCTTAAAGCGAAGCTGTGATGGACCTCGATTTTTGTTGTTGTGTGGACTTTTCGGACGCCAACATACACGCTCTAGCAGTCGCGTTTTTCCATCGTAGCAGCGCAACATGAACCGGACTGCACGATCATGTAACGGCCTACTCGCCCGCACGAAAAGCTCCAAACCTTCCACGACAACGCCGTCTATCTCTAGAGGCACCGCCCAAGTCAGCTGGCGATCCAGAAGTCTCCAGTCGCTCTGGATTGCGGGGCGCTTTGGCGCCGAATAAAGCTCTTTGAGTGTCACCCTGTCAGGGAACGCAAAATTTAAGCCAAATCAAGGTTTAGTTGACTCGAACCGATCACTCAAAATCACACACATGCGTCAAGGGGATAATCGGGTATAACTATTTCGATCCCAGCCCATGTTGAGTTTTCCGCCCGGCTCGGCAAACATAAAAACAGTTGGCTGCAGTCGACGGGGGAGAGAGTGAGCCATGAAGTTCGATTATAATTCAGTGATGAACACTCTGACTTATCTCGACGTATCTTCAGCAAATGCGAAGCTTCGCAGGATTGAGGATCAGTTGAACCGGCCTGTGCGTGACCCCGCCGCAGATCGCGAAGCAGCGGAGTTAATGGCCAATTTCAAGCTTGAAGAATCGTTCGACAAGTTGCTTGTCCGAGACGCGAAGATCGAAAAAGACGGATCAGCTCGAGAGTATTTTCAGACCGAGATTCTTGCCCTTGAACTGGTCAATCACGAACCAGAGGATTTTGATCGGCCGAGTTACGCCGCCAAAGTTGATCAGCTGCGCTACGCAACATTCAAACGAAGGAAAGAGCTGGCCGAAAAGTTTGGCAATGAGGGCCGGCGTCGGATCGAAGATCTCATCCAGCTCCCGTCGCTGATCGAACGGACTAAGAAGGCTTACGTCTTCGAAGAGGCGCGCCGCGCCCACAAGGGTTCATGGATACTCAACGGTGCGGCTATTCCGATGTATATGCTTGGCGCTTTATTGGTTGGCGCTGCAGCTTGGTTACCGACATATTGGGATGGACCCTTTCTCGACGTCATGAACGGAGATGAAAGCTATCGGCTTGCGCCGATTTTATTCGCAAGCGGCCTTGGTGTGGTCGGGGCTGTTGCCGTGATACGCTTACTTGTCTTTTTGCGGATTAAAACGAAGATCGGACGCGCAAAGCGAGGGGTAAACTATGAAGGTAACGTGCCGGTTTCGCTCTCGAAAGCAGCCAAGTATAGGGCTGACCGAAACGCGCGTCCGACGACGCAGCATACGCTCGATCGTCACAAGTTCGATGATTCGTCTCAGGATGGTTTGAAAACAGGTCTGAAGAAGCTGGAGAAGATGCTCATGGATGCGCGCCACTGGCTGGAAAAGAACTAATTGAACGCCCCGCCCCAGCCGCTCTGTTCACGATAAGCGGCAATAGCCGCCATCGCGGCAATCCTGTCGAGACGCTGGTAGGACGGCAATCCTTCCCCATAGCCAGATTTATGAGGTTCCTCTCCGTAATTATTCTTCAGCTGTTGCATCTCATCCAGCGTGCGTTCTACGACGCTCTCAAACTCATCGTCGCTCCACTGCCGAAAATATTCGAGATAGCAGGGACTAAGCATTTCGTTGGACTGGCTTGCTTTTGCAAGTGAGCCCGACGGCTCCAACCAGCGTTCAGCAACTTTCCGGCAATACTCATCACTCGTCTGGCTTGCCCAAGGCTGGTAGGACGCAAGCCCTGAAGGCACCTTTCCACCGCGCTCGCGCTGCATGTCGATCAGCGTTTCCAAATAAGCTCTGGATGCATCAGGTCGGCCACTCTCGGCCAGAAACCAACCAACATTTGCAAGATCGGCAAGCTTCCAGTCTTCCAATCCGTTGCGGAAAGATTTTGTCTCTGCCTCGAATATCGCCTCTAACTGATCGCGATAGTCGACATCGCTTTCGACAAAGCGCAACCCCCAGATCCAAGACAGATCGGACTCTCGCCAGCGCAAGGAACCGGTAGGGCCATAGCGCTCATCCAGCTCGGCCTTGACGCAAACAGTGTCCAAATCGCGCAAACATTCTTCGCCGGTCAATGGTGCGGTCCGGTATTCAGTCCAATAGGCATATTCCGGAACGAACTGACGCGCTGCGAAGATCACGACCGTGATCGCAGCAATGTCGGCCCATGGCCATGTCGTACCGTTCCGCTCTCTACGTCGTGACGTCATTTATCCCCCCCCTTTAGAAGGCAGAAATAATGAAAAGGGCTCCGGATGCCAAGCCAAGATCAAACAAGCGCATGGGCCGCAGTCATTCCAACGGCCACGTCGCAAAGTCATCCACGCTTATGAGCGCAAGATAACCGCGCAGGAAACCAAGAAGATATCGCTCCCGGTTAAGGTCAGGGATGCGGGCAAAATGAAATGGGTCTTCAGGGAGATGTCCGAACTCTTTCGAGGGTTTCTCTCAAGCCCTGTAAAGTCTGGGACAATGGCCGCTACGATGAGCACCAGACATCCGTTTGCGCATCAACGAGCGTTTTGCAATACGACCGCGAAATCGGACTTCGCCCCCGGTTTATTGTAATGTTTCCAATATGTTGGAAGGGGCGAAAATGCCCAAGAAACAAACTGGCGGTGCCGACTTTGTCTTGTGCAAATTTCCTGGTGCCCAGGAGAGGACTCGAACCTCCACGTCTTGCGACACACGGACCTGAACCGTGCGCGTCTACCAATTCCGCCACCTGGGCAATCTAGGTCTCGGAAGGCGGGGTGATACGGCGCACGCGCGGCAAGGTCAACGGGGAAATCCAGCAAGCTTCAGGCGTTTGCAGACCTGCTGATCAAGCGGCCAAGCCCAGTCCCTCAAAGGTAGAAATTCTCATTGCGTCGATCTGGTGAGATGTTAGTTTTTTCCCACAGCACTTAAAAAGCTTCTCTCACCAGATCCCGCGAGAGAAGAATGACTCACCGACAGCGAGAGAAGCCTTCTTGCGCATCCTGATTATCAATCCTCCACATCCATCTATCGGAAGTCGCATACCCGATGACCATTTGCCGCCACTCGGACTCCTCTGTATAGGCGGCCCCCTCCTGGACGACGGGCATGAGGTAACCTTGTTCGATGCGGAGTTCGGGCCTGCCACTCTCGACGAGATCACGAGCCAAGTGCGTGAGACAGAGCCCGACATAGTCCTGATTGGCCATTCAGGGTCGACATCAGCCCATCCCGTATCCGCCGAGATTGCCCGGCGAGCCAAGCGTGTCCTGCCAGACCTCATAGTGGTCTATGGCGGTGTCTTTCCAACTTATCACTGGGCGGATATCCTGCGCGACTGCCCGCAATTTGATATCATCGTGCGAGGCGAAGGCGAGGAAACTTGCCGCCAGCTGGTACGCATGCTGAGCGCAGGCGGAGACCTCGAAGGTGTCGCCGGCATCGCCATGAGGACAAATGGCCAGCCGGTTGCGACATCGCCCCGGGCCATGATCGACGACCTCGACGCTTACCGCGTAGGCTGGGAGCTGGTTGATTTTGCTGACTATTCGTACTGGGGCGGGAAACGCGCGGTCGTCATACAGTTTTCCAGAGGGTGTCCGCACCCTTGCAGTTATTGTGGTCAGCGCGGCTTCTGGACAAAGTGGCGTCATCGCAACCCTGAGCTGCTGGCAGCAGAGATTGCGTCACTCCACAGGAACCACGGTGTCGAGGTTTTCAATTTCGCAGACGAGAACCCGACCTCGTCGAAGAAAATGTGGAAGCGTTTTCTTGAGGCCTTGATCGCCGAGGACGTGAACGTGACCCTCGTCGGATCAACGCGGGCGGACGATATCGTGCGCGACCGTGATCATCTCCATCTCTACAGGCAGGCTGGCGTCGAGCGCTTTCTCATGGGGATGGAGAATACCGACGAGGCCGTCCTCGCGAGAATCCGGAAGGGCGGGTCCACGACAACCGACCGCGAGGCGATCCGCCTTATGCGCAAGCATGGCATGCTCTCCATGGCCACCTGGGTCGTCGGTTTCGAGGAAGAAACAGACGCCGACTACTGGCGCGCACTTCGCCAGCTGATCTCATATGATCCAGACCAGATACAATCGATTTATGTCACGCCACATCGCTGGACGCCTTTCTTTTCCGAGGCCGCCAACCGCGAAGTCATACAGGGCGATCAGGCAAGGTGGGATTACAAGCATCAGGTACTCGCGACGCAGCACGTCCCGCCCTGGCGTGTCTTTCTCTGGGTGAAGTTCATCGAGTTCATCGTGCAGTCGCGCCCGCGTGCGCTGCTGCGTCTGCTGACGCTGAAGGACCCGAGGCTTCGGCACGCCCAGAGATGGTATTACAGGATGGGCCGCCGGGTCTGGTTTCACGAGGTCATTGGCTTTTTCTTCCGCGACAGGCGCTGGAAGCAAGGTCCGTCAGTTCGCGAATTCTGGGGCGAGTCACTGGCCAAGCACGAGGAGGCGCTGGCGCCTCTTCCGCGAAGGGCCCGGACGACCCTCGCGATCAGCTCGCTTGAGCGATCCACTCAAGAACGCCCAGCAGAATGATGCCTGCGCCAAGCGCGTACAATCCCATCGTGATCACAAACCTCGCGCCCAGAGAGCCGGATTTAGGCGCCGTCTGAATTCCGGCATGGCCCTGCTGGCGAAGCTCAATTTCGATCGCTTCCAGAAGGTCCTCATAGCGCCCCTCAAGCCGTCTTACCCTGTCGGCAACAAATCCCATCAGCGCGGTGATGGCACCACAGCCAATCAGCCCCACAGAGTATGGGATGAGCGACATGCCGCGGGACACCGCAGCGATGCCGATCAGCAGGGCGAAGAGAAAGGCGATCGACTGCCAGTAGAGACGACCGAAATGTAGGCGCTGATCTGACAGTAGGTGGTACTGGGTGAGAAGTGGGTCGGTCATAGCATCGTCCTAACGTCTCGGCCTCGTCGGCAAGGTCTCTGTTCTCGACCCTAACACGCCCGGCCCAGCTTGCGAGTTCGAATTCGAACTGGCTCTCGGCAAGAGACTGACAAGACCACCCGCCCGCTGGAGGGGTGGAGAGACGACGCGCGCGGAAAATAACCACCAGGATAATCAGTAAATCCCGCTATGTTCGGGACTTTTTCAACACAAGTATTCTATCGGAGTTTTCAGAAGACTGGCTGGCGGAGAGGAAGGGATTCGAACCCTCGATACGGGATTGCCGTATACTCCCTTAGCAGGGGAGCGCCTTCAGCCACTCGGCCACCTCTCCGCGCCAGTTTGCCTGACTAACCGGATGGATTGGCCCCGGCAAGAGGCCAATCCCCGGTGTCTGCATATCGCCCTATGGCGTGACCACAGGAAACCAGAAATCGGGCTGGTCGAGCGCGCCGAGGAAGGCTGCGGCCGCCTGCCCGTCCCCATCCACGGTCAGGGCGCCGGACTCCATCAGCTGCGGCACGCCTGCTTCGCGCAGGATGAGCCGGTTGAAGTCGCTGCGCGCCAGGCTGAGGGTCGCGGCAACCTCGCCCGTTTCACTGACGTCGCGCGGGACGACCACGTCGCGGCCGACCTCCACGCGGATAGTCTCACCGGTGTCGGAGAAGTCGAAGGCGACGGCGAACGGCTCTCGTGACAGCTTCTGCGGATTGTAGCGGCTCGCCAGCGCATCGAAGAGATCAAGCGTCGGCACAGCGGCAAGGAAATCGGCATTGCCGAGATTGGGCCCGCCGGCATTGGGCACACCATTTCTGAGTTCAGACGCCGCCGTGAGGAAATAACTGCGCCATGAGCCGCTTTCGGCCTGAAAACCCATCTGTTCATAGGCAGCCGCCAACCAGTCTTTTGCGGTCTGGTTGTCCGGCGCAGCAAAGACAGCCCTGTTGAAGAGCTCGGCCGCCCAGCGATAGTCGCCCGCCTCATAGGCCTCAGCCCCGAGCGCGAGAACGGCATCGAGCCCGCCCATCGCCTCAACATAGCGGGGCGCCGTCTCTTCATCCGGCAAGGCGTGATAGTTGGCGGGCACCCCGCTCCACCAGCCATAATAGTATTGATAGACCGCCTTGGAATTGTGGTTCAGCGTGCCGTAATAACCGCGCGTGGAGAAATCCTCCTGGCTGAAAGCCGGCTCGGGGATCGTCTCGGCCGCTTCGGTCATCGTGGCGCCGGCATTGGCGCGCCGTAGCGTCTGGTCATGCACATAACGATAGGTGTCACGCTGGTTCTTGAGGAATGTCTGGACGTTTTCGGCGCCCCATGTCGGCCAGTGGTGGGAGGCGAAGACAACCTCCGACTTGCTGCCATAATCGGCGAGCGCATGGTCGATCACCCGGCTCCATTTCAGCGCGTCGCGTACCTTTGCCCCGCGCGAGGTCAGGACGTTGTGGAAAGTGCCCGTCGCGACTTCAGCGGTGCAAAGCGCATCGAATTGCGGCAGGTAGAACATGAACTCCGCCGGTGCTTCGGTCCCGCCGGCATCCATGAATTCGAAGGTGACCCCGTCAATCTCGCGCACAGTGCCCCAGCCGCCGACCTCTTCGGTTGGCAGGACCAGACCTGTCGTGCCTTGCGACAGGCCAGGGCCAAGACCAGTGCCGACCACGGCCTCTGGCGAGCGCGGAATCGTATTGCCGAACATCAGCACGGCGCGGCGCTGCATGAGGTTGCCGGCGATGAGGTTTTCGGCAACGGCACTTTCGGTAAAGCCTTCCGGCGCGAGCACGGGCACGCCGCGCGCCTCTATGTCTTCCTCGCTGATCACACCGCGGGCGCCGCCGAAATGATCGGCATGCGAATGGGTGTAGATGACGCCAGTGACGGGCCGCTCGCCCAGTGTGTCATTGACGAGTTTGAGGGCCGCAGCGGCCGTCTCCTTCACCAGGAGCGGATCGACGATGATCCAGCCGGTATCGCCCCGGATGATGGTCATGACGGAGAGGTCGTAGCCGCGCACCTGCCAGATGCCATCCTTCACCTCAAACAGGCCATGCCTGGCCGCGAGCGCCGACTGGCGCCAGAGCGACGGGTTCACTGTGGCGGGCGCTTCGCCTTGCAGGAAATCGAATTGCGGTATGGACCAGACCGTATTGCCCTCGGCGTCCAGAATGGCATCGCTTTCAAGGGCCGCCAGGAAGCCGCGTGAGGCGTCTTCGAAATCACCCTGATCGTTCAGCGGCAGGCGTTCAGCCACGGCGCGATTTGCGGCCGCGGTCGCCTCACTCGCCTCACCCGCGGGCGGCGGCGCGGGGGCAGTCGACGCTTCCTCACCCGTCTGCGCGAGTGAAGGCATAGCGGCCAAGGCAAGTGCGAGCGCCGATACGGCCAGTCTGGACGTCATGTGGTTTCCCTCCCAAATTGGTTTTTGCGCAACCTAGGCCCGGGGCGGGTATTGCGGAAGGCCGATTTTGAAAAAGCTTTCTGGGAGAGAGTGTGCGCTTCTCCCTTCTCCCGAGGGAGAGGCGGAATAGTCTCCACAAACACCACTATCGCCACGCGGGCTCTCCCGCTGGCGGTGCGCTTTAGTCTCGCCCCGTAGTGACAGGGCCGGGCGCGTCCCTGGTGGACGCTATAGGTAATGCCAGCCTTTCGGCGTGGCTGTAGAGCGTGCGCCATGGACGCGCCCTTGCGAAGGGTATCGGCCGTTCGGATGTCTCACTCCCGGCCCGTCTCGGAAACATTTTCGTACGCAGGACAGCCTGCGCAGCACTGATTACCCCACATGACGCCGACCACATGGCAGGGGCGTTACACCCCACCCGCAG